>Ga0209048_10001219_pt1 | contig 26686 bp, 23 predicted proteins | sample FrelakmetCRP12CR_FD_187146 | JGI IMG/M metagenome (GOLD analysis project Ga0209048, IMG submission 187146) | Freshwater lake sediment microbial communities from the University of Notre Dame, USA, for methane emissions studies - CRP12 CR (SPAdes)... | ecosystem: Environmental > Aquatic >... | reverse complement strand
CGCCGAGGGCGACGGTCTGCATCCACGACCCCAGGTTGGAGACCAGGGCCGCCGACCAGATCAGCGCGAAGTTCCGCGAGCGGAGCGGGCGGAGCGATGCCAGGGCCACCGCCCAAGGCTACCGGTGTCCACCCCGCACCCGGTTGGGGGTCCGCGGAGCGGGCTCCCGCCCGACGGAGGACTACGTGTCCAGCTCCACCTTGTTGTCCAGCTCCACCTTGCGACGGGGACGGAGGGCGAACCACCAGACGCTGGCCATGGTGGCCATGGTGGCCAGGACGCCCAGGGCGGCGGCCGGCTTGGCGATCTTGCGCGAACGGTCGGACATGGAGGTGACGTTACCCGTGTCCACCGGTCGCCGTGGGCACCGCCGGCGCCGAACCGGCCGGTCCTCCCCCGGTCGACATCGCCACGGACCGGTTCGGTCCCTGCCGTTCTCATCCGAATCTTCCGATCTTCTTCCGGTCCTCCTACCTCCTCCTTGAGCTCCGCTTAGGTCCGGCCCGCACCATGGGATCCATGCCACGGAGCACGTTCCACGCCAGCCGGACCGAGCGGGCACGACATCGTGCCGACGGCCCGACCCTGACCCTGATCCAGGGCACCGCCGCCGCTCCCCGCACCACGTCCCGTGTCGTCCCCCGCCCGCACCCCGGGCTCGAGGGCTTCACCCCGGACGGTGCCCCCGCCTCGCCGGCGAGGCTCACCGTCCTCCGTTCCGAGCCGGATGCGTCGCCCTCGTGCCTCACGTCGGGGGGCAGCGCCACTGCGGACAGCGAGCCTGCGACGCAGTCCGGCCCGGGCCCGACGATCGACCAGCTGGCCTTCGCCCGGGCGCTGGCCGAGTACCTGGAGTCCACCGCCGGCGAGCCCGGCGAGGGGCGCCGTCCGGGCGCGCGGGTCGACGGGCTCGGCTAGCTGTTCCGGCGTGATCGCCAGGTGGGCGCGGGCGGGCTCGGGACCCGGAAGGCGACCGACCCTCGTCCCGGTTCGGACCGGAGCCGGGTGCGCGGGTCGATGCACCGGTCGACGATGCACCGGGCCACCTGGTCGGGCGTGGCGAACGCCCCGTCGTCGTGGATCCGGCGGAACCGCTCCACGTCGGGGAACGACTGCGCCGGCGTGGCGCGGATCAGCGACTGCATGTCGGTGTCGACCACCCCCGGTGACACCGCATAGGCCAGCAGCCCGGACTTCTGCTCCTCCAGGCCGACCACCTCGGTGAGCATCTCGACGGCGGCCTTCGACGCACAGTAGGCGGCCCACCCCCGGTACGCCGTGGTGGCCGCCCCCGACGACAGGTTGACCAGCGACCCGACACCCGGTCGGCTCCGGACGTGACGGGCGAACGAGGCCGTCCCGTACATGACCCCGAGCAGGTTGGTCTCGACGGCACCGGCCAGGTCCGCCGGCCGGGCGTCGGCCAGTGGCCCGACCGGCCCCAGCACGCCGGCGTTGTTCACCCAGACGTCGATTCGGCCGAAGCGCCGGACGACCTCGTCGGCGAATCCGTCGACTGCGACCGGGTCGGTGACGTCGGCGGCGGCAGTCAGCGCGTCGGCTCCCTCCGGCGCCGCGGGGACGGCGCGGGCGCACAGTCCGAGGCGGTAGCCCGCCCCGGCGAAGGAGTCGGCCAGCCCGGCGCCGATCCCCCGGCTGGCCCCGGTCACCACCACGACCGGCCGCCGGGCCGCCCGGCCCCTGTCGTGGTCGTCCGCCACCGGACTCAGTCGACCGTCGACACGAAGACGTTCTTGACCTCGCTGTAGGAGGCCAGCGCCTCGAGCCCGAGCTCACGCCCGAAGCCGGACTGCTTCATGCCGCCGAAGCTGGTCTGGACCCGGACCGAGCTGTTGGAGTTGACCGAGAGGTTCCCGGCCCGCACGGCCCGGGCCATCCGGAGCGACCGGGCGCTGTCCCGCGTCCAGACCGACCCGGACAGCCCGTAGGGAGTGTCGTTGGCCAGTCGGACGGCGTCCGCCTCGTCGTCGAAGGGGATGACCGCCACGATCGGCCCGAAGATCTCCTCGCGGGCCATCCTCCAGCCGGCGTCGGCGGGGGCCACCACCGTGGGCGGGAACCAGAAGCCGGGACCGTCGGGGATCGCGCCGGTGGTGTGGGCGGCCACCGGGCCGCCGGGTGCCCCCATGCCCTCCTCCAGGAACCCGGCCACCACGCCGCGGTGGGCGGCGGTCACCATCGGTCCCATCTTGATGCCGGGGTCGGTCGGATCGCCCACGGTCCAGGCCAGCACGGCGTCGGCCAGCAGGTCGAGGAACTCGTCCACCGCGGAGCGCTCGACCAGGATCCGGCTGCGGGCACAGCAGTCCTGGCCGCCGTTGGCGAACACGCCACCGGGGGCGGCGGCTGCCGCCCTGGCCAGGTCGGCGTCGGCAAAGACCACCGAGGCCGACTTGCCGCCGAGCTCCAGGGTGACCCGCTTGATGGTGCCCGAGGCCCGGGCCATCACCTGGCGGCCGACCTCGGTCGACCCGGTGAAGGCGATCTTGTCCACGTCCGGGTGCTCGGCCAGTCGGGTGCCGATGACCGAGCCCTTTCCGGTGACGACCTGGAGCACGCCCTCGGGCAGGCCGGCCTCGAGGGCGAGCTCGGCCAGCCGCACCGCGGTCAGCGGGGTGATCTCGGCCGGCTTGACCACGATGGTGTTGCCGGTGGCCAGCGCCGGGCCCACCTTCCACGACGTGATGGCGACGGGGAAGTTCCACGGGACGATGGCCCCGACCACACCGAGCGGCTCGTGGAACGTCATGTCCACCCCGCCGGCCACCGGGACGGTGGCCCCCCGGTGCTTGTCCACCGCACCGGCGTAGAAGTAGAGGACCTCGGCGACCATGCCGACCTCGTCGCGGCTCTCGGCGATGGGCTTGCCGACGTTGGCCGTCTCCAGCTGGGCCAGCTCCTCGGCGTGCTCCTCGACCTGGGCGGCGAACCGGCGCATCAGCCGGGCCCGGTCGGCCGGGGCGACCGCCCGCCACGCCGGGCCGGCGGCGTGGGCACGGGCCACCGCCTGGTCGGTCTCCTCCACCCCGAGGACGGGCACCTCGGCGATGACCTGCTCGGTGGCGGGGTTGATCACCCGGGTGGTGGCACTCATGACTGCTCCTTCACTCTCTTCCTTCACTCTCTGCCGCACGCGGCGACGCTCGGATACCCGGCGACTCCTGTCAACGGACAGCTGGTGACCACACCCCGGGTCGGACCCGGTGGTCGGCGGTGCGGCGCGCCGCCTCGACCAGCCCGGCGAAGAGCCGGATGTCGCCGTTCTCCTCGGGGTGCCACTGCACGCCCACCGTGAAGGTCCGGCCCAGCACCTCCACCGCCTCGATCACGCCGTCGTCGCTCCGGGCCGACACCAGGAGTGACTCCCCCAACCTGTCGACGGCCTGGTGGTGACTGCACAGCACCTCGGACCGGTCGCCGAGCAGCCGCCGCAGGTGGGTGGACGGCTCGGTCAGCACGGTGACCTCGCCGAACGCCCCGGCCCGGGGCTGGTGGCGGGTCGAGCCGAGGACGTCGGGCAGCTGCTGGAGCAGCGTGCCGCCCAACAGCACGTTGAGCACCTGGTGGCCCCGGCAGACGGCGAGGACCGGGAGGTCGCGGTCGAGGGCGGCATCGAGCAGCTGGAACTCGAGCTCGTCCCGGAAGTCGCTCATCCCCCCGTTGCGGGCGTCGGGGTCCTGGCCGTAGCGACCGGACGAGACGTCGCCCCCGCCGATCACCAGCAGTCCGTCGAGCGCGTCGAGGAGCGGCTCCACGGCCGAGGCGACCACGGCGGCGGCGTCCTCGGGCCCGGCGGCGGTGGCATCGCCCACCGGGGGGATGAGCACGGGCCACCCGCCGGCCGCCACCACCAGGTCGAGGTAGGCGCCGGGCACGACGGCCGCGTCCCGGTCCCACGACCACCACCGGGTGTCCTGGCGGTAGGCGGTCACGCCGATGAGGGGTCGTCTCCCGGGGCTGGGCATGGCCGCCAGTATCCCACCTCGGCATCCCACCGCCCGCCGCCGACGGCCCACGCCGGCAGCCGGGTCCCGGCCGGGCGGTGGACGACCGTGCCGGTTTGGGCCAGAGTGCAGGGATGCTGACGCTCGAAACCCTGCCGCACCAGATCCGCTCAGGGGACGTGCACACCGTCGTGGTGGCCTTCCCCGACCTCCAGGGACGCCCGGTGGGCAAGCGGGTGACCGGCTCGTTCTTCCTCGAGCACGTCCTCGACCACGGGATCGAGGCGTGCGACTACCTGCTGGCCTGCGACGTCGACATGGACCCGCTTCCCGGGTACGAGTTCGCCAACTGGGAGACCGGCTACGGCGACCTCAATGCCGTCATCGACCCCCAGACCGTCCGGCCGCTCCCGTGGCTGCCGGGCTCGGTCCTGGTGCTGTGCGACCTGGTGACCCTGGGCGGCGAGCCCGTGGAGGTCTCCCCCCGTCGCATCCTGCGCCGACAGATCGAGCGGGCCGCCGAACGCGGCTACGTGGTGAAGTGCGCCACCGAGCTCGAGTTCTACCTGTTCCTCGACTCGTTCGCCGAAGCCGGCGAGAAGCGGTGGCAGGGACTGACCCCGCACGCCACCTCCATCGAGGACTACCAGCTGCTCCAGACCTCGCGCGAGGAGTACATCATCGCCCGCATCCGCAACGAGATGACCGAGGCCGGGATCCCCATCGAGTTCTCCAAGGGCGAGGCCGGCATCGGCCAGCACGAGATCAACATCACCTACGGCACCGCCCTCGAGGTGGCCGACCGGCACCTGGTCTTCAAGAACGGGGTCAAGGAGATCGCCGGTGAGTACGGCCGGGCCGCCACGTTCATGGCCAAGTGGTCGATGGACACGGCCGGGTCCTCCTGCCACATCCACACCAGCCTGTGGGACGCGGCCACCGACGCTCCGCTGATGGCACCGGCCGACGGCGCACGCACCACCTCCGGGTTCTCGGAGGTGGGCGGACAGTGGGTGGCCGGACAGATCCACGCCGCCCAGCAGCTGGCCTGGTGCTTCGCCCCCTACGTCAACTCCTACCGGCGCTACGTCCCCGACTCGTGGGCGCCGACCGCCGTGGTGTGGGGCGAGGACAACCGCACCTGCGGCTTCCGGGCCGTCGGCCACGGGGCCGGTCGTCGGGTCGAGAGCCGGATCCCGGGGGCCGACGTGAACCCGTACATCGTGCTGGCCGCCGCCATCGCCGGGGGGCTGTGGGGCATCGACCACGGGCTCGAGCTCGCCCCGGCCTTCACCGGCAACGCCTACCAGGCCCCCGAGGTGCCTCGGATCCCCACCACCCTGCCCGAGGCCGTCGCCGGCCTCGAGTCGAGCGAGGTGGCCGCCGAGGCCTTCGGTCCCGAGGTGCACCAGCACCTGGTCAACACGGCACGCCAGGAGTGGGCCAAGGCCAACTCCGTGGTCACCGACTGGGAGCTGGCCCGGAACTTCGAGCGGATCTAGAGATCCCCGCCGGGGGCGGCCGGCCCCTCCGGCCGACCGGGGCACGGGGGCGCCGTCCTTGACGCACCGACCCGGCGCTGGCACGATGGAGGCAGTATGACGTTCACGACCACGGACCTCCTCCTTACCTGACGGCGAACGCCACATCGCGTTCGCCCGCAACCTCCTGTGCCTCCGGCCGGGGGGTTTTTTGTTGGCCGAACGCCGGAACCGGCGCCACCGCCCCGAACCGGACCGGGTCGAACCACCACCAGCAGCAGCAAGGGAGCACCCGATGAGCGAGCACGAGCACACCCCGACCGACGGCAGCCCGGCCGACCGCCTGGCCATGCCGTGCGACGTGTCCCCGATGCCGTTCCACCTCTATCGGCCCCACGTCCCCCTGGTACTCACCGACCGCACCTGGCCGGACCGCCGGTGCACCGTGGCTCCCCAGTGGGCCAGCGTCGACCTGCGCGACGGCAACCAGGCCCTGGTCGACCCCATGGACTCCGAACGCAAGCTGCGGCTGTTCCAGACCTTGGTGGACATCGGGTTCAAGGAGATCGAGGTCGGGTTCCCGTCCGCCTCCCAGACCGACTTCGACTTCCAGCGCGAGATCATCGAGCGCGGCCTGATCCCCGACGACGTGACCATCCAGGTCCTGGTCCAGTGCCGCGAGGAGCTGATCGAGCGGACCTTCGAGTCGCTGCGCGGGGCGAGGCGGGCCATCGTCCACTTCTACAACTCCACCTCCACCCTGCAGCGCCGGGTGGTCTTCGGCCTCGACCGGCAGGGCATCATCGACATCGCGGTCAACGCCGCCCGCCTGTGCACGAAGTTCGAGTCGACCCTGCCCGACACCGACATCCGCTACGAGTACTCGCCGGAGAGCTTTACCGGCACGGAGCCGGAGTTCGCCGTCGAGATCTGCGAAGCGGTCATGGCCGTGCTCGAGCCCACCCCCGAGCGTCCGGTCATCATCAACCTGCCCAACACCGTGGAGATGTACGGACCCCAGGTCTACGCCGACGTGGTCGAGTGGTTCGGGCGCACCATCGCCAAACGTGAGTCGATCGTCCTGAGCCTGCACCCCCACAACGACCGGGGCACCGCCGTGGCCGCCGCCGAACTGGCCGTCCTGGCCGGCGCCGACCGGGTCGAGGGCACGCTGTTCGGCAACGGCGAGCGGACCGGGAACGTGGACATCGTCACCCTGGCCATGAACCTCTTCTCCCAGGGGGTCGACCCCGCCCTCGACTTCGGCGACATCGACAAGGTCCGCCGGGTGGCCGAGTTCGCCACCCGGATGCCGGTCCACCCGCGCCACCCCTACGCGGGCGACCTGGTCTACACCGCCTTCTCCGGGTCGCACCAGGACGCCATCAAGAAGGGCTTCGAGGCCATCGGGGACGACTACCACCTGTGGGAGGTCCCCTACCTGCCCATCGACCCGAGCCACACCGGGCGCACCTATGAGGCGATCATCCAGGTCAACAGCCAGTCCGGCAAGGGGGGGGTGGCGTACATCATGGACACCGAGCACGGCCTCGACCTGCCCCGACGGCTGCAGGTGGAGTTCTCCAAGCAGGTCCAGGCCGTCACCGAGGACTCGGGGACCGTCATCCGGCCCGGGGAGATGTGGGACGTGTTCTCCCACCTCTACCTGCCCGACGACGCCGGGGTCCGCATCATCGGCAGCGAGATGGCCACCGGAGGGGGACGCACCACCGTCACCGCCCAGCTCCTCGTCGACGGAGCACCCCGCACCGTGATGGGCGAAGGCAACGGCCCCATCGACGCCCTGGTCGGCGCGCTGCGCGCCGATCTCGGAGTCAGCTTCGAGATCAAGGACTACAGCGAGCACGCCCTCACCTCGGGCAGCGGGGCCTCGGCCGTCGCCTACGTCGAGGCCGAGGGCGACGACGGCACCACGTGGTGGGGTGTGGGCATGGACTCGAGCATCCTCGACGCCTCGCTGGCCGCCGTGGTCAGCGCGGCCAACCGGGCCCGGGGGCGCCGCGCCTGAACGTCCGGGCGCCACCGTCGGTCAGAACCGGTTCAGGCGTTTGAAGATCCCCTTGGTCTGCTTGTAGAGGGTGACGAACTCGCCGAACAGGAGGTCGTACTCGCCGGCGGTCGACGGGTCCGGCTGGTAGGTGCGCCTCACCTCGACCATGGCCGGGACGTCGGCGAGGGTGATCCGGTCGAGGGCGAGCAGGGCCAGCAGTCCGGCCCCCCGTGCGTTGGCCAGCACCGGGTCGGCCACCTGACGGACCTCCCGTCCGAGTACGTCGGCGTGGATCTGTGACCACTGGTCCGAGTTGGCGCCCCCGCCCACGAAGGCCAGCGAGTCGAGACGCCGGCCGGCGAACTTCTCGACCGCCTCGAGCAGCCACCGCGAGTTGAGGGCCACCCCCTCGAACACGGCCCGGACCATCTGCTCGCGGGTCGTCGCCAACGACAGGTTGTGGAACCCGCCCCGCACGGTGTGGTCGTCCACCGGTGAGCGCTCCCCGTTCAGCCATGGGGTGAACAGCACCCGGCCGCTGCCCGGGGGGACCCGGGCGACCATGGCGTCCATCGACTCGAGGTCCGGGGCGAACGCCAGGTTGTCCCGGAGGAAGGTGAGGCACGCCCCGGCCGTCTCGTGCTCGTCGGCGATCAGGTACCGGCCGGCCAGTGCCGCCGGGATGGACGCCACGTTGGAGGTCGGGGCCGTCTTTTTGAAGGGGACGTGACCCGAGATCCACGAGGACGTCCCGATGTAGAGGTGGGTCTCGAAGTCGGCCACCGCACCCGAGCCGAACACCGCCGAGTGCACGTCGCCCGAGCCGGTGGTGACCGGCAGCCCGGACGGGATCCCCAGGACCGCCGCGGCCTCGACGGTCACCTCGCCGATGATGGTCCCCGGTGGGACCAGGTCGGGCAGGCGTCCCCGGTCGAGACCGGTCCACTCCAGCAGCTTGTCGTCGTAGTCGACCCCGTCGATGTCCCGGTTGTCGGTCACCCAGTGGGCGGCGATCGAGTCGTAGGAGGCGGAGACCCGACCGGTGAGGCGGAGGTTGAGGTAGTCCACCGGCTCGAGGAACGTGGCCGTCCGGGCGTAGACGTCGGGGAAGGCCTGGCGGATGAAGAGGATGTGGGCGACCGGGTCCTTGCCCGACAGGCCCGGTGCGCCGCCGGTCACCTGCACCCACCGCATCAGCTTGCGCGGGTCGTAGCCGAGGACGTTGAGCGATCCGCCGGCGACCTTCCGGATGGCCCCGTTCCCCCGGGAGTCCATCCAGATGACCGCCCGCATCAGGGCGGTGCCCGTGGCGTCCACCGGCACCGTCCCCGACCACTGGGCCGTGCACCCGACGCCCACGAACTGCACCGGTCCGGCCTCGGCCACCGCCCGTCGCGAGGCGGCGCCGATGGCCGACCACCAGTCGTCGGGGTCCTGCTCGGCGCCGCCGCCGTCCAGCAGGTGGAGGGGGACCGGCTCCGAGGCGTGGGCCAGGATCCGCCCCGTCTCGGACACGACGGCCACCTTGGGGCCGCCGGTGCCGAGGTCGACGGCCAGCACGCAGGGCTGGCCCAGGGCGGTGCCCCTCACGCCCGGGTCCTCCGGATGGTGCCGCTCACTTGGCGCTCCTCCGGAGCGACCCGGTCACGCCTTGGCCACCCACGCCGTCGCCTGCCGGGCCGACTCCCCGTCGTCGAGGTCGATCGGCGTCCCGTCGCCACCGCCGTCCGGCGGGTCGGTCGAGACCGACCGGGCCAGCACCTCGCGCCCGATCGAGTCGAACAGGGGGGCGAGGTCGTCGAGGCCGGCCAGGTGGAGGTGGATCCAGTCGGACACCTCCAGCCCGCTGGCCTTGCGGAGGTCCTGCACGTTGCGGATGACGTCGCGGGCCAGACCCCTCCGGCGGAGGTCGTCGTCGAGGGCGAGGTCGAGGGCGAGCACCTCGGCGCCGTCCCGCGACACGGCGAACCCGGGCTGGGCCCGCACCCGCAGCTCCACCTCCTCACCGGTCAGTTCGATCGGCCCGTCCTCGAGCTGGACCACCACCGGCCGTCCGGCCGCCAGGTCGGCCGCTGCGGCCACCCCGTCGACCGAGGTCATGGCGGCGCGCAGGTCCTGGACCCGCTGGCCGATGCGGGGCCCGAGCAGCTTGAAGTTGGGGACCAGCTCGTAGGCCAGGACGTCACCGAGCTCGTCGGTGGCCTCGACCCGGTCCACGTTGAGCTCGTCCTCCACCACGCCCGGCGGGGGCACCGGGCTGCCCGGGGGCAGGTAGACCAGGGCCCGGGCCAGCGGCTGACGGACCTTCACCCCGGCCTCGGACCGGGCGGCCCGGCCCAGGGAGGACAGTCGGCGGGCCAGGGCCATGCCCTCCTCCAGGCCCGGGTCGACCAGCGACGGGTCGACGGCCGGCCAGTCGGCCAGGTGGACCGAGTCGGACTCGTCGGCCCCGGTCAGGTCGCGCCACATCCGGTCGGCCAGGAACGGGGTCATCGGGGCGAGCAGGTGGGACACCGTGACCAGGACGTCGTGCAGGGTGGCCTGGGCGCCGAGCGAGTCGACCGGGTCGGATCCCGGGTCGGTCCGCCAGAACCGGCGACGGCTGCGCCGCACGTACCAGTTCGAGGTGTCGTCGATCAGCTCGGCGATGGCGGTGGCCGCCGGGAACGGCTCGTATCCGTCGAGGGACCCGGTGGCCCGGGCGACCGTGTCGTGCAGGCGCGACAGCATCCAGCGGTCCAGCATCGACCGGTCGGCCGGTGCCGGGATCGCCGGATCGGCCGGGTCGAACCCGTTGAGGGCGGCGTAGGTGGTGAAGAACGACCACGTGTTCCACAGGGTCAGCAAGGCGTCCCGCATCGACGCGTCGATGGCCTCGAAGCTGACCCGGGTCGGCGTCCACGGCGATCCCTGGGAGAACATCCACCACCGCAGCGGGTCCGCCCCCCTGGTGGCCAGGATCTCCCACGGGTCGATGACGTTGCCGACGCTCTTGGACATCTTGCGCCCGTCGGCGTCCACGATGTGCCCGAGGCAGAGGACGTTGCGGTACGGGGTGGAACCGCGCACCAGCGTGTTGACGGCCAGCAGCGAGTAGAACCAGCCCCGGGTCTGGTCGATGGCCTCGCAGATGAAGTCCGCCGGGTAGACGAACGCCTGGTCGGAGCCCGGGGCCCCGGGGTAGCCCCACTGGGCCGTCGGCATGGAGCCCGAGTCGAACCAGGCGTCGATGACCGGGTCGACCCGGCGCATGGTGACGGCACCGTCGGCTCCCGCCGCGGCACAGTCGGGGCACGGGAAGGCCACCTCGTCGATGGCCGGGCGGTGAGGGTCGATGCCGGAGACGTCGGACCCGCTCAGGTCGGAGAGCTCGGCCAGGGAGCCCACGCACCGGGTATGGCCCTCGTCGCACCGCCACACCGGCAGCGGCGTGCCCCAGAACCGGTCGCGGGAGAGGGCCCAGTCGACGTTGTTGGACAGCCACTCCCCCATCCGTCCGTCACGGATGTGCTCGGGGTGCCAGCCGATCGTCTGGTTCTGGTCGACGAGGTCGGCCTTGCGGTCCGACGTGCGGATGTACCAACTGGGCTTACCCCAGTAGATGAGCGGGGTGCTGCACCGCCAGCAGTGGGGGTAGGGATGCACGTACGGCTGGCGCCGCACCAGCAGTCCGGCAGCCTCCAGGCGGTCGTTGACGGTGGCGTTGGTGTCGCGGACCGACTCGCCCCCGAGCCAGGCCACCGCGTCGGTGAACCGGCCGTCGGGTCCCACCGGGTTCAGGGTGGGCAGGTGGTTCTCCCGGCCGACCTGGCGGTCGACCTCGCCGAAGGCCGGGGCCAGGTGGACGATACCGGTCCCCTCGTCGGCCTCGACGAAGCCGCCTCCGACCACCCGCCAGCCCACCCGGGCGGCGTCGGCCGGACCGGCCTCCACGTCGTCGAACGGGCGCCGGTACCGGAGGCCGACCAGGTCGCTTCCCGGCACGACGGCGTCGGACGTCGTCCCCTCGCCGAAGACCTGCTCGACCAGGGTGGCGGCGACGACGGCGTCGCCCACCACCGCGTACTCCAGGCCGGGGCCGACCGCCGCCCCGGTGTTGGAGAGCAGCGTCCACGGCGTGGTGGTCCACGCCACCAGCGCCAGGCCGTCGAGGGTCGACCGGCCGAGGGCGGCACGCAGTGCGGCGGCGGCCTCCCCGTCGTCGGTCAGCGGGAGCCGGACGTAGGCCGACTCGTCCTCCACCTCGCGGTAGACGTCGGGCTGGCCCAGTTCGTGACTGCTCAGCGCCGTCCCGCACCGGGGGCAGTAGGGGACGACCTTGATGTCCTCGTAGAGCAGGGACTGGTCCCACAGGCACTTGAGGTTGGCCCACACCGACTCGACATAGGCGGCGTCGAAGGTCCAGTAGGCGTCGTCGATGTCGATCCAGTAGCCGATCCGCTCGGTGAGGGTCTTCCACTCCCCGACATAGTTGCGGACGGACTCCTTGCAGAGGCGGGTGAACTCGGCGATCCCCACCTCCTCCTCGATCTGGCGTTTGGCCGTGATGCCGAGCTGCTTCTCCACCTCGACCTCGACGGGCAGCCCGTGGGTGTCCCATCCGGCCTTTCGGGGGACGGCGTAGCCCCGCATGGTGCGGTACCGGCAGAAGAGGTCCTTGTAGACGCGCGCCCACACGTGATGGAGCCCGGGCCGCCCGTTGGCGGTGGGCGGTCCCTCGTAGAAGACCCACGGTTCGGCGCCGGCGCGCAGCTCGACCGACCGCTCGAAGACCCGGTGCGCGCTCCACCGGGCCAGCTCCTCGTCCTCGAGGGCGGTGAAATCGGCTTCGGCGGGAACCGGGCGGAACACGGGGCGCTTCCTTTTCGTGTGGGGTGTCAGCTTCGTGTGGGGTGTCAGCACAGGGGACGGCGGGCTGGAAGGGGCGGGTACCGGACTGGAGTGCCGCCAGGGCGGGTGCGGACCAGATACTACGGGGGCCGGGACCCGTCGGCGGCCCCCGGCCCCCGGCCCCGGGGCGGCCGGGACCGACGCAGCCGGGGCAACGGTGCGGGGCCTTGGGCGAGACTGGTGCGATGTTCGCACCGTTCACACTGGAGGGCGCCCACGTCCGCCTCGAGCCGCTGTCGCTCGACCACGTCGACGGCCTGCTCGCCGCGGCCACCGGCGACCGGTCCTCGTTCGGGTACACGGTCGTGCCCGACGACCGGGCATCGGTCACCGGGTACGTGGTGCAGGCGCTGGCGTCCGCTGCCTCCGGCGGCCAGGTCCCGTTCGCCACCGTCTCGCTCGCCCTGGGCAGGGTGGTGGGGAGCACCCGGTTCTACGAACTCGAGCCCTGGGACTGGACCGGCGTGGCTCCCGGGGCGGAGCGGGTGCCCGCCGTCGGCCCCGTGGACCGGGCCGGCATCGGCCACACCTGGATCGACCTCGCCGCCCAGCGGTCTCCGGTCAACACCGAGGCCAAGCTGCTGATGCTGGGCCACGCCTTCGACGTCTGGGGGGCCCGGGCGGTCCGCCTCCAGACCGACGCCCGCAACACCCGCTCGCGGGCGGCCATCGCCCGCCTGGGCTGCTCGCTCGACGGGATCCTGCGGGTCGACCGCCCGGCGTCGGACGGGTCGGTCCGGGACTCGGCGATCTTCTCCATACTGGCCGACGAGTGGCCGGACGCCAGGCGGCGGCTGGTCGAGCGCCTCCGCTCCTGAGCCGGTCGGCGGGTCCCCCGGGATGCTCGGATTTCAGCGGGGAGTGACGGTCTGACCACGTCCGTGCTCGCGAACGTTGCCTCGCCCGGAACGGAACACTTCGAGGCGTGTGGACAACTGCCGTTTCGGGCACCCGGTGAGCTGGGCCGCTCGGGCGGTGGAGACCAACCACCAGCGACCCAGCACCCGGATGAGGCACCCTGGCCGGGAGTCGAACCCGGTGCTCTCGTGTAGTCAGTACGAGGCAGCCATCCAGACCCAGGGCGCACCAAGGAACCTACGGTGGAGGTGTGACAGTGCCTGGTAACCTGGAAGAAGTCAGTACGAGGCAGTCCAGCAGAGGGGCCTTCGGGCCCCTCTTGCGCGCCACGCTCCGAGTTGCAGGTGGACGACCCTACCCGCATCGCCGGGTGAGTGACTCCCTGATGCGCAGCTCGGACGGGCGGTTCGCAAGGCCACCGTGCGAGAGACTGCGCGGACGTCCTAGCGCTACCTGGGGTCACTGGACTTGGAGGTAGCGGCATCTCCGATTACGGACTGATTGGCTGGAAGCGTCCGGCAACGGCTGGCACCGTCGAAGATGACCGCTGCCTGCACGCCAAGCCCCTCGGTACCGTCGTTCAGAGTTGCCCAATGTGTGGAGCTCCGCGAACTATGACGTGCTACCGGTTCGCAGAGGGGCCGTTCGGACTTCAGAAGTGCCTCCATCTGCTTTGTTCGGATTGCCGAAGCAGGTGGGTCGTGCACAAGCAAGACGAACCCAAGATCGTCTCTTCGATTGAGCCGTAGCGTCGATGGGGCGGATGCCTGATCGCCGGCTGTGGGTGCATTACCAGCGGACGGTTGCTTGCCACCCGCAAACGCCCATGAACGGCTCGACTGTGATACCCGGCGGGCCGGGTCGCATCAGCGATAGTGACCAACCATCTGCGACCCGGAGCCCGGGCATGGCGCCCCGGCCGGGAATCGAACCCGGGGTTCCCGCCTAGTCAGTGCAGGACCGTCATCCAGACCCAGGGCGCACTACCGAACGTAGGCAATGGTCGTGACGGTCCCGCTGGTAGTCTGTAGACAGTCAGTGCAGGACCGTTGTCTCGCGAAGGGGCCCGTCGGGCCCCTTCTGCGCGCCGTAGGACTTGCCGTGACTGGTCGCCGGATCGGTGCGGCACATTCCGGTCCACCTGGCATCGAGTGCCAACTTTCGCGAACGGCGGGCCCCGCTGAAGTCCGACGCACCGGTTCCCCGGCACGTTCGGCGGGCCGTTGGATCCGCCTACGCTCGTGATCATGCCGGAGTCCCCACCCCGCTCGACGGACGCGTCCGGAGCCACCCCTGTCGGCCGCCGCCGGTCGTCGGACACCGTCATCCTGGTGGTGGTCTGCCTGGCCCAGTTCATGGTGGTGCTGGACATCTCCATCGTCAACGTGGCCCTGCCGGCCATCCAGTCGAGCCTGCACTTCCGGGCCGTGGACCTCCAGTGGGTGGTCACGGCCTACGCGCTGACCTTCGGCGGCCTGCTGCTGCTGGGTGGACGACTGGCCGACCTGTTCGGGCGGCGCCGGATCTTCCTGGCCGGCCTCGGCCTGTTCACCGGGGCCAGCCTGCTCGGCGGGTTCGCCACCGACCAGGCCACCCTGATCGCCGCCCGCTCCCTCCAGGGCGTCGGGGCCGCCATCCTGTCCCCGGCCACCCTGACCATCCTGACCGTCACCTTCCGGGACCAGCGGGCCCGGGCCAAGGCGTACGGCGCGTGGAGCGCGGTGGCGGCCGGCGGGGGGGCCGCCGGTGCGCTGTTCGGCGGGGTCCTGACCCAGTACCTGTCGTGGCGCTGGATCCTGTTCGTCAACGTGCCCATCGGCATCGCCCTCTTCGCCGTGGCCCGACTGCGGTTGCCGGAGTCGAAGGACGACGGCCCCCGGCGGCGCCTGGACCTGGCCGGAGCGGTGACGGTGACCGGGGCCCTCTTCCTCCTGGTCTACGCCATCTCTCACACCGACGTGGTCCCGTGGACGGCGACATCGACCCTGCTCGTCCTCCTGGCGTCGGTCCTGCTTCTGGGCGCCTTCGTGGTGATCGAGGCCCGGTTCGCCTCCCATCCGCTGGTGCCGCTCCGACTGTTCACGGTGCGTTCCGTCACCGGTGCCAACCTGGTCATGTTCTGCTTCGGCGTCGGCATGTTCGCCATGTGGTTCTTCCTCTCCCTCTTCCTCCAGCAGGTGCTCGGCTACAGCCCGGTGGTCACCGGGCTCAGCTTCCTGCCCCAGACGGCGGCCATCGCCGTCGGGGCCACCCTGAGCGGCCGGCTGGCCCCCCGGGTGGGTCCCCGCAACGTGTTGATGGCGGGGGCCGCCATCGGCGCGGGCGGCCTCTTCTGGCTCTCGTTCATCCAGGCCGGCGACACCTACTGGTCCGGCGTGTGCGCCGGGGGCATCCTGGCCACCTTCGGGATGGGCCTGGCCTTCACCCCGATCGCCCTGCTGGCCACCGGCGGCGTGCCCCACCAGGATGCCGGGCTGGCCTCGGGGCTGGTCAACTGCAGCCGGCAGATCGGGGCCTCGGTCGGGCTCGCCGCCCTGACCACCCTGGCCGCGTCGCGGACGGCGTCGATCCTGGTCCACGGCACCCGCTCGGCCCGCTCCCCCGCCGCCTCCGAGGCGATCAAGGTGGCCATGACCGAGGGCTACGCCCGGGCCTTCCTCGTCGCCTCGATCGTGGTGCTGGCCGGCGGCCTGCTCGGGTTGATCATCCCGCCGCCCCGGGCCATCTCGGCCGGAGGCGGATGGGCCGACTCCGCTCAGTCCTCCGGCCCGGTCCTGGTCGACTGACCGTCCGCCGGGCCGGGAGCCCCGGGGCGGCCCGACCCCGCAGCGGGGCCGACGGTTCGTCGGAACGACCCCGGCCACCGGTGGCGGACGGCCACCGAGTCGAACTCGGCGGCGAAGGTGGTGATGATGGTGCCGAGGCCGATCCACCACAGCAGCACGATGAACGTGGCGAAGGTGCCGTACAGGGTGCGGTAGTGCCGGAGCTCATGGATCACCAGCTGGGCGTCGACGAACTGGAGCACGGTCCAGCCGACGCCGGCCACCACCGCGCCCCGCCACAGGGTGCGCCCCCGTTCGGGAAGCGACACCAGGATGGCGAACCCAGCCCAGAACATGGCGATGTTCACCGCCAGCGAGCCGACGAAGCCGACCAGGGCGGAGGCCGCCCCCAGTCCGCCGAAGCCGCCGATGCCGGCCAGCGCGCCACCGGCGATGAAGCCGACGCCGATGACCAGCAGGAACCCGATCGCCCGGGGCAACCACCGACCGAAGCTGGGCAGCTGGTCTCGGGGCACGTCCCAGACGGTCGCCATCATCACCTGGGCGCTGCGGCTCAGCCGGAGGGAGCCGTAGGCCAGCCAGAGGACGAGGACCACCAGCGCCGCGGTGTTGCGGCCGGAGAGCCCGGTGATGTTGTGGCGGAGCTCGTCGCCGACGTCGGGGAACTGGCGCAGGGCGGCGTCGACCACGTCCTTCTGGGCCGACGGGTGGCCGAACAGGAGCACCTCCACCAGCGTCAGCAGGACCAGCAGGAGCGGAAAGACGGCCAGGAACGCCGAGTAGGCCAGGAGATTGGCCAGCAGCCCGGCCCCGTCCTCCCGGTACTTGGCCAGCGTGGCGGCCACCAGCGCGGTGCCCCGGTGGCGCTGCTGGAAGGCGTCGAGCCGGTCGAGCACGCCGGGGCGGTCCCCGGACGTCATCCCTCCACCAGCCCGAGGCGCCCGTGCCGGCGGAACTCGTCGAGGAGCCCCTCGACGTCGGTCGGGCCCAGGAGTCCGTAGGCGATCTCTCCGGTCGTGCCGCCGGGCAGCCGGCGGTACACCCGGTCGTCCCCCCGCCACCAGCCGTCCCGGCGGAGCGGTCCCTTGGTCACCTTGCCGCTGGCCGTCTGCGGCAGGGCGCCGGTCACCCGCACGAAGGCGGGGACCCACTTGGTGCCGAGGTCGTCCTGGCCGGCCAGGAACCGGGCGAACTCCCCGGTGTCGAAGGTGCGGTCGGGCAGCAGCTCGATGGCGGCCATCACCTGGTCACCGGAGCGGGGGTCGGGCACCGGGTAGACGACGACCGCGGCGGCGTCCGAGTAGCGGACCAAGACCCGTTCGACCGGACCGGCGGTCAGGTTCTCCGAGTCGACCCGCATCCAGTCGCCCCCGCGTCCTGCGAAGTAGAAGTAGCCGTCCTGGTCGCGGTAGGCGAGGTCCCCGGTCCAGTACCAGCCGTTCCGGGTCCGCTCCGCCGTGGCCTGCGGGTCGCGGTAGTAGCCCTCGAACCGTCCGGTGCCGGACCGGTTCACGATCTCCCCGACGGCCACGTCGCCGTTGACCAGTGCCCCCGACGCGTCGAACGCCGCCGGGGGGCACTCCTGCATGGTCACCGGGTCGAGCACGGCCACGTCCTCGAACGGAGCGCCCAGGGAGCCGACCGGGGTCCCGGGGACCCGGTTGATGGCCGCACCTCCCTCACTCGACCCGTAGCCCTCGGTCAGCACGCACCCGAACCGCTGCTCGAAGGCGGCGTGGTCGGCCACCGAGGCCTCGGTCCCGAACCCCCGGCGAAGGGTGCACGCCGCGTCGTCGTCGGTCGCCGGGGTCGCCAGCACGTAGGCCAGCGCCTTGCCCACGTAGGTGAAGGTGGTGGCCCCGTAGCGCCGGACGTCGGGGAGGAAGCCCGAGGCACTGAACCGGCAGGCCAGCGCAACCGTGGCCCCGGTGACCAGGCTCGGCCCCCACAGCACCATCAGGGCGTTGCCGTGGAACAGCGGCATGGTGCAGTAGGCCACATCGGAGGCGTCGAACCCGTAGGCCTCGGCCGACCGCAGGGCGATGGAGGCCAGGCGGCCCTGGGTGCACCGCACCGCCTTCGGCGCTCCGGTGGTGCCCGACGTGAACAGCAGGAGGTAGAGGTCCCCGGGGGCCGGCGCCGACCCGGCCACCACCTCGGCCGCCGTCACCCCGGCGCACGCCGCCACCTGCTCCCGGTAGGCCGGGTCGTCGACCCGCAGGACCCGCTCGGGCGGGACCCCGGTGTCGAGGCCGTCGAGCAGCGCGGCCCCCTCGGCGTCGGTCACCAGGACACCGCAGTCGGTCCGCCGCACATCCCCGGCCAGGGCGTCGCCCCGCCGGGTCGGGTTGATCCCGACGACCACCGCTCCGGACAGCGCGGCCGCCTCCAGCCAGAACAGGTACTCCGGTTCGTTCCCCAGCAGCACGCCCACGTGGGGTGGTCCGGTCCCGCCCAGCGAGGCCAGGAGACCGGCCCGGGCGGCGCCGGCGGCCACCGACTGCGCCCAGGTCCACGACCGGTCGCCGGCCAGCACCGCCGGAGCGTCGTCGTCCGCCCGGGCCAGGAGCAGGTCGGCGACGCTGGGCGTCCCCTCGGGGAACCCGGCGGCGGTCACCGGGCCACCGCGTCGTCCGTCGTCGGTGCTGCGGTCACGGCCGAGACGCTATCGGTGGTCGGGTCCCGCCGTCGCGCCTACCATCGGGTCGCCCCCGGCACCCGGTGGCACCCGCGGACACGGAACCGACCTGTCGGCTCCGACCACAGGGGCACCGCACCGGGCCGGGCACCAGACCAACCGATCACCACCTCGAAGGAGCACCATGGCAGAGCGCACGGCAGAGATCGACATCAACGGCTCGCCCGAGGCCGTGTGGGCCCTGGCCGGCGACTTCGGCGGGATCGCCGGATGGATGCCCGGGATGGAGTCGTGCCGGGTCGAGGGCGAGAACCGCATCCTGGAGACGATGGGCATGACCATCACCGAACAGCTCGTCACCAAGGACGACGCCGCCCGGGCCATCACCTACGCCATCATCGACGGCGTTCCGGTCGAGTCCCACCGGGCCACCGTCACCGTGACGGCCGCCGGCGACGGCAGCCACGTGACCTGGGTGGTCGACGCCGCCCCCGAGGAGATGGCCGACCTGATGCACGCCGTCTACCAGCAGTCGCTCGAGGCCCTGAAGGCGGCCGTCGAGGGATGACCGGGCCGACCCCGGTCGAGGGGTCGCCGGGTCCCATGGGGCCGGGTCCGACCGGACGGTACGTCTACCGGGTGGAAGCCGTCAGCTCCGCCCCGGTGGACGTCGTCTGGCCGCTGGTGGGCGAGGCCGGCCGGTGGCGTGAGTGGTCGTTCCTGACCAGGAGTGGCCTCGACCGACCCGGCTCGCCGGAGCCCGACGGCGTCGGGGCCGTCCGGCGGTTCTCCCGCTACGGGGTCGGGTCGCGGGAGGAGGTGCTCGCCTGGGACCCGCCGAACCACCTCGCCTACCGAATCCTGAGCGGGTTCCCGGTGCGCAACTACCGGTCCGACGTCACCCTCGAGCCGCTCGGCACCGGTACCCGGATCGACTGGTCCGGCTCCTTCGACCCCCGGTGGCCGGGGACGGGCCGGCTGCTCGACGCCGTGCTCCCCAGGATGATGAGGCGCTTCGCCCGCGACGTCGCCCGGTACGCCGACGGTCTGGCGGGCTGACCCGGTCGGCCGGGCGTCAGGTGGCGGCCAGTCGGGCCGCCCGGACGCCCACCTCGTCACGCGCCCGGTCGATGTCGACGGTCCCGACCTCGCGGCCCACCACGACCGGCTCGCCCCCCACCCACACGTCGGTGACCAGCCGGCTGGAGGCAGACCACACCAGGTGCTCCACCAGCATCCCGTCGTCGAGCAGCGGCACGAATGCCGGATCGTCCAGGGAGACCGCCATCATGTCGGCCTTGGCGCCGGGGGCCAGGACCCCCAGGTCCGGTCGGCCCAGGGCGATGCCCGCCGCCCGGGTGGCCAGGTCGAGGGCCACCGCCGCCGGCAGGGCGGCGGCGTCGGCCTGGCGCAGCCGGGCGAGCATGGCCGCCAGCCGCATCTCCTCCCACAGGTCGAGGTCGTTGTTGGACGCGGGGCCGTCCGTGCCCAGACCGACCCGGACCCCCTGTGCCAGCAGGTCCACGATCGGGGCGATGCCCGAGGCCAGCTTGGCGTTGGACTGGGGGCAGTGGGCCACGGCGACGTCATGGGCGGCGTAGGCGTCGATGTCCTCCGGGGACAGCCAGATGCTGTGGGCGGCCAGCACCCGGCCGTCGAACACCCCGGCCTCGGCCAGGACCCGGGGCACCGACCCGCCGTGCTCGGCGACGAATGCGTCCGCCTCGGTCGGCGTCTCCGCCACGTGGAGGTGGAACAGGGCGTCACGTTCACCCGCGGCGGCGGCCGTGTCCACCAGTCCCGGGAGGGGGACCGTGTAGGCGGCGTGGGCGGCGAACCCGACCTCGATCCGGCCGGCCTCGCCGTGCCGACGGGCATGGAAGTCGGCGAACCGGTCGAGGCTGGCCGTCCACCAGTCACCGCCCGATGCGGACCCGGGGAGCTGCAGGACGCCCGGGGTGATGACCGCCCGTGACCCGGCGTCGACCACGGCGTCGGCCGTGGCGTCCTCGTGGAAGTACATCTCGCACGACGTGGTCACCCCGAAGCTGAGGAGTTCGGCGGCGGCCAGCGTCATCCCCCAGTAGACGTCCTCGGGCTCCAGGTGGGCCTCGCGGGGCCAGAGCACCTCGTGCAGCCACCGCAGGAGCGGCACGTTCTCCCCCGTCCCGCGGAACAAGGTCATCGGCGAGTGGCAGTGGGTATTGACGAATCCCGGCAGCAGCGCCCCGTCCACCCGGACCTCACGGACGTCGTGCCCGCCCGTGGAGCGCAGCTCCCCCGGGGCCCCGACCCGGATCACCGCGTCCCCGACCACCTCGACGGCCCCGGGGCGCAGGACCGCTCCGTCACCGGCGCACGGCACCACCGCATCGGCCACGTAGCGCACGGTTCCGCCGATCCCTGCGTCGTCACCGCCGGCTACGGGCCCCACGACGTTCGGCACCCGCTCACCCTACGGGGACGGCCCCGGGCCGGGCGTGACCCCCCATGCGGTCGCCGGTGACCGGTTCACCACCCCCGGGGCCACCTGCAGCGCGCCACCCGCTCCGGCCGCACCACACCCGACTCGACGAACCACCGGGCGGCACGCTCGAGCGCCTCCGCCGGTGGACGCGACGCGTAGCCCAGCTCGGCGCGGGCCCGGCTGTCGTCGAAGGACATGTGGGTGGTCGACATCCGGGCACCCTCCAGCGGGACCGACGGCTCCCGCCTCAGCAGTCGGCCCTCCACCAATCCCGAGACGTGGCCGGCGGCAAGGGCGAGGCTGCTCGGGAACCGCCAGGTCGGGGCTGGGAGCCCGGTGACCGAGGCCAGGGTTCCGAGCACGTCCCGCAGCAGCAGGTTCTCCCCGCCCAGGATGTAGCTCCGGCCCTGGGTCCCCCGGTCGGCCGCCAGCAGGTGCCCGGCGGCCACGTCCTCGACGTCGACGATGTTGAGCGTGGTGTCCACGTAGCCGGGGATCCGACCGTTGAGGAAGTCGAGCACGGTGCGGCCGGTCGGCGTCGGCCCGCGGTCCCGGGGCCCCACCGGGGTGGTCGGCTGCACCAGGACGACCGGGAGCCCCTCGGCCGCAGCCCGCAGGACCTCGTGCTCGGCCACGTACTTCGACTGCTTGTAGAGGCCGAACAGGTGGTCGACGTGGGCGAACGACCGTTCGTCCACCGGGTCGTCGGCGGTGGCGCCGCCCAGTCCGAGCGTGCCCACCGTCGAGGTGTAGACGACCCGGGCACAGCCGTGGGCCCGGGCGGCGTCGAGCACGTTGCGGGTGCCGGTCACGTTGATGTCGTAGAACGCCGCGGGGTCGGGGGCCCAGAAGCGGTAGAGGGCGGCCACGTGGAACACCGAGGCGCACCCGCGCACGGCGGCGTCGACCGCACCGGCGTCCCGCAGGTCCCCCTCCTGGATCTCGACCCGGAGGCCGTCGAGGTTGGCCGTGTCGCCGCCGGGCTCCACCAGGGCGACCGCCTCGGCGCCACGCTCCAGGACCTGGCGCACAACCGACGAGCCCACGAACCCGGCCGCCCCGGTCACCAGCACCCGGTCGCCGGGCCCCGGGCCCTGTCCTGACGCCCCCGTCATGCCTGGCGGGCGTCGCCGGCCCGTGCCGAGCGCCGTCGATCGCGCCGGAGCGAGTTACGGGCCATGGTGGAGCCGACCTCCAGGAGCAGCCCGGCGCTCCGGGTGGCGTCGGCCAGCACGTCGTCCAGCGCGGCCACGAAGGCGTCGATCTCCTGGTCACCGATGATGAGCGGCGGGAGCAGCTTGACGATGTTGACGTTGTCGGCCGCCACCTGGGTCAGGATCCGATGGCGGTGGAAGAGCGGGACCACGATGAGCTGGGAGAACAGCCCCTTGCGGGCCAGTTCCATCATCTTGTACCGGGTCCGGCCCGCCCTCGACGTCGGGGCGCCGAACACCAGGCCGATCATCAGCCCCATGCCCCGCACCTCGTGGAGGAGCTCGTACTTGTCGACCAGTGGGGCCAGGGCGGCCATCAGCTGGTCGCCCCGGGCACCGGCCCGGGCCACGATGTCCTCGTCGTCCATGACCTGGAGGGTGGCCAGGCCGGCCACCATGGCCAGCTGGTTCCGCGAGAAGGTCGACGAGTGGACCACGGCCCGTTCCATCGAGCTGTAGACGGCATCGAACACCGCGGCGGTGGTCAGTACGGCGCCGACCGGCACGTACCCGCCCGACAGCGCCTTGGACAGCGTGATCATGTCCGGCTCCATGCCCCAGTGCTGGTGGCAGAAGAACCGGCCGGTTCGTCCCATGCCGGTCTGGACCTCGTCCATCACCAGGAGCGTGCCGAACCGGCGGCACAGGGCCTGGACCTTGCGCCAGTAGGCCTCGGGGGCCAGGTAGACGCCCTTGCCCTGGATGGGCTCGACCACGAAGGCGGCCACGTCGCCCTTGCGGAGTCGGGCCTCGAGGGCATCGATGTCCCCGAAGGGCACCGGGTCGCACCCGGGCAGCAGCGGTCCGAACCCCACCCGGAACTCCTTGCCCCCGTTGAGCGACAGGGCACCGTTGGTCAGCCCGTGGAAGGCGTGGTCGCAGTAGAGGATGCGGTCGCGTCCGGTGGCGCAGCGGGCGAACTTGATCGCCGTCTCGACGGTCTCGGCCCCCGAATTGGCGAAGACGGCCCGCCGGATGCCGGGGTGGGCCCGCTCGACGAGCGCCTGGCCGAGCAGGCCCGGCAGCAGTGCGCAGTCCAGTTGAGCCAGGTTGGGCAGATCGGCGTCGAGCGCCTGGTGCAGGGCGTCCTTCACCACCGGATGGCTGCGCCCGAGCGAGAACACCCCGAACCCGGACAGGAAGTCGAGGGTGCGGCCCCCCCGGTCGTCGATGAGGTAGGCGCCCTCGCCCCGCACGTAGGTGCGGTCGAAGCCGAGCGTGGTGAGCACGTTGGCCAGCTGCGGGTTGAGATAGCGGCGGTGCAGGTCGTAGGCCTCGCCCCTGTGGGCGGTCAGCAGTGCGTCGAGGTCGAAGGACACGCTCACACTCCGATCACTGCGCCGGGGCCGCCGGCTTCAGCTTGCCCGCCACCGTCCACCCCGACGTGCCCCAGAAGGCGCACTGGGAGGACTTCATCGCCGTGGCGACCGAGGTCGGCGTGTCCAACACCAGGTAGGAGCCGGTGGCCGAGGCGAGCCCCGGCCAGGTGAGGCCCCCGCCCGACGGGCTGCCGGTGGTGGCGAACCGGGCCCAGGCGCCGCTCACCGTCGCCGCCAGCTCCTGCTCGGCCGGGGCGAAGGCGAAGTTCCCGCTCGACTCCGTGGTGCCCTGGAACACGTAGGGCAGCTCGGCCGAGTGGAAGGCACCGAGGTCGATGCCGGGGGTCGGCAGGATGAACGGGTTGGGGGCGTGGTCGTACTCGTACTCGTGGACGGGGACCCACCGACGGAGGATGGCCGCCGATGCCACGGCCGGACAGGCCAGCACGGCGTCCCCGATCGCCTGGCCGAGGGCGGCGCCGGCGTCCGGGTAGTCGGCGAGCGGGTAGCGCTTCTGGACCTCCGGCCCGACCGCGGGCCCGAAGTAGGCGTCCACGGCGGCCGGCCACTGCGCCGCGGTCAGCGGGCTTCCGACCTCCAGCTGGTGGAGTGCGACGAAGAGGCGCCCCTCGTCCCGGTTGGCCCCGACGATGACCGGGACCCGGTGGAAGCGGCCGGAGGCCAGCAACTCGGCGGCGTGCTCCGGGACGGTCGGCCCGTCGGCCACGGGGCCCCACTGGGCGCCCTGCCCGAACAGGAAGGTCGGGTCGGGTGGCAGCGCCTCGATGACCTGCTGGGCGGGCTTGGACCGCATGCACGACAGCTGGGCCGGCGGTGGCGGGCATCCGAGCGTGGTCCCGAGCCTGGCCCCCTGGGCCTCGGCCGAGGCCAGGGGCTGGGCCGGCAGCGTGCACGGCCCGCTCTCGGTGATCGCCTGCTCGAAGAGGCCGGCGGCCGCCGGGGACACCAGTTGGGTGCAGACACTCATCCCGCCGGCCGACTCGCCGTAGATGGTCACCCGGTTCGGATCCCCGCCGTATGCCGCGATGTCGGCCCGCACCCACCGCAGCGCGGCCTGCTGGTCGAGGATTCCCAGGTTGCCGGTCGAGTGGTCCGGGCTCTCGGCCGCCAGTGCGGGCAGGGCCAGGAAGCCGAGCGACCCGAGTCGGTAGTTGAAGCTGACCGAGACCAGGTCGTGGGAGGCGGCGTAGTTGGCCACCGAGTGGTCGGCGGAGCTGCCGACCTGGAACCCGCCCCCGTAGATCCAGACCATCACCGGTCGGGGGGAGACCGGTACCGCCTTCGGGGCGAAGACGTTGGCGTACAGGCAGTCCTCACTCCCCTCGAAGCTGTTCACCACGGGGACGATCTGCGGGCAGGGACTCGAGACCTTGGCGGCCTGGAGCGGGGTGGACCAGTGCGCCGCCGGCTGGGGCGCCTGCCACCGCAGCGCCCCGACCGGCGGAGCGGCGAACGGGACCCCCAGGAACTGACGGGTGGAGGCGGTGGCCGTGCCGTGGACCTCGCCCTGAGGGGTGCGCAGGGTCAGGGGGTCGCCTGCGACGACGGCCGCCGATGGAGCCGGGGTGGCCGAGCCGGTGCCCGGCGACGCTGCCGAGGAGCCGCAGCCGGCCAGGGCCACGACGGCCACCATCCCGATGAGTGCCGTCCGGCTCCGGTACATGGGGAGAACGTAGCAACGGGTCCGGGCCAGCGGCACCACCGACCCCTGCCGCGAGCGTGACTACTCGGCCGCAGCCTCGAGGCCGACGGCTATCAGGTCGACCGGGTGGATCCACTGGTCGGTGAGGGCGATGCCGCCCGCGTCGACGATCGAGTCACGCAGGGGGATGGCCCACAGGTGCTCGAGCAGGAGGATCGCCGCGGCGGACCCGTTGGGAATGGTGTCGACGACGAACCACACCTCCTCGTCGGGTATCAGGTGGCCGTCGGCGCCCTCGGCCGCACCGATCACGGCACCGGACTCGGGGTCGCCCTCGCCCAGGCCGATCAACGCGCCCGCGATCGCCCCCATCTCCATGGCCTCGTCAGCGGTCAGGTCGCTCACCTGCAGCGCGTTGACGGTGCCGTCGTCGTCCTTCTCCACGACGAGCGCATCGATGATGCGTACGAAGTCGTTCTCACGGAGCTTGTCGAGCTCATCGGCGATAGTGCCGGTGAACTCGGGCTCGGTGAAGCCGAGCACCAACATCTGCACGGGTCCGATTGCCATGTGAATGCTCCCTCCTCAGGAACTTGCGAGAATCTTCTGCTTCTGGGCGTCGAACTCCGCCTGGGTCAGGATGCCGTCGTCGAGGAGCTTCTTCAGGCTCTCGAGCTGGGTGACCATGTCCGTTCCGCCGACTTCCGGTGCCGGGGGCGGGGGTGCGGGCTCGTCCTGCTGGTTCGACTGCTGGGCAGCCTCTGCCTCGCCCGCGTTCTTGCCTGCATGGTGGGCGACCGCAGCCACGCCGCCGATCACCGCTGCTCGCCTGAGGGGCCTTCTTCTCATCATGACGGGATCCTCCGTTCGTTCACTCGTCCGGCGGACAGACCGGGGACGCAATTGCAACGTAGCCGATGTCCGATCAGGCGACACGCAGCCCGAGGGGACCGGGGGGCGGAACAGGCGCGGGCTACCCTGTCGAGATCGCCGTGCTGCTCGACGTTCCCGACCCGCCGCTCCGCGGCTCGACGTTCGCACTCCGGCCCTTCCGGCCCGCCGACGTCAGCGCCGCCGTGGCCTTCACCGAGGATCCGGACACGGCCCGGTGGATGCCACTGCCGCCGGCAGACGACCCTGCCGGGGTCCTGGCCCTGTTCGAGCGGTACCGGGCCGACGGCGACATGCTCCACCTGATGTCTCACCGCCCTCGGGCTCGGCCGGGTCCAGGCGCTCGTGGCCCGGGAGAACGGCCCGGGCCTGGACATGGCCACGCGGGTGGGCCTGCGGCCCGAGGGCGTGCTGCGCTCCTACCGGGAGGAAGGGGACGCACGGATCGACGCCGTCATGCATTCCATGCTCCGCTACGAGGTCGCCGGGGGCAGTTGACGACG
>Ga0209048_10001218_pt1 | contig 26714 bp, 31 predicted proteins | sample FrelakmetCRP12CR_FD_187146 | JGI IMG/M metagenome (GOLD analysis project Ga0209048, IMG submission 187146) | Freshwater lake sediment microbial communities from the University of Notre Dame, USA, for methane emissions studies - CRP12 CR (SPAdes)... | ecosystem: Environmental > Aquatic >... | reverse complement strand
TCCTCGCCGTGCAGGCCGTTCGGGTAGCCGGTGCCGTCGAATTTCTCGTGGTGACCGAGCGCGATGATGGCGCCCATGCTCAGGTACTTTGATGGACTGCCCTTCAGGATGTCGTAGCCGATCCGCGGATGCGTGCGCATCATTTCCTGCTCGGGCGGCGTCAGCGGCCCTTCCTTCAGCAGGACGGAATCCGGAATGCCGATCTTGCCGATGTCGTGCATCGGCGCCGCCACTTCCAGCACGTGGCACATTTCGGCGCCGAGGCCGAGATGCTGGCCGATGAGCCCGGAGTACTTGGCCATCCGCATCAGGTGGTTGCCGGTCGTCTTGTCACGGAACTCGCCCGCCTTGGCGAGCTTCGCCAGCGTCTCCAGCTCGCGCTCGTGGATCTCGGCAACGGATTTGTCGACCTGGTACTGCAGCACTCGCGCCTGGTCGGAGAGGACGATCTTGTGGCGGCGGAGCTCGAGCAGGTTTGCGCAGCGGGCACGGGTCTCGTGCTCGTCGAGCGGCTTGATCAGGAAATCGGTGGCGCCGGCCTCGAGCGCGTTGTAGCGGATCCGGCGGTCGTCGACCACCGTGATCACCACGATGGGCACGTCGACGCAGTGGGCGAGGCCGCGGATCTGCTTGACGAGCTCGATGCCGTCGAATTCCGGCAGCTTGTAGTCGGTGAGGACCATGTCGACGCGGTTGTTGCGCGCGAATTCCAGGGCGCGGCTCGGCGTGTCGAACAGTTCGAGGTTCAGCTTGCCGTCGATCTGGCGGACGATCTCGGCCAGCAGCAGCCGGCTGCTGAACAGGTCGTCGATGATGAGGACGGTGTTTCGCTGGGCGCGGGCGAGCGCCAGCTCCGAGATGACTCCCGTCGGTCGTGGCTGCACGGCACTCATGATGTTCTCCTGACAGAAGGAGCGGCGACAACTGATCGATGCAAAAAGCATGCCCCGGCAACCGCGGGGCATCTCCAAGTGCGAACAGTCGGGTCAGGACGCCAGGCGGGAAACGCGTCCTCGCCTCGGCAGGCCGGCGGTACGGAACCTGCGTCCCGCGCCGCGCGGCGGAAGCCCCGCCCCGATACCCGGGAGGGACCCGGTTGATGGTCGGGGCGAAAGGATTTGAACCTTCGACCCCCTGCACCCCATGCAGGTGCGCTACCAGGCTGCGCTACGCCCCGACACGAACCGCGCATTATAGCCGGGTTCATCGGTCGAGGCCCAGCAGTTGGCGGATCCGCAGCAATTCCTGCCGCAGTTCGTCGCGGCCGGCGGCTTCGTCCTTGGGGGGCAGCGCGAAGGTCGCTGCGCCTGGCGGGGAGGAGTCCGACTGGCGGTTCGCGGGAGCCGCGGCGGGGGCCGCGCCCGGCAGCGTCACGTCCGACTCCAGCCGATGCCGTGCGCCGTTGATCGTGAATCCCTGCTCGTAGAGGAGGTCGCGGATGCGGCGGATCAGCAGGACTTCATGGTGCTGGTAATAACGCCGGTTGCCGCGGCGCTTGACGGGCTTGAGCTGAGCGAACTCCTGTTCCCAGTACCGGAGCACATGCGGCTTGACCGCACAAAGGTCGCTGACCTCGCCGATGGTGAAATACCTCTTGGCGGGGATCGGCGGCAATTCCGCCTTAGGGGACCTCTGCATATGTCCCGTGCGGTCGCGTGTCCGGTCCGCGCATTTTCCATCCGACGCCGCCCGTCACCGGGGGCGAAGGTCCATCAGCGCGGCAACGTCCCGGCATGGTTCGCCGCTTCGACCATGGCCTTGAGTTTCTGACTGGCGTGGAACGTCACCACGCGACGGGCCGTGATCGGAATTTCCTCGCCGGTTTTCGGGTTGCGCCCGGGCCGCTGCGGCTTTTCGCGCAGCTGAAAATTGCCGAAGCCCGAGAGCTTGACGGCGTCACCGCGTTCGAGCGCGATGCGGATTTCCTCGAAAAAGTGCTCGACCATGTCCTTGGCCTCGCGCTTGTTGAGGCCCAGTTGTTCGAACAGGAGATCGGCAAGTTCTGCTTTGGTCAGCGTCATAGGAAGTCCCTGTCAGCGGAGCACGGCGCCGAAGCGATTTTGTAGGACGCGCAGCAGAATCGCTTGCGTCGCGTCGATGTCGGCGTCCGTCAAAGTACGTTCAGTATCCTGCATAAGCACCAGAATCGCAACGCTTTTCTTGCCGGGGGGCAAGCCGGGACCCCGATAGACGTCGAAGGGCCGGAGGTCGAGCACCCCCGGGGGTCTGGCCTCGGTCAGGGCGCCGTGCAGGGTCCCGACGGATATCGATTCGTCGACAACCACGGCAAAATCGCGGCGCACCACCGGCAGCTTCGAAACCGGTTTCGCCTTTGGCATGGGCTGGGTCAGCAGGGGGGAGACGTCGAGCTCGAAGAACATCGGCGCCTGCGGCAGCTCGAAATGCTTGGTCAGCCGGGGGTGGAGCTCGCCCAGCCAGCCGACCGGTTGACCGTCTAGCCGTACCTGCGCCGAGCGGCCGGGGTGGAGAAGGGGGTGGGGCGCCGCCACGGTCGCAAGGGTGCGCGGCGCAACCAATGCCTCGAGGTCGCCCTTGACGTCGTGAAAGTCGACCGGACGCTTCGGGATTCCCCATTGCTCGGGGAATGCCGGGCCGTAGGCCATTCCTCCCACACGGAGCGGCTGGTCCTCACCGTTGCCGTTCCGGTGGAAACACCGGCCGAGTTCGAACACCCGGACGCGGTCCTGCTGGCGCGCGAGGTTGGTGCGGAGCACGTCGATGAGACCGCCGGCAAGCGTCGTCCGCAGGACGTCGAGGTGGCTCGCGATCGGGTTTAGCACCGCGATCGGGGCCGCGCCGGCGTCGCGGTCCGGGAAGAGGACGCCTTCGACCGCCGCGCTCAGGAAGCTGAACGTCATCGCTTCCTGCCAGTCGCGCGCCACCAGCCGGCGCTTGAGGGCGAGCGGGGTGACCGCGGTTTCCGGGCTCGGCAACATGCGCTGTACGTGCGCCGAGGGCTTGGCGGGGATCGCGTCGTAGCCGACGAGGCGCGCAATTTCCTCGACGAAATCTTCCTCGATCGCGAGATCGAAGCGAAAGCTCGGCGCCGTCACGATGAAATCGTCGCCCTCGCGAGTGAAGTCGAGGCCCAGCCGCGTGAAAATCGTCGCGATGGTGGCGGTGGAGACATCGATGCCGAGAAGGCGGGCGACGCGTTTTGGCCGCACGCGGATCGCTTCGCGCGGGGGCAGGGCGCTGACCACGTCGCCGAGAGGACCGGCGCGGCCGCCGCAGATCTCCAGCATGAGCTCCGTCGCGCGCTCGACCGCGTGCGCGCAATTGCCGAAATCGACGCCGCGCTCGAAGCGGTATCCGGCGTCGCTGACAAAGCCGAGGCGGCGCGAGCGGCCCTGGATGACCGAGGGACTCCAGAACGCGCCTTCGAGCAGGACGGTCGTGGTCGCGCTGCCGATGCCCGAGTGCTCGCCGCCCATGATGCCGGCAAGGCCGAGCGGCTTCTTTTCATCACAGACCAGGAGCAGGTCGGGCTCGAGTTGCAGCACCTGCCCGTTCAGCAGCGTGAGCGTCTCGCCGGCGCGCGCGAAGCGGACCACGATGGCGCCTTCGAGCTGGCGATCGTCGTACGCATGCAACGGCTGGCCCTGTTCCAGCATAACGTAGTTCGTGATGTCGACCACTGCGGAAATTGCGCGAATGCCGCTGCGCTCGAGGCGCTCCTTCATCCACGCCGGCGACGGCGCGTTGGGGTCGATCCCTTCGATCGTGCGGCTCACAAAGCGCGGGCAACCGGCGGGGTCCTCGACGCGCACATCGCGGCGAGCGGTGGTGGTGACGGGAGTCGCCGCGATCGCTGGCAGCGCGAGCGGGGAGCCCGTCGCCGCAGCGATATCCCGTGCCAGTCCGACCAACGACAAGCAGTCCGCGCGATTCGGCGTGACCTTGAGCTCGATCAGCGCGTCGTCGAGCGCGAGGGCGGCACGCAGGTCCGCACCGACCACGGCATCCGCAGGCAGCGCCAGCAATCCGGCGGCGTCGTCCGAGAGCCCGAGCTCCTTCGCCGAGCACAGCATTCCCGCCGACTCGATGCCGCGGACGGCGGTTTGGCGAATCGTGACGCCACCGGGAAGCACCGCGCCGACATGCGCGAGCGGCGCCTTCATCCCGGCCGCCGCGTTGGGCGCGCCGCAGACGATCGAAAGCGGAGCAGGGCCGCCGGCGTCGACCGTGCACACCCGAAGCCGATCCGCATTCGGATGCGGCGCGACATCCTTGATCAGGCCGACGACAACGCCCGTGAACGGCGGTGCCGCGGGAGCGACGTCCTCGACTTCGAGGCCGGCCATCGTGAACGCTTCGCACAACCCGGCCGTGTCGAGCGGCGGGTCGGTCAGCGTTCTAAGCCAACGTTCGGAGAATTTCATGGTAGATCGCGCTTCATTGGAGCACCTTCGCGCTGCGCGCTCCGGTATTCGCGCTCGGGGCGGCCCTTCGCGCTCATGCGAACTGCCGCAGGAAGCGAAGGTCGTTGACGTAGAACTCGCGGAGATCGTTGACGCCGTAGCGCAGCATCGCAAGCCGGTCGGGCCCCATGCCGAACGCGAATCCCTGATAGCGCTCGGGATCGATGCCGACGGCGCGCAGCACGTTGGGATGCACTTGGCCCGCGCCGGAAATTTCGAGCCACCCATCTCCGAAGCTCATGTCCATTTCGGCGGAGGGCTCGGTGAACGGAAAAAACGACGGGCGAAAGCGCACCTTGAGGTCGTCGCGCTCGAAAAAGTTGCGCAGGAATTCGGTGAACACGCCCTTCAGGTCGGCGAACGTCACGTCCTCGGCGATCCACAGGCCTTCGACCTGGTGGAACATCGGCGAATGCGTCGCGTCGCTGTCGACGCGGTACACGCGGCCCGGCGCGATGATCTTGATCGGTGGCTTGTGCGTTTCCATGTAGCGGATCTGCACGTTCGACGTGTGCGTGCGCAACACCCGGCCGCCTTCGACGTAAAACGTGTCGTGCATCGACCGCGACGGATGGTCTTCCGGCATGTTGAGCGCGGTGAAATTGTGGAAGTCGTCTTCGATCTCGGGTCCGTCGGCGACCTCGAAGCCGAGCGAGCGGAACAACGTCTCGATACGCTCCAGCGTGCGCGTGATGGGATGCAATCCGCCGGTGCCGATGCCGCGTCCCGGCAGCGATACGTCGAGCGAGTCGGCGGCGAGCTGCTGCGCGAGCTTCGCGTCGGCGAGCGCCGCACGACGGCGATCGAGCGCCTCCTCGACCAGCACCTTGACGGTATTGATGCGAGCGCCGAGCGCGGGGCGTTCAGTAGCGCTTGCCTTTGCGAGCGCCTTCATGTGCTCGGTAATTTCCCCGACCTTGCCGAGATAGCGCGCCTTCGCGTTCTCGAGCGCCGCGGGATCTTGGGCCGCCTCGAAGTCGGCGGTCGCGGCGGCTACTATGTTCTTGAGCTCGATCATCGGCGCGACTAGGAAGGTCGAAAAAAAAGGGAGGCGGTTCGCGCCTCCCTGTCGTTTGCGGGTTTCGATCAGGCCAGAGAGGCTTTGGCCTGCTCCGCGATCTTCGTAAAAGCTGCCTTGTCGTGAACGGCGAGGTCGGCGAGGACCTTGCGGTCGATGTCGATCGACGCCTTCTTGAGGCCATTCATGAACACGCTGTAGCTCATGCCCATCTCGCGCACGGCGGCGTTGATCCGCGCAATCCACAGCGCACGAAAGACGCTCTTCCTTTTCCGGCGGTCGCGATACGCGTACTGGCCGGCCTTCATCACCGCTTCCTTGGCGATCCGGTACACCGCATTGCGGCGGCCGCGGTAGCCGGTGGCCAGCGTCAGGACTTTCTTGTGCCGCGCGCGGGCGGTCACGCCACGTTTGACTCTTGGCATGGCTCCCCTCCCTTACGCGTAGGGCAGCATCGCCGCGACGGAGGCGGCGTTCGTCGCATGGACGCCCGTCGTGCCGCGCAATTGCCGCTTGTTCTTGGTGGTCCTCTTGGTGAGGATGTGGCGCTTGAACGCCATGGCGCGCTTGACGCTGCCGCTCCCGCGCACGCGGAAGCGCTTTTTCGCGCCGCTCTTTGTCTTCATCTTGGGCATGACTGCTCCCTTATTTGCTGCCCACGGCGGTGCTCTCCGGTGGAGAGACTTGGCTACCGGCTTCGGGCTTCGTCGGGTGATGTTCCTTCGCGGCTGCCTTCGGCAGCACCTTCTTCGGGGCCAGCAGCATCACCATCTGCCGGCCTTCGAGGCGCGGCCATGACTCGACCACGCTCAATGGTTCCAAATCGTTCCTGATCCGCTCGAGGAGGCGCACCCCGAATTCCTGGTGCGCCATCTCGCGACCGCGGAACCGCAGCGTGATCTTCGCCTTGTCGCCTTCGCCCAGGAAGCGGGTCAGGTTGCGCAGCTTGATCTTGTAGTCGCCTTCGTCGGTTCCCGGCCGGAACTTCACTTCCTTGACCTGGATCTGCTTCAGCTTGAGCTTCGCCTCGTGCTGCTTCTTCGCCTCGCGGTACTTGAACTTGCCGTAATCCATGATCCGGCAAACCGGGGGCTTCGCCGTCGGCGCGATCTCGACCAGATCAAGTTCGGCCGCCTCCGCCTTGGCCATGGCTTCCGCCAGCGGCACGATGCCGAGCTGCTCGCCTTCTTCTCCAACCAGGCGGATCTCGGGAGAATTGATCTCCAGATTGATCCGCGGTGCTTTGTCCTGGGCTATTGCAATTCCTCCGGGTCGACAAAAGAGAGACCGTGCCCCCACGCCGAACGCGCCACCTCAATGACGCGCCGCGACCTCCTCGCGGAGGCGCGCAAGCAAGGCATCCACGGGCATCGCCCCCAGATCCTCGCCGCTGCGGGTTCGCACGGCCACCTGATCAGCCTGCATTTCCTTGTCGCCAACAATCAGTTGGTACGGCAGCTTTTGCAGGCTATGTTCCCGGATTTTATAGGTTATTTTCTCATTACGCAAATCCGCGATCACCCGGAACCCGGCGGCCTTCAGCCGGGCCTCGAGCGCCCGGGCGTAGGCGTCCTGGCGGTCGGTTATCGTGAGGACGACCGCCTGGATCGGGGACAGCCAGAGGGGCAGGGCGCCGGCGTAGTTCTCGATCAGGATCCCGATGAAGCGCTCGAGCGAGCCGACGATGGCCCGGTGCAGCATCACGGGGATCTTCCGGCCGTTGTCCTCGTCGACGAACTCGGCGCCGAGGCGGCCCGGCATCTGGAAGTCGACCTGCATCGTCCCGCACTGCCACGAGCGGCCGATCGAATCCTTGAGGTGGTATTCGATCTTCGGCCCGTAGAACGCGCCCTCGCCGGGGAGCTCGGTCCAGTGCATGCCGCACGCCGCGAGCCCGTCGCGCAGCGCCGCCTCGGCGCGGTCCCAGTCCGCGTCGCTGCCGAGCCGCTTGTCCGGCCGCAACGCGATCTTGATCACGACGTCGGTGAAGCCGAAGTCGCGGTAGACCTTCATCGCCAGCGTGTTGAACGCGACCACCTCCGGCTGGATCTGCTCCGCCTTGCAGAAGATATGGCCATCGTCCTGCGTGAAGCCGCGCACGCGCATGATCCCGTGCAGCGCGCCCGACGGTTCGTTGCGGTGGCAGGCGCCGAATTCGCCGTAGCGCAGCGGCAGGTCGCGGTAACTCCGCATGTTCGAATTGAAGATCAGCACGTGCCCGGGGCAGTTCATCGGCTTGACGGCGAAGTCGTGCTTTTCCGACTCCGTCGTGAACATGGCGTCCTTGAAATTCTCCCAATGGCCCGAGCGCTCCCACAGCGAGCGCTCGAGGATCTGCGGCGCGCGCACTTCCTGGTACCCATTGTCCTGGTAGACGCGGCGCATGTACTGCTCGACCTGCTGCCAGAGCGACCAGCCCTTCGGATGCCAGAACACCATGCCCGGCGCTTCGTCCTGCACGTGGAAGAGGTCGAGCTGCCGGCCGAGCCGCCGGTGATCGCGCTTTTCCGCTTCCTCGAGGCGGTGCAGGTACGCGTCCTGGTCCTCCTTCTTCGTCCACGCGGTGCCGTAGATCCGCTGCAGCATTTCGTTCTTCGAATCGCCGCGCCAGTACGCGCCGGCGAGCTTCATCAGCTTGAACACCTTGAGCTTGCCGGTGGACGGCACGTGCGGACCGCGGCAGAGGTCGGTGAACTTGCCTTCGGTGTAGAGCGAAATGGGTTCGTTCGACGGAATCGACGCGATGATCTCCGCCTTGTAGTGCTCGCCCAGCGACTTGAAGTACGCGACGGCATCGTCGCGCGGCATCAGCTTGCGCGTCACCGGCTCGTCCTTTTTCGCGAGCTCGACCATTTTGGCTTCGATCGCAGTCAAGTCGTCGGGCGTGAACGGGCGCTTGAACGAGAAGTCGTAGTAGAAGCCGTCCTCGATCACGGGCCCGATCGTCACCTGCGCGTCGGGGAACAATTCCTTCACGGCATAGGCGAGCAGGTGCGCCGTCGAGTGGCGGATGACCTCGAGGCCTTCGGGGTCCTTGTCGGTGACGATCGCCACCGCCGCGTCTCTGTCAATGATTTCAGACGTGTCGACGAGCTTGCCGTCGACCTTGGCGGCGAGCGCGGCCTTGGCGAGGCCGGGGCCGATCGAGGCCGCGATTTCGTAGGGGGAAACCGGGCGGTCGTAGCGGCGGACCGACCCGTCGGGCAATGTAATGGCAGGCATATTCAGACTCCGGAAAACAAAAAAGTGCGGTCGAGGCCGCACTTTTATCGTCAACAACGGACGCGCGAGCTCGAGCTTGGTCGTTACCCCGGGGTCAAACGCGTTCGCGGTGTCATAACCTGGCCCTTCCTTTCGCTGCCGCCGGACGATCCGGATGTCTGGTAGGCGCGATTGGACTCGAACCAACGACCCCCACCATGTCAAGGTGGTGCTCTAACCAGCTGAGCTACGCGCCTGCAAGTCCGTGATTATAGCGGAAAATTTGTGCGCCGCAACGACGCACGTCACGTACGTCCGGCCATCCTGCGTCCACGGGCGATGTGCAACGCAAGCACGAGCGGGAGCACGAGGCCGGCTGCGACATGAGTCCAGCGCAGCGGCGGGAGGGCCTCTTCGACGGACACGTAGTAGAAACCGAGTCCGGTCACGGTGAGCACCGCCAGCATCGCGCATAGCCCGAAGGCGGCGACGCGAAGCGATGGAACGCGCCACCCGGTCCGTACGTGCGCATGCCCGACGAGGGCATATCCGATCAGCGCGACGTAAGCGAGGATTCCATGGAGCGCGAGCAATGGACCGGCGAGCGGGTGCGGCGCAGGGGTGGGTTCGCCCGCCGGCGCGAGGAGATACGCGACGGCTAGCCACGCGAGGCCCGAAAGCACGAGCAAGGCGGTCAATAGATAGATCGCGCGCCGATGCCAGCGCGGGAGGCGATTGTGGAGACGATGGCGCATGGCCGGCTACGCGGCGATCGGTTGCCGCAGGCGCAGGTGCGCCGTCGATCCGCTGCAGGTCGTTTGGCATCGAGCATCGCCGCCGTCACCGATGCGAAACGCGTGCGCAGCATGCCGCGCCAGGATCGCCGGCGCGTGCCCAGGGTCGAGTGCGACGATCTTGGTCAACGCATCGGCAATGGCGCAGGTCGGCGCGGCGACCGTGACGCTGCCGCCGAAGGTCCGGGCGAGACGCGAGCGCGGTTCACGGAGCGCGGGCGTCGACGCGAAATAATCGGCGGATGTCGCGACCGCAAAATCCGTGATGTCGAAGAGGTGAATTGCGACCTGCGGCGTGGCCGGATCGCGCACGCGCACCGCCATCCATTCGCCTGCGCCGAACGTGCCTAGATCGCCGCCCGCATTGACACGTCCGGCCGTCGCACCCGCCGCGCGTAATGCCGCGACCGCGCGATCCACCGCGTGGCCCTTCGCGATGCCGCCGAGATCGAGCGAGATCGCTACGTTGGCGCGCACATGGAAGTCACGTTGCAGCCGGAGCGCGTCGAGACGACCGCGCGCCATCCCCTGCGCGACGGTGACGTCGAACATGCCGCGGGACTCGCGCCACAGGGTGAGAGCGAGCTCGAGCACCGCCCAGGTGTCGGGATCGACGACGACCGCGCGGCGATGCGCATCGCGCGCGATGCGCGCGAGGTCGCTCTGCGGGTCGTTCGGGCTCATCCGCGCGTGGATATGCGCGATCGCGTCGAAACCGGCGTCGAAGCGCTGCTCCGTCGCTTCGCTCGCGGGCAACGCGATCTCGACCAGCGTCCCGAGCGCGATCCGCGCGCGCGCGACCATGCGCTCAGCGGGCGCGGAGGATCGCATCGAGGGCGAGGAGGCGCCGCACGCCGTCGGCGACATGACGGGATGACAGCGTGGCGCCGGAAATGTTGGCGATGTCGGCGTTGACGGCGACCGGATCCTGCGCCGTCTTGCCGGCGAATTGCGCGCGCCAGCGGTCGTTGCGGATTTCCCAGCCATGCGTTTCGCGGTAGACGAGCACCTCGAGGCGCAGGACCCGCCCCGCGGGATCGACGGCGAGCGCGTAGTCGATGTACTCCTGCTTGCCGATCACTGCGTCCACATAGAAAGTGCCGACCGTCTTGGTCCCCGCCGCCGCGCGCCAGGCGCGCGGATCGCGTGCGCCGGGTGGCCGCGCGACGTCGGCCAGCTTGGCCCGCATTTCCGCGCTGAGCTCAACGGGTGCCGGTACAAACGCGGTCGCCTCGGGAAACGCCGCGCGCTGCGCAGCCTCGATGCTGAGGTATTCCGTCGCATGCACGGCGGGAACCGCCGCGAACGCGACGAGAGGCAACGCCCGCCAGGCGTCGTTCACGGGCAATCAGTAGTTGAGGCCGAGGCCAAGCTGGAAGCGGTTGGAAAGGCTGGCGTCCGCGAATCCGCTGAACCATTGATAGTCGGCCTTGAACACGATGTTGGGCGTGACGAAGAAGCTGGCGCCGAGCGTCGTGACATTCGTGTTCGGCAGCGCGTCGGGCGTCAGTCCTTCGGCGAGGGAGGCATACTTCCAGCCGGTATTGAAGCGCTCGTAGCGAACGAACGGAGCGAGCTGATACTCGCCGCGCTGCCATGCATACCATGCGGCCTGCGTGAACCAGCCGTAGAACGCCTGCGGCACCAGCGTCGGGCTGCCGACGATCGTCTGGTTGTATGGCGCGGTATCGCTGATGTGTCCCTGCGCGTACTGTGCGGAAAAGTCGAACGGACCCGGCGTCCAGCGCACATGCGCTTCGGCGACCGTCACCGCGGCATTCTGCGCGGGGAAGTCGGGCTGCTTCTGTCCCGCCTTGCCGTAGAAGACGCTGCCGCCCACCAGCAATCCCGGATAGCCGCGCCAATTGAGCGCCAGGTAGCCCGAGAGGTCGGCCGCCTTGGCGAATTGCATTTCCTGATGGATGCTGCCGAGCGGCGATTCCTTGCCTTCCACGCTGTTGGGGTCCCATTTGGCCAGGTTGAAACCGGTAGTGACGCCGGCATCCCACGTCAAGTCGAAATCGGTGACGCCGGTCATCGCGACGCCGCCTTCGCGCCACGTCGATGGAATGATTGCGGTGTCGACGAAATTGCGCGTCACGCCAAAATATTGCGTCGGTTCGTGGGCGACATTGAGCATCCCCGATGGAATGAGGAACACGCCGGCGCGCCCTGCCAGCTTGGGCGTGAACGACCGCTCGACGTAGAACTGCTCGACCTCCGCCTCGCCTTGATCGTCGGCGGAGGTCACTGCGTGCTCCCATTCGAATTCGGACACGAAGCGCGTGCGCTCGTCGAAGCGGTAGCCAAACCCGATCACGGCGCGCGCGAGGTCGGCCTGCGTCTGCGATCGGTCCTTGGGGTAATTCTGGTAGTTGACTTCGCCGTAGCCGAAGATCGTGAGCGGCGACGCGTCCGGGCTCAGCTTGGCGAATGGCGATCCGGCCGCCATCGCTGTCGGGAGCGGCGTCATTGCGCCGCTGTCGTTGACCGCGGCGGCGTTTCCTGCCGGACCTGCCGCCGGCGTTGCCGCGGTCGGCATCGTCGCGGGCGTCGTGGCGGACTGTGACTTGAGTTTCTCGAGTTCGGACTTGAGGGCCTCCACCTGATCCGCGAGCTTCTGGATCTGGGCGGCGAGCGCCGCTTCGTCGGCGTGCGCGGTATGCGCGAACGTGAGGGCCAGGGAAGCGGCAAGGAGAGTGGAAACGAATCGCATGGAAACTCCTGTCAGGGTCGATAGCCGTCGGTCAGCGTCTGCAGGAACTCGACGACGAGATCGATTTCATCCGGCGAGAGTGCAGGGGCGTCGCCAAGGTGCCGGTTGTATGGAACCTCGGTCGTGTTGACATTCTTGACGTATGCGGGCGGCAGGTCGTCGAACTTGTTCACGCTTCCGTCCGCCGCGCGCGAATACCATTCCTCGGGATTCGTGTCGCGGCGCACGTAGAAGGCGACGACCTCCCGCAGCGTCCTGTACCGACCGTTGTGGAAGTACGGCGCCGTGATCGCGACGTTGCGCAGTGTCGGCACCTTGAAGGCGCCGCACAGGTCCGTGCGATTCGCGAGGTCGGTGCGAAATGGCGCGCAGAGGCCGAGATCGAAATAGCTCGCATCGGCGTTCGCCGGAATCGCCGGATTGCGCGGCACGCCGATGTTGTCGTAAGTGAAGTCGGTGAAAAGCGGCGGCGATCCGTCGGATGTGCGCGCGCTCGGATGGCACGCGGCGCAATTGCCCCTTGCCGGATCGTTGAAGAGCGCGAGTCCCTGCAGTTCGCGCCCCGTCAGCGCGACCTTGCCGGCAATGAAAAGGTCGTACTTGCTGTCGAATGGGTGGAAATCGTTGTCCTCCTGCTGATAGCGGGACAACGCGAATAGCGTGCGGTCGAAGGCGGCGTCAGGTGCGTCGAGGATCCCCGCGCCGAACACGCGGCGGAACTCGTGGGCCCAGGCCGCGCTCTTCGCCTTTTCCACGACCGCCGCGGCCGTGTCGTTCGGCATCTCGAGCGCGGCGAGGAACGGGCGCTCCGCCTGCTCCATCAGCGAATTCGCGCGGCCGTCGCGATTGAAGCCGCCGGTCGGCGTGCCTTCCTTGTCGAAAAGAAACGCCGGTGTGAGCGTCAGATAACGCAACGACGGCGCGTTGCGGAATCCGGGCCTGGTCAGCGCCTCGCGGCCGGCGGGGACGACGACATCGGGATCGCTGGTCGCGTGAGCGGTCGCCTCCGCGTGACAGGTCGCGCACGACATCTGCCCGGACGCCGACAGGCTCGCGTCGAAAAATATTTTCTCGCCGAGGGCCGCGGCCGGGCTCAGGGCGACTACGGAGGCGCCCGTGGCGCCGCCTCCACCGCCGCAGCCCGCGAGGACAGTGCCGATGACGGCGACCGCCAGCGATCGTAAAACCCCGAATCCTTCGATCGGATACGCCCGCATCGCCGTGCCCTTCTGTCGCGGGACGCCGGATTCATGACCGGCGTCCTGTGGGGGGCTGGCTTGCGGACAAACGGCGCCGAATGCGCCGGACGATGCCTGCTGGCTGGCGGAATGCGGCTACTTGGTCAGGATCAGTTTTCCGAACCGCGTCTGCCGCAGGAAATAAAGCGTCTGGTTGTGCCGAATGGCGAGCTGCGTGGCGCCCGCGAGCAACAATTCGCTGCTGACGACGCGCGGCGGCGCATCGTCGCCCGGTCGTTCGCCGGGGTCGCTCGCGGACGGACCGTTGTCAGGCAGCGTCGAATTGTTCGAACGATCACTCACTCCGAGGTGCCCATCTGCGACTGCTGGTAATTCTCGACGCCGACCTTCCCGATGAGCTCGAGCTGCGTTTCCAGCCAGTCGATGTGCTCTTCCTCGGACTCGAGGATGCGCCGGAAGAGGTCGCGGCTCACGTAATCGCCGCAGCCCTCGCATTCGGCGATGGCGGCCTTCAGCGTCGGATGGGCCTCGAGCTCCAGCCGGAGATCGCATGCGAGCGCCTCCTTCACGTTCTCGCCGACGTAGAGCTTGTGGAGGTCCTGCAGGTTCGGCAGCCCCTCGAGGAAAAGAATTCGCTCGATCAGCGTGTCGGCGTGCTTCATCTCGTCGATCGACGCGTCGTGTTCGCGCTTGCCGAGCCGCGCGAAACCCCAGTGCGCGAACATCTTGGCGTGGACGAAATACTGGTTGATGGCGGTGAGCTCGTTGGTCAGTACTTCGTTCAGCTTCCGCACGACCGCCGCATTGCCTTTCATAACGTTTCCCCTTGGGCTTCGGGCGCGAATCCGCATGGACCGCAGGCGATCCGGCCGATCGTCTCCACGAGCAGCGCCTTCGCGCACGTCCGGCAGCGCCCGCAGCCGGTGCCCACACCAAGCTGCGCGGCGAGATCGTCGGTCGAGCGCGCGCCTGCTTCCGCGGCCCTGACGATCTCGCGATCGGTTATTGCATTGCAAAGGCAGATGTACACGGGATTCGCGCGGTTCGTCAGTGGGCCGTCGACAGCGTGGTGCGGCGATCCTTGAGCCATGCCACGGCAAGCCAGCCGGCGGGAATCAGCACCATCAGATAGGTCAGCCACTCGCCGTACACGCCTTCGGGACCGTACGGCTCGGTTGCGGCGTGCCAGAACTCATTGTCCATGAACGGCACGGCGCCGGCCTCGAAGAACTCGTGGAACGTGTAAATCACAAGCTGCACCGAAAATATCATCAGGAAGATGGCGGTGACCTGGAAGAATCGCGCGAGGTTGATGCGCCGGCCGTAGCGGGTCCAGGCCCATGCGACGAGGGCGGCGCCGGAAACGCCCAGCAGTCCGCCGACCAGCATCTCGCGCTCGCCCTGCTGCAGGAAGAGCGACGTCAGCAGCAGCGCGGTTTCCATCCCCTCGCGCACGATCATCAGCAGCACGAAGAAGAAGACCGCCCACCATGCGGTGCGCGTCGGCTTGTTCCGGGTCGCCTGCTCGATTTTCGCGCCGATCTGCGCGCGCATCGTGCGGGCGGTCCGCCACATGTAGACGGTCATCGTGATGACCATCGCGGTCGCCGCGGCGGCGAGGAAGCCTTCCCACAGCGGCTTGTTCTCGGCCTGCGCGAAAAAGAAGCTTGCGACGAAGCTGACGACGACCGCTACGCCGGTGCCCCAGTACAGCGCCGGCAACAGCGCGGCGCGGCCGGTCTGGCGGAGGATGCCCGCCGTGATCGCGACGATCAGGAAGGCTTCGATGCCTTCGCGCAGCGTGATGACGAGAATCTGCAGCATGGTGAAACCCCTGAGCTGGTGAGGTTCGGATCACCAACACGAATGAGAATGATTCTCATTATATACGGGGCTCCACGAAAGCACAAGGACCTTCATCGCCTGCGAACCGGCCGGGCACAAGTATTTGATTAGATGAGAATATACGCCAGCATAGTCGACTCAACGCCCGGCCACGACCCACAGAACGCCGAGCAGGATCGGCTGATGGACCATGTAGACGACGAGGCTGTGGCGACCCAGGAATTGGAGCCAACGCGGCGCGCCGGCCAAGGGCGCCAAGGGCCGAAACGCGATGCGGGACAGCGCTTGGCCCACCGCGACACCGATGAAGACGACGCCCGCCCAAGGGAAGAGCGGAACGTAGTCCTCGGTCGCCGGCTTGTACGTCGTGAAGCCGAGCCACGCCAGCGCGCGCGTGTCGAACAACGGATTCGAATACGCGAGACCCGCCACGATCACGGCGATGCCGATGCCGAGCACGAGGAGGGGCCGGCGCACCAGCGGCCACGCGACGATCGATGCCACGGCGATGCAATGCAGGATGCCGAAGAAGATGAACGTGCGCGGAAACAGCACGTAACTGCCCAGGCTGGCGGCGACGGCGCAGGCGGCGATCAACGCGATGCGTTTCCAGAAATGCCTCGCCGTCGCTCCCGCGCGGTCGGCCAGCACGAGGCTGATTCCCACAAGCAACATGAACGACGCCACGATCAGCGCGCGCAACGCGAGCCAGAACGGGTCATGCTCGAAGTCGGAGGCGATGACGCGGTAATAACGCAGATCGAACGAGAAGTGGTAGACGAACATGAGGCACAGCGCGCCCCCGCGCAACGCATCGACGCCGGCGATGCGCGCGACGGCGATCGGTTGCGCGGCATCTTTGGAGGGTTTCGCGGGCAAGGGGGACTGGCCGCGGCGGCGCGCGTGGCGTCGACTCATCGCGGCCCCAGTTGCAATCCGAGGTTGAGGCCCGTTGCGCCGGGGCCGCCGGTCAGGGTCAGCGTTCGCGCCTGGGCCGGAGGCGAATCACCGTCGCGCGGCGTCATCGTGATCGAAATGTCCGGCGCGCCGTTCGCCAAGAGCGTCAGCTGGCCGCGAACGTCGAACGCGCCGCCCTCGTTGCTCACGCGGCCGCTCAAGCGGTCACCGGCACCGCTCAGCGCCGCGGTGACCGTTCCAAGGCGAATCCCGGGGTCGGCCGAAAGGGCGATGAGCGCATTCTGCCATTCGACGCGCGCCTCGCCGCCAAAGGAAACGGGCGTCCAGTCGAGCGACGGCGCGGTGAGCCGGACATCGCCGGTGACGCGGACGCCCGAGCGCGGCGCCAGCGATTCGACGAGGTCCGCGGGCAGCGTGACGTCGACGCCACGCAACGCGAGCGCGTCGCGGCGCGCGCTGATTTCCGCACGCGGCGAACGGCCGGCTGCGGATGACGGAAACAATTGGACGTGCAGCTCGCCGCGCAACAGCGGCCACGGATCGATCGACCATGCCACGGGCACCCGGAGCGTGCTCCCCGCGACGAGCGTCCCGCGACCGCGCCAGAGCGTGCCGTCGGTCGCGGCCAGTGTCAGCACCTCGTTGGTGGCGCGCGCGACGGCGACACCGGCCAGCGAAGCGGGGGCAACCGCGATGACGACCGCCGCGACCGCGACGGCCGCGATGAAGATGAGAATCGCCCGGCGCATCGGACGGGCGGTCGTCCGCTCAGCGCGCGAGCACGAGCTCGGCGCGTACGGTGCCGGGCTCGACGCGTGCCGTGAGCGTCGCTTCGACGACCCGCAATCGCGTCTCCTGCTGGAGCGCTTCCAGGCTCGCGACCAGCAGGTCGTAGGCGACGGCGCCGAAAACGAGCCGCGCGCGCCCGTCCTTCCAGTCCTGCTGCGTCAACGCGGCACGGAGATTTTGCTGGGCCAGCACCCGCTCGAGATCCGCGCGCGGATCGGTGTCGCCGCCGAGCGCCGCCATGCGCGACAAGCTTGCAATCTCATCCGTCATCCGCCGCGCCTCGGCGAGCGCCACGCCGCCACGTGTGTTCGCGGCGCGCATGGCCGCGATGTCGCGGTTCAGGGGCTGCCAGACCGCCCACCACGCCAGCGCAGCAGCGACAACGAGCGCGAGGCCGGCGAGGATCCGCCGCTCGCCGTGCGACTTCGACGACCACCACTGCGACATCGGCGCCGGTACACGCAACGTCATGCGCGATGTGGCCATTACAAGGCGCCCAGTCGAACGCGCGCGCCGGCGGCGGAAGTCGCGATCAGCGCCGGCACGCCCGCGTCCTTCAATCGGGTGTCGAGTTCGGCGATGGCCGCGGCATCGGCGCGCGCGAGATCGAGTGTCCAGTGGCCGTCGGCAAACGTCGCGCTCTTCACGCTGCCCGTCGGCAACGCGCGTAAAGCGGGCGCCGCGCGCGCAAGGAGCGGCAACGCATCGTCGGGGGCAGGCAATCCTTGCGCATGCCGCAATTCCGCGTAGCGCCTGGCGAGCGCCGTCTGCGTGGTTGCCGTGTTCGCGGTGGCCTCCGCCGCGAGGCCCGCACCTGCCGCGAGTGCGCTCCACTCGCGCGCCTGCCGCCAGCCGTCGAATTTGAGTGTGCCCCATTCACCGAACGTCGCGACGACGTGTAGGGCCAGCGCCGCCGCGGCAAGCATCAGCGCGGGCACGAACAGCCGGCGGCGCGCACCAACGGCGGGCGGCCCGGCAAGCGCGAAATCGCCCTGGAGCAGGTCGACCGAGCCCGCGAATGCGTCGGCCGGCGCACGCGACCAGCGCCAGGCCGTGCCGCGGACGAACGAAACGCCGGTTTCGTTTTGCCAGCGCGCAAGATTGGCATCCGCGGCGTCGCATTCGACCCGCACTTCGGACGGCGCTTTGCCGTCACGCCGGGCATGCGCCAACGCGAGCGCGAGCTCCTGCGGCAGGGTATCGGCCGCGGTCGTCGCGGAGACCGGAAACGCGCTGCCGTCGGTGCGGCGGACGAAACCGTCGGCGTGGCCGGCGGCGGCGCACCACCGCCATCCGGCATAGGGCGTTGCGAGATCCGGCTCGGCGATGACGCGCGTCGCGCGCGCCAACGCGCCAGGCATGGCATTGCGATCGCGCAACACCGCAATGAGCGGACGGGCGGCGATGACCACGCGCACCCGGCCGTCCGGTTGCTGCGCGGACGCGGCGAGATGTTGCGCGTCCTGCGGTCCGGCGAGCTGATCGTCGACCGCGAATGCCGCGGCCGCCGCGACGCGCGCCGGCACGAGAGGCGGCAGCGCGACGCTGGCGATGCGGACTTGCGATGCCGCGACCACGGCCTCCACGCGGTCCGCATCCGGCCATGCATCGGGAGCGTCGCGTCCGGTGCGCGTGCATGCGCCGGCGTCGTCGAACAGCGCCCACGATTGCGCGCGCCCGCGAGCGGGCGCGGCGTCGACGAGCACGCGCAGCGTCGTCATGCGCGCAAGGGTCCCGGGTGCATGGGCGACAGTTTACTCGACCGCGCGCCGTGCTTTGCGCCGCGACTATTCGACGACCTGCCAGACGACATCGGGCCATTCGCTGCCGCGGCGGCGCAGCAGCGCACGGGCGCGGGCGAGCGTCGCACCCTGCTGCGCCTCGATCGTCACATAGAAGAAATCGCTCTTCACGCTCAGCGACTCGTCACCGGCAAGCACGGCCGACGTCGGCAACTGCGCGCGGAATTCGACGACCGTGTTGAAGGGTTTCTGGGTGCGCGCGGCAACCAGCTTGGCAAGACCTTCACCGCCGAGCTTGTCGACGATCGCAGCCAGCACCTCGGGTGGCGCCGTGTTGACGTTGACCGCGGTGCCCACCGGCAGCGCGGTCAGGAAGGGCGCCGCGGCCGCCAGCGCCGACGACGAGACGCCCTTGACGTCGGCCAGCTCCGACACGCGCAACACGGGCGCGTTGGCGGCGAGGCCGGGCGCCCTGCGCGCTGCGTAATACGCGTCTTCGGCGCCGCCGTCGCGCACAATGGCATCGCGATCTATCCAGTCCGAAATCGCCTCGATCGCGCCGACCGGGCCGCCCCGTTGCGCAAACAGGCGCGTGATGCGGGCCCGCTCGATGTCTGCGCGCTCGCCACTCTCGCCCAGTGCGTTGATGTTGAGCCGCGCCTGCGCGTCGACGATGGCGCCGCGGATCTGGCCGTTGTCGAGCGGAATCGGCGGCAGCGCCATGGCCCACGGCTCGCTGAGATGATCGATCGTCGATCGCCGCGCGTCGTCGTAGAGGATCTGCCGGCCCCACTGTATGCCGGCGACGGCGAGCGCTTGCGCCTGCACCTGGTCGCGGCGATGCTCGACCGTGCGGCTCCAACGCTGCTGGTCGGCGAACACCGTCGCGGCGACGGCCGCGGCCAGGGCCGCAAGCAACATCGCGAGCACGATGGCCGCGCCGCGCGCCGCGTTCGGTGAACCGGCGATCATCGCAGCGCGACCCAACGCTCGACGGTGCTTCCGTCGTCCAAGGTCAAGCCGATGCGCGCGGCGCGCGGGAGCGCCGCTTCGCCGAGCAGCGGCCAGCGATCGTGCCAGCCACCGTGCGCGTCGAGGTAGGCGATCTCGAAGCGGGCGATGCCGCCGGCCAGCGCATAGGGCGTCGGCGCAACGCTTGCAGGCTGATCGAGATGCGGCCAGTAAAGGACTTCGACCACGTCGTCGCGCAACCGGTAGCCGATGCGCTGGCCGGCGCTTCCCGGCTCGAGCAGAAATTCCGGGCCGGCGCGAGCGACGCGCAGTAGCGCATTGCCGGCTCCGTCGGTTTGCGCGAGCCATGCGGGTTCCGTGGCCGCGCCGGTGCGGACGTCGCGCGGCAGCGCCAGGCGCATGTCGGATTCGAGTCGCGCGAAGAGCGCGTCGAGTCCGCGCCAGCGCTCGGATTCCACGGCAAGCCGCGCTTCGCTTTCGGTCAACGACGAGACGGCGCGATACCCGAGCACGGCGATGAGCCCGAGGATCGCGAGCGCGATCAGGATCTCGATCAGCGTGAAGCCTGCGGCGCGGAGCAATTTCATTTCTGCGGCGGCTGCCCGAGGTAGCCCGAGATTCGCGCCAGCGCGTAATCCGGGATAGCGGGGTCGGCGACGGTGATGTCGATTTTGCGAAACGACGGGTTCGGTGTGCCGGAGACGCTTTCTCGCCAGAGGAAGTTCGTGCCCGCCTGCGCCGCCTCGCCTTCGCGCGCGCCAAGGGCGGGCCACGCCGGCGCGACCTGCGCGACGGCGAGCCGGTTCTGCGCCACCCAGAGGGCGAGCGTGCGCTGCTTCAGCAACGTCGCGCCATCCGCCGCCTGCGCGACCGCGCGCATCCCTGCCGCAAGCGCGACGGCGAGGATCGCCAGCGCGACGAGGATCTCGACTAGCGTGAATCCGCGGGCGCCGCGAGATGCACGCGGTTCAGCGGATCGGCGTCGACCTGGAGCGACCATGCGGAGGAGGCGACCTCGAGCGTGTACGGTTCGTTGCGTCCGCTCGCGCGGAACGGAAGGATGGCGTCGGGCGCGACCGGCGCGCCGGCGTAGGCGACGGCTGTCGCCGTGATGCCGGCGGGAAGGGTGCGCGCGGCGAGCACGTCGTCGTCGGCGAGTACGCTCCAGCGGTCGTTCGCGTCGCGACGCCAGAACCGGTAGCCGCCGCCGTCGGCGGACACGCCGAGCGTCTGCGCGCGCCATTGTGCCGTCGCCGCGGCATGTTCGAGCGCGCCGGCGAGCCGTTTTGCCTCGCGCTCGGTCGCGCGCCGCTCATCGCCGCCGATGCTCAACGAAACGATGCCCGCGACGAGGCCGATGATCACGAGCACGACCAGCAGCTCGATCAACGTGAATCCGGCGCGGCGGTGCCGCGTGCCGTGCGCGAAACGGCGTGCCGGCGGGCGAATCAGAGATCCCACGATCCGACGTCGGCGTCCACGCCCGTGCCGCCGGGCTGTCCGTCGGCGCCGAAACTGAAGACGTCGATTTCGCCGCGCAGGCCCGGATTGAGGTACTGGTACGGCTGTCCCCATGGATCCTTCGGCAGGCGCTCGAGATAACCGTTGGGCTTCCAGTTGGGGGGCACCGGCGCCTGCGTCGGCCGCGCGACGAGCGCGACCAGCCCCTGTTCCGTCGTCGGATAGCGCTGGTTGTCGAGCCGGTAGAGTTTAAGCGCCTGCATGACCGTCGCGATATCGCTCTTCGCGGCGATGACGCGGGCTTCGTCGGGGCGCTCCAGCACTTTCGGCACGACGAGCGCCGCGAGAATCCCGAGAATCACGATCACCACGAGGATCTCGATCAGCGTGAAGCCCGTCGTCGGGCCCCGGTTGGCAAGCGCGGAACGTGACAATGCGGAGTGCCGCCGGAACAGGATCATCGACCGATTATAATCCGGCCGTTCCCGCGGCCCTCCGATGGCGTGCCGCCGTCCTTCCGACCGCTGGCGCCACTTGTCCCGCTCGTTCCGCCTCGTTGCCCGAATCGCTGCCGTACTGACGCTTGTCGCCGGCGCGATGGCGGCCGCGGCGTGGTGGTCGCTCGCGCAGCCGCTCGCGCTGCCGTCGTCGCCCTTCGTGTTCGACGTGAAGCCCGGCGCGACGCTCAAGGCGGTCGCTCGCGACCTCACCGCAGCGAAAGTGCTGCCGACCGAATGGCCGCTCGTCGCGCTGGCGCGCGCGCGCGCAGTCGACCGCGGGATCAAGGCGGGCAATTACGAGATCGAAACGGGCATCACGCTGCCGGGATTGCTCGAGCGCCTGACGCAGGGCGACGTGACGGAAGTGTCGCTGACGATCGTGGAGGGGTCGACGTTTGGCGAGCTCAGGGCCGCGCTGGCGGCGGACTCCGGCATCGTGGCGAATGCGCGGACGCTCTCCGACGCCGAGGTGATGGCGAAGATCGGTGCTGCCGGGACCGCCCCGGAAGGCTGGTTCTTTCCCGATACCTATTTCTACGCGGCGGGCTCGAGCGACCTCGCGATTCTCGCTCGCGCCCAGCGACTGATGCGGGCGCGGCTCGACGCGGCGTGGGCGAAGCGCGCAGCGGACCTGCCGCTCAAGGATCCCTACGAGGCGCTCATCCTCGCATCGATCGTGGAAAAGGAGTCGGGGCGCCCGGCGGACCGGCCGGTCATCGCGTCGGTATTCCTGAACCGGCTCCGGGCCGGCATGCGCCTGCAGACCGACCCCACCGTGATCTACGGCATGGGCAAGCGCTTCGACGGCAATCTGCGCAAGCGCGACCTCGAAACCGATACGCCCTACAACACGTACACGCGCGACGGGTTGCCGCCGACGCCGATCGCCTTGCCGGGACAGGCGTCGATCGACGCGGTGACGAATCCGCCGTCGACCCCGTACTTCTATTTCGTCGCGCGCGGCGACGGCACGAGCGAATTCTCGACGAATCTCGCCGATCATAATCGGGCCGTGGCAAAATTCCAGAAGGGCGCGCGCTGACGACGCGGATGCCTGCTCGCACCCATCACGTTTCTCTCTCCACCATGGCAACCCGCACCGGCCGCTTCATCACGCTCGAAGGCATCGACGGCGCCGGCAAGAGCACGCACGTCCCGTGGATCGCCGAGCACATCGAGAGAGCGGGCCATGCGATCGTCGCAACGCGCGAGCCGGGCGGCACGCCGGTTGGCGAGGCGCTGCGCTCGCTGATCCTGCGCGAGCCGATGACGCACGACAGCGAGGCGCTGCTGATGTTCGCCACGAGGCGCGAGCACCTCGATCGCGTGATCCGGCCGGCGCTCGCCCGTGGCGACTGGGTCCTGTGCGACCGCTTCACCGACGCGACGTATGCCTACCAGGGCGGCGGTCATGGCGTAGACCTTGCGCGCATCCGCGAGCTCGAGCAATGGATCCACGGCGACTGCCAGCCGGATCTCACGCTGCTTTTCGACGTACCGACCGGCGTGTCGCGCGCGCGGCTCGAACTCGCCGCGGCGGAAGGCCGCACGCTGGACAAGTTCGAGCGCGAGGCCAATGCCTTCTTCGAGCGCGTGCGCGGCGCCTACCTCGAGCGCGCCCGCGACGATCCCGGCCGCTTCCGCGTGATCGACAGCGCACGCCCGCTCGACGACGTCCGTTCCGCGCTCGCGGCGCATCTCGATGCGCTCGAACCGACGAGCTGACGATGAAGCGGCCCGAGCGTGAGTGACAACGACCCGGTTGCGGGCGCGCTACCATGGATGCCGCTGCTGCCATGGCAGGCGCGCGCGGCCGCCGACCTCCTCTCAAACCGCGAGACTTTTCCGCACGCGCTTTTGATCCACGGGCCGCGCGGGCTGGGCAAACACGCGCTGGCGCTCGGACTTGCCCAGGGGCTGCTGTGCGAGACACCGCGAACGGACGGTCTCGGGTGCGGCACCTGCCCCGGCTGTCATTACGCGATCGCGGGAGCGCATCCGGATCTCATGCGGCTCGAGCTCCTGCAGATTGACGCGGAGACGGGTGAACTCGAAGCCGTCGACCAGATCAGGATAGACCGGGTGCGCGGCGTGATTGCCGCGCTGGAGCTTTCGAGCCATCGCCAGCGCGCGCGCGTCGCGGTCATTGCACCGGCGGAGCGGATGAACCTGGAAGCCGCGAACGCGCTCCTGAAAACGCTCGAGGAACCGCCGGCGGGCGCCTATTTGATCCTCGTCACGGATGCGCCCGCACGCCTTCCGGCGACCATCGTGTCGCGATGCCGGAAGCTGGCGACGCCAAGGCCGACGGCCGACGAAGCAAAAGCATGGCTGGATGCGCAAGGTGTTGCCGATCCGGAGCTGGCCCTTGCGCAAGCGGGCGGCGCGCCGCTTGCGGCATTCGCGCATGCGGATCCCGGCGTCCGGGAAGAGCGCCACGCGTGGGTGGAAGCGCTGGCTGAGCCGGATCGGCTGTCGGTGACGGGGCTTGCGGCGCGCATCGATGCCGCCGGCAAGGACGAGCGCCGCGCGCGCCTCGCGTGGGTCGTCGATTGGCTGATCGCCTGGACCGCGGATCTCGCGCGCGTGGGGGCAGGCGGCACGGCGCGACAGAACCCGGATGCGGCGCTCGCCTTGTCGGCGTTGGCCCGCCGGGTGGCGCCGGTGCCGCTCTTTCGCTATCATCGCTCGCTGTTGCGGCAACGCGCGCTCGTCGCGCATCCGCTCGTGCCGCGCCTCGTCGCCGAGGCGCTGCTGATCGATTACCGGGGCCTTTTCGGCAAATAGCGATGGCAGAACCCAAAGGAGCAGGATCGGCCGCCGGCGCCGCGATGGCCGCAGGCTTGGGCGCCCGGCCGGGCGTGCTGTCGCTCAACATCCGCGAAAAAGCCGCGCTGTACGCCGCGTACATGCCGTTCCTGCGCGGCGGGGGCATCTTCATCCCCACGTCGCGCCAGTATCAGATCGGCGAGGAAGTGTTCATGCTGCTGTCGCTGATGGACGATCCCAACCGCATCGCGGTCCAGGGCAAGGTCGTCTGGATCACGCCGGAAGGCGTCCAGGGCAACCGCACGCAGGGGATCGGCGTCCAGTTCACGCAGGACGACACCGGCGGCGCGGCGTGCGCCACGATCGAGAGGATCCTCGGCGAGTCGCTCGCGTCGCCGCGCCCGACCCATACGATGTAATCGATCTTCTGGTCGCCGGCGGACCCGCGCCGGAGGCAATCTGAGAGCGGGTCTTCCTTGTTCGTCGATTCCCACTGCCATCTCGATTTCCCGGAGTTCGCCGGCGAGCTGCCCGCGCTGCTCGACGCGATGGCCGCGGCCAAGGTCACGCATGCGCTGTGCATCGCGGTCAACCTGCCGGACTGGCCGGCGGTCCACGCGCTCGCGCTCTCGCACGTCAATCTCTACGCGACGGTCGGTGTGCATCCCGACTACGAGGACACGCCGGAGCCGACAGTCGACGACCTGGCGGATTTCGCCGCGCGCCCGAAGATCGTCGCGATCGGCGAGACGGGCCTCGACTACTATCGGCTGACCGGCGACCTCGAATGGCAGCGCGAGCGCTTCCGCACGCATATCCGCGCCGCCCGCCGCACGGGCAAGCCGCTCGTGATCCACACCCGCTCCGCCGGTGACGACACGCTCGCCATCATGCGCGAGGAGGGCGCCGGCGAGGCGGGCGGCGTCATGCACTGCTTCACCGAGACCTGGGAGGTCGCGCGGGCGGCGCTCGATCTCGGCTTCCATATCTCGTTCTCCGGCATCGTGACCTTCAAGAACGCGCTCGCGCTGAAGGACGTCGCGCGGCGCGTCCCGCTCGACCGAATGCTGATCGAGACGGATTCGCCGTATCTCGCGCCAGTCCCGTTTCGCGGCAAGCGCAACCAGCCGGCGTTCGTGCCGCATGTCGCGCGGGAAATCGCGAGCCTGACGGGCCTGCCCCTCGAAACCATTGCGCGGGGCACCAGCGCCAATTTCTTCCGCTTGTTCAACATCGACCCGCCAAAGGATTTGCATGCCGCATGAATTTCATTCCGACCGTCGGCAATCGGCTGCCGCGCTGGTCCTCCTGACGATCGCGCTGGCGCTCGCTGCGATGCCCATGTCCGCCGCGGCGCAGCCGCGCTCCGACGACCTCGCAATCGCCGTCGCGAACGACCGGGCCGCCGATGTCCGCGCGCTGCTGGCACGCGGCGCCGACCCGAACGCGAAGGACGCCAATGGCGAGCCGCTGCTGATCGTCGCAGCGCGCGGCGGGTCCGTCGCCACGATCGACGTGCTGCTCGAAGGCCGCGCCGACGTCAACCTCCGCAACCGGTTCGGCGATACGGCGCTGATGATCGCGGCGTTGAACGGTCATCTCGAAATCGTGAAGCGACTGCGCGCGCGCGGCGCGGAGGTCAACAATGCCGGCTGGACCGCGCTGACCTATGCCGCCACCGGCGGTCACGACGAAATCGTTCGCTACCTGCTCGCCGAGGGCGCCGATATCAACGCCGCTTCGCCGAACGGGACGACGGCGCTGATGATGGCGGTTCGCGAAGCGCGCGGGCCGACCGTTGAATTGCTGATCGCGCGCGGTGCCGACGTCAATCGCCGCAACCAGAACAACGCCAGCGCGCTCGACTGGGCGAAGCGGGGCAACGACGCGGCGCTGGTCGCGCGGCTGCAGCGGGCCGGCGCGAAGGAGTAGAGGAAAGTAAGCGAAACCCGGGAAGTCAGGGCTGCGTGTCGGGGAATGCCGCGAGTTCCGCAGGCGATTCCGGGGGTGCTCCGGCGTCCGGCACGGCCGCCGAAGCCTCGGTGATCAGCGCCGGCATCATCTCCGGCAGCACGCCGATCAGCCGGCGCGCGCCGTTGAAGTGCTTCTGCCAATAGTTCTTGTCGAACGTCGCGACCTCGACCTCGCGGCCGCGTCGCGGCGCGTGGATGAAGCGGTTGTCGCCGACGTAGATGCCGACGTGCGAGAACGCAAAGCGGCGCGTGTTGAAAAAGACGAGGTCGCCGGGTTGCAGCTCGGACAACGCGACCGCGTCGCCGATCCGGCTCAGCTCCTTCGTCGAGCGCGGCAGCGTGACGCCTGTCGCCTGCTGGAAGACGAACTGGACG
>Ga0209048_10001217_pt1 | contig 26716 bp, 24 predicted proteins | sample FrelakmetCRP12CR_FD_187146 | JGI IMG/M metagenome (GOLD analysis project Ga0209048, IMG submission 187146) | Freshwater lake sediment microbial communities from the University of Notre Dame, USA, for methane emissions studies - CRP12 CR (SPAdes)... | ecosystem: Environmental > Aquatic >... | reverse complement strand
TCGCCGAGTCCGGCAGCGAACACCGCGCGCGCAAGGAGCACCCCCTGACGCTGGTGCGCATGGCCTACGGACTCTGATTCCGCAATCGAGGCGTGCCGCCGCTTCCGCGCGAGCGCGTGGCGGTGCCGACGCCCCCCCACCCGAAATCGAGAATTACCCCGAAAGGAGAAGCCCCATGGCACATGAAGGCTACCACGAGCCCGTCGAGAAGCTGTCCGCGGCCACGATGGATTTCCATCGCGCAATCGTCTCGCTGATCGAGGAGCTGGAGGCGGTGGACTGGTACAACCAGCGCGTCGACGCCTGTACCGATCCCGAACTGAAGAGCATCCTCGCGCACAACCGCGACGAGGAGATCGAGCACGCGTCGATGACGCTCGAATGGATTCGCCGCCGGAATCCGGTGTTCGACAAGGAATTGCGCGACGCGCTGTTCAAGACCGGACCGATCACCGGTCAGCACTGAGGATGCCCATGATGGTTGCGATCAAGCGGGACAGTCTGATGTCCCTCGAAGCCTACGCGAAAGCGCGGCGCGAGTTCCGCGAGCGCGTGCTCGCGCACAAGAAGCAGCGTACCGTCCATTTGGGCGAGCACGTCACGCTGCTGTTCGAGGACGAACTCACGGTGCGCTACCAGATCCAGGAGATGCTGCGCATCGAGAAGGTCTTCGAGGAAGCCGGCATCCAGGAGGAGCTCGACGCGTACAACCCGCTCGTGCCCGACGGCACGAACTTCAAGGCGACGATGCTGATCGAGTACGAAGATGCGGAGGCGCGCAAGGCGGCACTCGCCAAGCTGCTCGGCATCGAGGACCGCGTCTGGGTGCAGGTCGAGGGCTGCCCCAGGGTCTACGCGATCGCGGACGAGGACCTGCCGCGCGAAAACGAGACGAAGACGTCGGCCGTCCATTTCCTGCGTTTCGAGCTCACGAAGGAGATGGCCGCCACGCTCAAGTACGGCGTCGCCCTTGCGATCGGCGTCGACCATCCGAACTGCACGGCCGTGATTCCGGCCGTTCCGGAAGACACGCGCGCGGCACTCGCCGCGGACCTGGACTGAGGGGTTGTCGCCGAACGCCCTCCGCGCGACGGAGGGCGCGCGGCGCGGACAGGGCAGGGCGCGTCAGTCGCGGAAGTTGCCGAACTGCACGGGAAAGTCGGTCACCGACTTCTTCACCAGCGCGATCGCGTCCTGCAGATCGTCGCGTTTCGCGCCTGACACGCGCACGGCATCGCCCTGGATCGATGCCTGCACCTTCATCTTGCTGTCCTTGATCAGCTTGACGATGGTCTTGGACAGGTCCTGCTCGATGCCCACGCGCACTGTCACCACCTGCTTCACCTTGTTGCCGGTGATCTTCTCGACGTTGCCGTACTTGAGCGCGCGGATGTCGACGCCGCGTTTGGTGAGCTTTCCGGTCAGGACGTCGGTGACCTGCTTCAGCTTGAAGTCGTCGTCGGCGTAGAGGGTCAGCGTCTTGTCGGCTTGCTCGACGCGGGCATCCGAACCCTTGAAGTCGAAGCGCGTCGACACTTCCTTGTTGGTCTGGTCTACCGCGTTGCGGATCTCGACCGAGTTGACTTCCGAGACGATGTCGAAGGAGGGCATGGGGAGCGTCCGCGCAGAAGGAAGGACCACGGATTCTACAGGCAACGGCGGCATCGCCCAAACCCCGGTGCTCGGCGCACCGCGCACGCCGGATCGCCGATCGACCTTGGCCCGCTCGCGCGCAAGAGCCGCGAGGGCGCACAGACTCCCGGCGCGGACGACTCGGCTAGAATAGTCTCCTGTTCACCCCGTCCGAGACGCTCCCTCATGTCGCACATCCTGCAGGATCTTCCCGTCGGCCAGAAGGTCGGCATTGCATTTTCGGGCGGTCTCGACACGAGCGCCGCGCTGCACTGGATGCGGTCGAAGGGAGCGATTCCCTACGCGTACACCGCGAATCTCGGCCAGCCGGACGAGCCGGACTACGACGAGATTCCGCGCCGCGCGCGAAACTACGGCGCGGAAGCGGCCCGGCTCGTCGATTGCCGCGCGGCACTCGTCGCCGAGGGGATCGCGGCGCTGCAGGCGGGCGCATTCCACGTCTCGACGGGGGGGCTCTGCTACTTCAACACGACGCCGCTCGGGCGGGCGGTCACCGGCACGATGCTCGTCGTCGCGATGCGCGAGGACGACGTCCATATCTGGGGCGACGGCAGCACGTACAAGGGCAACGACATCGAGCGCTTCTACCGCTATGGGCTCCTCGCCAACCCGAACCTGCGCATCTACAAGCCGTGGCTCGACGCGACGTTCATCGACGAGCTCGGCGGCCGCAAGGAAATGTCGGAGTACCTGATCCGTGCCGGCTTCGGCTACAGGATGAGCGTGGAGAAGGCCTACTCGACCGACTCGAATCTTCTGGGCGCGACGCACGAGGCGAAGGACCTCGAGTTCCTGGACAAGGGAATCAGGATCGTCGAGCCGATCATGGGCGTCGCGTTCTGGCGCGACGACGTCGTCGTCAAGCCGGAAACCGTTTCCATCCGCTTCGAGGAGGGTCGTCCGGTCGCGCTGAACGGCATGACCTTCGCGGACGAAGTCGCGCTCGTGCTCGAGGCCAACGCGATCGGTGGCCGGCACGGCATCGGCGTGAGCGACCAGATCGAGAACCGGATCATCGAGGCCAAGAGCCGCGGGATCTACGAGGCGCCGGGGATGGCGCTGCTGCACGTCGCCTACGAGCGTCTGGTGACCGGCATCCACAACGAGGACACGATCGAGCAGTACCGCGACAGTGGCCGTCGGCTCGGGCGGCTGCTCTACCAGGGACGCTGGTTCGACCCGCAGGCGATGATGCTCCGCGAGACCGCCCAGCGCTGGGTCGCGCGCGCGGTCACGGGGGAGGTGACGCTGGAACTGCGGCGCGGCAACGACTACTCGATCCTCGACACGACGAGCCCCAACCTGACGTACAAACCCGAACGGCTCACGATGGAGAAGGGGGCCTCGTCGTTCACGCCGCAGGATCGCATCGGTCAGCTCACGATGCGCAACCTCGACATCGCCGACACGCGCGACAAGCTACTGGTCTACATGAAGGCCGGGCTGCTGCGATCGTCCGGCGACTCGCCGCTGCCTCGGCTCACCGACGGCGATACCAAGTCCGAGTAGCGGCCGGCGACCGCGCGCGGTGCCGGCCGGCAGCGGGCTTCTAGTCGATCCTGAGGTTGAGCCGGCGAATCACCGGTGCCCACGTTTCGGTCTCGCGCCGGATCAGTTTGCCGAAGTCCTCCGGCGACCCGCCGATGAGGTCGAAACCGGCGGCGTGCATCTTCTCGACGACCTCGGGTTGCCTGAGGATCGCGTTGATCTCCGCATTGAGCCGGGCGACGATCGGCTTCGGCGTCGCGGCGGGGACCATGACGCCATTCCAGGCCAGCGCCTCGAACCCCGGGTAACCGGCCTCGGCGATCGTCGGCAGATCGGGGAGCAGCGGAAAGCGCCGGGCGGTCGTGACCGCCAGCGCACGCAGCTTGCCCGCCTGTATCTGCGGCTGCAGCGGTTGCATCACCGCGAACATCATCTGCGTCTCGCCCTGGATCGTCGCCATGACGGCAGGCGGCGAGCCATTGAACGGCACGTGCAGTGCGTCGAATCCGGCGACGGACTTGAGCAGCTCCATGTTGAGATGCGACGAGCTGCCGTTGCCGACCGATGCGTAGCTGGCCTTGCCCGGATTGGCCCGGGCCCACGCGACCAGCTCCTGCACCGTCTTCGCCGGCAGGCTGGCGCTGACGGCGAGCACGTTGGGTTGGCTGGAAGTGATGATGATCGGCGCCAGGTCCTTCGCCACGTCGTAGGGCAATTTCGAGAGCAGCGGAGCGAAGGCGAGCGGCCCGTTGAATCCCAGCAGCATCGCGTACCCGTCGGGGGCGGCCCTCGCAATCTCCGCGGCGGCGACGGTGCCGCCGGCCGCGGGCTTGTTCTCGACGACGATCGGCTGGCCGACGCGGTCTTTCAGGCGCTCACCGATTGCGCGGGCGAGCGTGTCGAGCGAGCTTCCGGGACCTGCCGCGACGACGAACCGGATCGGCTTGTCGGGCCAGGTCTGCGCCGCCGCCGGTGAGGCGCTGCACGCCACCCAGGCGGCCGCAAGCGAAAGGATCAGCGCGCGGCGAAGCATCGATGGCAGAGCCGGGCACTCACGGAAACCGGCTGGAGGCGGTCACGCCGGCGAGTGACACACCGCCTCGACATTGTGGCCGTCGGGATCGAGCGCGAACGCGCCGTAGTAGTTCGGATGGTAGTGCGGCCGCAGGCCGGGCGCGCCGTTGTCGCGACCGCCGGCAGCGAGCGCCGCCTTGTGGAATGCGTCGACTTGCGCGCGAGTCTCCGCGCGGAAGGCAACGTGGATCGGCGGCACGTTGGGTGCGCCCTCGCCGATCCAGAAGTCTGGCTTCCCGGCGACGCCGAAGCCCACGAACTTCTCCCACTCCATCAGGGCCTCGTAGCCGAGCGGCGCCAGCGCCGCCCGATAGAACGCCTTGCTCTTCGCCACGCTGGAAACGCTGATGCCGGTGTGGTCGATCATCCCGTCCTCCTACGGATTCACGCGGCCGCAAACGAGGTACTCGAGCAGCGCCTTCTGCGCGTGCAGCCTGTTCTCCGCCTCGTCCCAGACCACCGACTGGGGTCCGTCGATCACCTCGGCCGCAACCTCCTCGCCGCGATGCACCGGCAGACAATGCATGAAGAGCGCGTCCGACTTTGCCTGCCGCATCATCCGGTCGTCGACCATCCACCGCGCAAAATCCCGCTTGCGCACGTCGTTCTCGGCTTCGAACCCCATGCTCGTCCACACGTCGGTCGTGACGAGGTCCGCGCCCCGGCACGCGTCCATCGGATCGGCGAACGATTTGAAATGCGCCCCGTCCGAAAGTCCGGCACGTTCGGGCGTCATCTCGTAGCCCGGTGGCGTCGAAACGTGGACGGCGAAGTCGAATATCGCGGCGGCCTGCAGCCAGGTGCTGCAGACGTTGTTCGAGTCGCCGATCCATGCCACGGTCCTGCCCCGGATCGAGCCGCGGTGCTCGATGTACGTGTAGATGTCGGCGAGAATCTGGCAGGGATGGTACTCGTTGGTGAGGCCGTTGATCACCGGCACGCGCGAGTGCGCGGCGAACCGCTCGATGATCGACTGCTCGAATGTCCGGATCATCACGACGTCGACCATCCGCGAGATCACGCGCGCGACGTCCTCGATCGGCTCGCCGCGCGCGAGTTGCGTGTCGCCGCGGGTGAGGTTGATCGCGATGCCGCCCAGCTGATTCATCCCGGCTTCGAACGACACGCGGGTGCGCGTCGAAGCCTTCTCGAACACCATCGCGAGCGTGCGATCGCGCAGCGGCTGGTAGATCTCGTAGCGCTTGAACCGCTCCTTGATCCAGCGCGTGCGCGCGACGAGGTACTCGAAATCCTCGAGCGAGAAATCGCTGAACTGGAGGAAGTGCTTCGGCGACGATGCAGCGGGCATGGCGGGCCGGTTCGACCGAAAATCGGATGAACCCTGTCAAATCAATATTCTAGCAGGCATGACGGCACCAGGTTCGGCAGGGATTCTTAACGGGCATCAAAGACGCAGGGTGGTTGGCGGCGTAGCCTCCGCACGATTGCGCCCGCTTCCCGAGCCGATGTCCGCGTCCCCATGACCGAGCCTTCTCCTGCTGTCACCTGCGCCGCGCCGGCAGAGCGCTCCGGCCTTCCGCCGCTCGTCGTGCGCGGCCGCCGCCTGCTGCCGATCGTTCAGGGTGGAATGGGCGTCGGCATTTCGGCACACCGCCTCGCCGGGACGGTCGCGAGTCTCGATGCCGTGGGCACCATCGCGAGCGTCGATCTGCGCCGCCATCATCCGGACCTGATGACGGCAAGCGCGCACTCGGACAAGGCGACGATCGACGCCGCCAATCTCGCGGCACTGTCCCGCGAGATTCGCGCGGCAAAGGCACTCGCGGGCGGGCACGGCATGGTCGCCGTCAACGTGATGCGCGCGGTTTCCGAGTACGCGCACTATGTGAAGCAGGCGTGCGAAAGCGGCGCGGACGCCGTTGTCGTCGGCGCGGGGCTTCCGCTCGATTTACCCGAGCTCGCCGGCGCGTACCCGGACGTCGCGCTGATTCCGATACTGTCCGACGCGCGAGGCATCCAGCTCGTCGTGAAGAAGTGGATGCGCAAGGGACGGCTTCCCGACGCCATCGTGATCGAACATCCGCGCTACGCCGGCGGGCATCTCGGTGCTGCGAAGATCGAGGACCTGAGCGATCCGCGCTTCGACTTCGAACGCGTGCTCCCGGAGGTCCTGGCGTTCTTCCGCGCCGAAGGCATTGCCGACGGAACGGTGCCGCTGATACCCGCCGGAGGAATCAACACGCACGAGCGGGTTCGCGACCTGATGGCGCGAGGCGCGGCGGCGGTCCAGATCGGCACCGCGTTCGCGGTGACCGAGGAAGGCGACGCCGACATCGGGTTCAAGCGCGTCCTCGCCGGCGCAAGGCCCGAGGATATCGTCGAATTCATGAGCGTCGCGGGACTGCCCGCGCGTGCCGTGCGCACGCCGTGGCTCACCAACTACCTCAAGTATCTGCCGAAGCTCGCAGCGGCGGCGCACAGGAAGCCGCGGTGTACGCTCAAGTTCGATTGCCTGATTCAGTGCGGACTGCGCGACGGGATCGCGAAGATCGGCCAATTCTGCATCGACATGCAGCTCGCGGCGGCGCTGCGCGGCGACGTCGCGAAGGGGCTCTTCTTCCGCGGTGCCTCGACGTTGCCGTTCGGCAGCGAAATCCGGCCGGTGCGCGACCTCATCACGTATCTCGTTTCGGGCGCCCGGCCGGCGCCTCTTGCGGCGGCCTCCTAGGATCATGCAGTGAGCGGTCGCCGAACGCTCGCGCTCGATCCGCGCCCGATCGCTGCCGGAAGCGGCCCGGCGCAGCTCCTGTTCACCGTGCCCCACCGGTTCTTCTTCCTGGCCGGCGTCGTGCAGATCGCGGTGATATCGCTCTGGTGGGCGTGGGTGCTCGCGGCCCGCGTCTGGCCGGTCGTCCCCCCGCCTTCGGCTGCGATTCCGGAGCCGTCGGTGCATGCGCTGCTTATGCTTTGCGGATTCGCGCCGTTATTCATGGTCGGCTTCCTGTTCACGGCGGGGCCGCGATGGCTGGGGGTGGCGCCGCCGCCGCCCGCCGCATGGCGGCCTCCCGGCATTGTCGCCGTCGTTGCGGCGATCGCGCTCGTCCCGCTGGAAGTCGCCGGCCCGGTTCCGGGGGCGAGCGCGGTGCGCGTCGCCGCCGGCGCCTACGCCGTCGCGTGGCTGCGGCTCGCGTACCTCTTCTACCGCCTGATCCGCGCGAGCGACGCGGAGGACAAGCTGCACGCGACGCTCGTGCTGCTCACGCAGCTCATCGGTGCGAGCGCGGTCGTCGCATTCGCGCTGTTCGGGCCGGCGGCGCATGCGTACGTGAAAGGGGCCGGGCTTTGGGGCTTCCTGCTGCCCACCTTCGTGATCGTCTGCCACCGGATGATCCCGTTCTTCACGGCCACGGTCGTCCCGTTCGTCACGGCCTTTCGTCCCGGATGGCTGCTCGCGGCGATGATCGGCGCGCCGGTGGCGCATGGTCTGCTCGAGGGGGCAGGACAGACCGCGTGGACGTGGGTCGTCGACCTGCCGGCCGCGGGATTGATGTTGTGGCTGACCGTCCGGTGGGGCTTCCTGCAGAGTCTGAAGAACAGGCTGCTCGCGATGCTGCACCTCGGCTTCGTCTGGTACGGCATCGGCTTCCTGCTCGCGGGTACGCATTCCCTTGTCGTCGCCGCGGGTGGCGGCGGCATTCCACTGGCGGCCGTGCATGCGATGACGATCGGCTTTGCGTCGTCGTTGCTGATGGCGATGGTGACGCGCGTGACCTGCGGGCATTCGGGCGCTACGCTGGCCGCCGATGGATTGACGTGGCGGCTCTTCGTGCTGCTGCAGTTCACGGCTGTCGTGCGCATTGCCGCTGAAGCCATCCCGGGCCGGGGCTGGCTCGCGGTCGCCGGGTTGCTCTGGGTCGCGGCTTTTGTGCCGTGGTGCGTGAAGTACGCGCCGGTCTACTGGCGCGCGCGCGCCGACGGACGCCCCGGCTGACGTTCAGGCGCCGACGTGCGCGATGGCCCTGGGCGCGTCGAGGATCGGGAGCGCGCTGATGTCGGGTCCCGGTTGCAGATGCATGTCGACCATCCCACTTTGCCAGGCTTTTTCCAGGTCCCGCTCGATGGTCGCGAGGGCTTCGTCGTCGCTGCGGCGCAGCCCGCGGATGCCGTACGCACGATTGCGGCCGTGAACCTTCGCCATGTAGAGCGCCATGTCGATGAGGCTGATCGCGCGTTCCCACGACAGCGCGATGTTCTCCGGAGGCAGCGGCATCGGCGCGTAGCCGATCGACGCCGTGACGCGGAGGCTGGTCCCCTGGTGCACGATCGGCTCGGCGGCAATGGCGTCCATGATCCGCGCCGCGATCTCGTCCAGCTTCTCGGCGCTGGTCGCCGGAACGAACACCAGGAACTCCTCGCCGCCCCAGCGAACGATCATGTCGGTTTCGCGCAGCGTGTCGCGCAGGCGGCGGGCCACCACGACGAGCACCGCGTCGCCCGCCGCGTGACCGTGACGGTCGTTGATCTGCTTGAACATGTCGATGTCGATCAGCAGCAATGCGTGGATCGGCTTGTCGCTCTCGCCACGGCGCCGGCGCTCGGGGCGGTTGTGCTCGTCGCGCATGAAATCCTGGAAGTAGCGCCGGTTGTAGAGCGCCGTCAGCGGGTCGCGGCTGCTGCGCACGCTCAGGTCCCGATTCTTCGACGCGAGCAGCCCGTTGGTGATGCGCAGCTTCCGATAGAGCACCGCGACCACGATGAACGAAGCGGCGAAGACCCCGGCCAGAAGCCACCAGATGCGCTGCTGGAGGGCGCGGTTTTCGAGTTCCGCCGACGTGAGCGCGTTCTGGCGATTGAGCAGTTCGATTTCGCGGCGACGCTTTTCCGACTCGTACTTCTCCTGCAGCTCGAGCACCGTCTTCTGGTGCGCGGTTGCGGCGATTTCTTCATAGAGCTTGCGTTCGCGGTGAAAGAGGGCCAGGGCCGCCTTGTGATCGCCGGATCGCTCCAGGTACTGGCTGTACTCTCCGAGCAACGACGCGATCTCGGCCGTCGCGCCGGTCCGCTCGTAGTCGGCGAGCGCGTCGTCGGCCAGGCGCTTGCCTTCGGCTGTTCTTCCCAGTCCGAACAGGGCGAAGCCCATGTTCGCCTTGCTGGTGGCAATGGCGTTGGCGCCATCGAACTCCCGGGCGAGCGCGAGGGATCGGCGCGAGAGGTCGAGCGCCTCGCCGAATTGCTTGCGCCGCAGCCGGATGTCGGCGAGGTTGATGAGGGCCAGGCTCTCGGCCACTTTCGACTTCGCGTTCCGTGCGATCGCCAGCGCGTCCTCCATCGCCGCGAGCTCCCGCACGGGATCGTTCAGCAGTTCGAGGGCGGCGGACTCCGCCATCCGCGCCTTGGCCATGCCGAGGGCATTCGACGCCGCCTCGGCGAAGCGAAACGCCTGCTGGCTCGCGTCGAGCGCATTCTGCGGCTGCTTCAGGGCGAGGTACAGGTTGGAGAGCTGGTAGAGCGCATTCGATCGGCGATATGCGTTGCCGGCGGACTCCGCCGATGACAGCGCATCCTGCAGGCTGGCGAGCGACTCCTCGAGCTGGCCGCGGCCGCGGGCGGTAACGCCGATGGTTATCGCGGCCCAATACGTGAGGTAGGGATCGGACGCGTCCGTCAGCAGCGCACGTGCCTCCTTCGCGAGAGCGTTCGCCTTGACCGAATCGCCTCCCTGCGATTCCGAGTTCGCCCGGATGAGCCGGGCGGTGGCCAGCGCAAGCTCGTCGCGCCGGGCGCCGGCGTCGCGTTCGAGATACTCGGCAAGCTCCACGGCATCCGCGCTCCTTCCCGACGCGACCATGGACTGGCCATAGAGCGCGAAGAGGTAGCGTCGCTCGGTTGCCGACGTCTCGCCCGCCAGCGCAACCAGCATGGCGAGTTCCTTGAGCGCGCGCGTCGGATAGGCGTAGAGATAGGTCTCGATCTCCTGCGGCCGGGGAATGGTCTCCTCGGGGGCGGCCGTTGCCGGGGCCGCGACGAATGTGGCGACCAGCGCGAGGAAGCCGAGTGACGAAAGCCGGCAAATCAGGACGCGAAGACCTGCAAGCATCGTCGCGTGCACCGCGCTCCCGCATCGCGTGCGAGCGCGCCGTCGCGCCGCGGCAACCGCCGCCGGCGCGCCATCGTGGGCACCGACGCCGTCGAGGGCAATGTTCTTGTTGGGCACGAGAGCGGTTCCGGACAGCATGGTTTGCGGGCGCCGGCGAAATGGCGTCGAGGAACAGCGCCTGAGTCCGAATTTCGCCCGCGCGCGCAAGGCATCGGATGCGGTAAAGCAATCAATGTGCCCAGGGTCTTTCTGCCCGGGGGTAGGTCCGGGTCGTTGTCGTCTACAACTCGACGCGAGCCTGCGGCAGCCGCGGACGGGCATCGCGCGAGCGGTCGCCCAACGAAAAAGGGCGCCCGGAGGCGCCCTTGACGGGGAAATTCGGTCGGCGACGGGCTTACGCCATCGCCTTGATGGCCTGGGCGAGGCGCGACTTGGTGCGCGACGCCAGATTCTTGTGAACGATCTTCTTGTCGGCGATGCGGTCGATCACCGCCTGCGATGCCTGCATTTTCTGCATGGCGGCGGCCTTGTCTCCGGCCTGGATCGCCTTTCTGACCTGTTTGACGGCCGTGCGCAGCGTCGACCGGAGGCTCGAGTTGTGCTCGTTGGTTTCCGTCGCTTGCCGGGCGCGCTTGCGGGCTTGGGCGCTATTCGCCATGAGTCGAAATTCCTCTGTGTTCTGGAGATGCGAAAAAAGACCAAGCATAATAGCAGCTTACCGGTGGCCGCGCAACCCGTATCCCGCGCTCGCCCATTGGCCCCAAGTCCCCCCGAATGTCCGTCGCCACCCTCCCTTCCGCCCCGCCCCACGCACCGAGCCACCGCTGTTCGAGCGTGACGGAGCGGGTCATCGGGAGCCGCGGATGAATCTGCTGCGGGCGGTCTCGACGGTCAGCGGGATGACGCTCCTGTCGCGGATCACGGGGCTCGCCCGCGAGAGCCTGAAGGCCGCCGCGTTCGGCGCCGGGGTGCAGATGGACGCGTTCGAGGCGGCGTTCCGGCTGCCGAACATCCTGCGCCGGCTGTTCGCCGAGGGTGCGTTCTCGCAGGCGTTCGTCCCGATCTTCGCCGAATATCGCCGGCAGCGCGGACTGGACGAGACCCGCGCACTGATGGGGCGGGTAGGGACGCTGCTCGCCGTCGTCCTGCTGGCGGTCACGATCGTCGGGGTGCTGGCGGCACCGTGGCTCGTCTACGTTCTGGCCGGGGCCTTCGTGCAGACACCGGGCAAGGCCGAACTCACGGCGTCGATGATCAGGATCATGTTTCCGTACCTCCTGTTCGTCTCGCTGGTTTCGCTCGCGGGGGGCGTGCTCAACGTCTACCGGCAGTTCGCGATCCCGGCTTTCACTCCGGTGCTTCTCAACCTATCGATCATCGGCGCCGCACTGTTTCTCGCGCCGTATTTCGATCCGCCGATCAAGGCGCTCGCCTGGGGCGTGTTCATCGGGGGCGTGGCGCAGCTCGCGCTGCAACTGCGCCCGCTGGCGAAGATCGGGATGCTGGTGGCGCCGCGTTTCGATTGGCGCGACCAGGGCGTGCGGCGCGTGCTCACGATGATGGGCCCGGCGGTGCTCGGCGTGTCGGCGGCGCAGATCTCGGCGCTCATCAATACGCAGCTCGCGGCGGCGTTGGGCGATGGCCGCATCTCCTGGATTACGTACGCCGATCGGCTGATGGAGTTTCCGAGTGCGCTGCTGGGCGTCGCGCTGGGCACGGTGCTCCTGCCATCGCTCGCGAAATCCCACGCCGACGGTAATCCCGAGCATTACAAGTCGCTGCTCGACTGGGGGCTGCGTCTCGCGTTCCTGCTCGCGCTGCCGGCGGCGCTCGCGCTCTGGGTGCTCGCCATCCCGCTCATTTCGACGCTCTACCAGTACGGCCGGTTCACGGTGAACGACGTGCTGCAGACGCGCGCCGCCCTCCTCGGCTACAGCGCCGGTCTGCTGGGGCTGATTCTGGTGAAGATCCTCGCGCCGGGGTTCTACGCGCGCCAGATCATGGGAACGCCGGTGAAGATCGCGTTCGCGACCGTGCTCGTGTCCCAGACGCTCGCGCTGATCCTGATGTTCCCCCTCGGCCACGCCGGCCTGACGCTTTCGACGTCGATCGGCGCGTGTCTCAACGCCGGGCTTCTCTTCTGGTTTCTGAAGAAACGCGGGATCTACCAGCCGAGTCCCGGCTGGATCATGTTCGTCTCGAAGCTGGTCGTCGCGCTGTTCGCGCTTGCCGCCGTCCTGCTCTGGCTCGGCGGACCGGCGTCCTTCTGGCTTTCGGCGTCCCTGTGGGCGAAGGTCGGGCGTCTCGCGGGCGTGTGCGTCGCGGGCGCGGCCGCCTACTTCGGTGCGCTGTGGCTGCTCGGGTTCCGCCTCGCCGATTTCGGTCGACGCGACGTCAAGCCGGAAGCGGCAGCCGGGGTGGACGCCGGTTCATGACGCGATTCGCCGTCCCGCCGCGCGAGGGTGGTGCCGCGGCTTGATGCCGGGCGCGCACCGGGGGGCGCACGGCCCGGGGCGGCGTCAGTTGTTCCCACCGCCCTTGCGGTGCGGGCAGCGGGGTTTCACGCACTCCGCATAGAGGTACAGCGCGTGCTCGGAGATTTCGAACCCGCGTTCGCGCGCCACCGCGATCTGCCGCTTCTCGATCCCGGGGTCGTAGAACTCCTCGACCCGCCCGCACTGCATGCAGACGAGGTGGTCGTGGTGCCGGCCCTCGTTCAATTCGAAGACGGCCTTTCCCGATTCGAAATGATGTCGGACAAGAAGCCCCGCCTGCTCGAACTGGGTCAGCACGCGATAGACGGTGGCGAGCCCGACGTCGAGGCCTTCGGCCAGCAGCTTCCGGTAGACGTCTTCGGCCGTCAGGTGCCGGACCTTCGACGCCTCGAACAGATTGATGATCTTGAGCCTCGGCGCCGTCGCCTTGAGCCCGGCATTCTTGAGGTCTTTCGGCGAGGACACGGCGGCGGTCTCGGGTTGGCGGGGATTGGGCGGCAGAGTTGGCGCGGCGCGATCCGTCGGGAAGTCCGGGCAGGCGCAGCGGCGCGGCTATAATAGCCGGTCCTCCCGCAAAATCACAGGCACGTGACTCCGCTTCCCTCGCCTTCGCGTTTTTCGCTGCGCCGTCTCCCGGCCGCGGCGCTCGTGCTCGCCACCCTCCTTGCCGCCGGCTGCGCGACCGTCGACACCTACATGCCGACGTTGCGCTCGTTCGGCGTGTACAAGCTCGACATCAATCAGGGCAATTACCTGTCGCAGGACATGGTGGACCGGCTCAAGGTCGGGCAGACCAAGCAGCAGGTCCGGCAGTTGCTCGGCACGCCGCTGCTCGTCAGCGCGTTCCGCGAAAACCGCTGGGATTACGTCTACGAGTTCACGCGGCAGGGCCGCGTCGTCGAGCATCGCACCTTCGCCGCGTATTTCGTCGACGACAAGCTCGCGCGCTGGGAGGGGGACGAGATGCCGGCGTCGGTCGCGGAGCTCAACCGGGAAGCCCTCGCGCGGACGGTCGGCGAGGAAGCCTGGAGCGACCAGCGCTCGTGGTTCGAAAAGCTGCTCGACATCTTCCAGAAGAAGTAGCGATGGCCGTGCGAATCGCCGTGGCGGGCGCGGGCGGGCGGATGGGTCAGGCGCTGATCGAAGCGGCGCTTTCCGATCCCGGGCTGACGCTCGCCGCCGCGTTCGACGTTCCCGCCAGCCCGGCCGCCGGCCGCGACGCCGGCGAACGGTTCGGTCGCGAAACGGGCGTGACGGTCGGGACCGACGTCGATGCCGCGGTGCGCGCCGCCGATGTCCTGATCGATTTCACGCGCCCCGAAGGCACGCTCGCGCATCTGGCCGCCTGCGCGCGGCACGGGACGGGCGCCGTCGTCGGTACCACCGGACTCTCCGACGCGCAGAAGGCGGAGCTCGCGGGGTACGCTCGCGGCATCGCCGTAGTATTCGCGCCGAACATGAGCGTCGGCGTCAACGTCCTCCTCGCACTGGTCGAAACGGCGGCGCGTCGGCTCGGTCCTGCGTACGATATCGAAATCGTCGAGATGCACCACCGGCACAAGGTCGACTCGCCTTCGGGCACCGCGCTGGGTCTGGGCGAAGCGGCGGCGCACGGCGCCGGGCGGGCGTTGGCCGATTGCGCCGTGTATGCGCGCCAGGGCGTGACCGGCGAGCGCAAGCAGGGTGCCATCGGCTTCGCCAGCCTGCGTGGTGGCGACGTCGTCGGCGAGCACACGGTGATCTTCGCCGGTGCGGGAGAACGCGTCGAGCTCGCGCATAAGGCGACGTCGCGGCAGAACTTCGCGGCCGGCGCGCTGCGCGCCGCGCATTTCGTCGCGGAGCGCCGTGCGGCGGGTCGTGCCGGTCTGGCCGACATGCAGGACGTACTCCACCTCAGATGAACGGCCCCCACGCTCACTGCGTTCGCTGCCCCCCGAGGGGGAGCACAGTGCCCTTCGGGCGGCCGGGCGGGCACTGAGCCAACCCGCCATGGCGCAAGCGTCGCATCCCTTCGATCTTTCCGGCGCGCGGGCACTGGTCACCGGCGGCGGTTCGGGACTGGGCTTCGCCATTGCCCGAGGCCTCGGGCGGGCGGGCTCGGGCATCGTGCTGAATGGCCGCAACCGCGACAAGCTCGCCCGCGCCGCCGAAACGCTCGCGGGTGAAGGCATCGATGTACGCATCGCCGCCTTCGATGTGACCGACGCTGCGGCGGTCGCCACCGGGGTCGCGGACGTCGAGCGCACGGTGGGCGCCATCGACATCCTCGTCAACAACGCCGCGATGAACCAGCGCAAGGCGCTCGAGGACTTCACGCCGGTCGAATGGCGTGCGCTGATGGCGGCGAACCTCGACGGGCCTTTCCTCGTGACGCGCGCGCTGTTGCCGGCGATGAAAGTCCGGCGGCGAGGCAAGATCATCAACGTGTGCTCGCTCGCTTCCGACCTGGGCCGCCCGAATATCGTTCCGTACGCCGCCAGCAAAGGCGCGCTCAGGATGCTCACGCGCGCGCTCGCGGTGGAGCTCGCGCCGCACAACGTTCAGGTGAACGGGATCTCCCCGGGGTTCTTCAAGACGGAGATGAATGCTCCGCTGATCGCCGACGCCGAGTTTTCGGCGTGGGTCGCGCGTCGCACGCCGGCCGGACGCTGGGGCGAGCCGCCGGAGATCGCGGGGGCGGCGGTCTTCCTCGCGTCGGCAGCGGCGGATTACGTGACGGGCCACCTGCTGTACGTCGACGGAGGATTCTCGGCCGCGTATTGAGACAGAGTTGGCGGGCGCAGGTTTGCGCTCGCGGGCTATCGTAGAGGCCATCGGCAAACCGTCGTCCGGCCGACCCCGACCCCGGCATCCTTCAGGGAGAACGCAATGCTTCGGATCACGCTGCGAGTCGTTGCGACCGTTCTGACGTGCATCGTGCCCGCAGGCGCGGCGCTGGCTCAGGCCTATCCCGCCAAACCGATCAAGCTCATCGTGCCGTTCACGCCCGGCGGCTCGCAGGATGTCATCGGACGGCTGTTCGCGCAGAAGGTCGGCGAGTCGCTCGGCCAGCAGATCGTCGTCGAGAACAAGGCGGGCGCGGGCGGTCAGATCGCCACGCAGGAAGTGGCGCGGGCCGCGCCGGACGGGTACACGCTGCTCCTGTCGACCGGCGCGCAGATGGCGATCGAGCCTTCGCTCAATCCTAAGGTCGGCTACGATCCGATCAAGGATTTCGTGCACGTGGTGCACCTCGCTGACGCTCCGCTCGTGCTGCTCGCCACCCCCGGATTGCCGGCGGGAAGCGTCAAGGAGCTCGTCGCGCTGTCAAAGGCGAAGAAGGGCGAGGTGAACACGGCTTCGACCGGCAACGGCACGTATACCCATCTCACGATCGAGCTGTTCAAGGCCGCTTCCGGCGCCGATCTCACGCACATACCGTACAAGGGCGCCGCGCCGGCGTTCAACGACATGCTGGGCGGGCAGGTGCAGACGATGTTCACCACGACGGCGTCGGCGCAGCCGTACACGTCGACGAATCGCCTGAAGGCGCTCGCCGTGACGTCGCCCAGGCGATCCCCGATGCTGCCGGACGTGCCCACGTTCGCGGAGGCCGGAGTGCCGATCGACGTGTCGGTGTGGGTCGGCATGGCGGCGCCTGCGGGCACGCCCCCCGCGATCGTCGAACGACTGAACGTGGAATTCAACAAGGCGCTCGCGGCGCCCGATGTGAAGGCGCGGCTCGCCGCCCTCGGCGTCGAACCTGTGGGCGGCGGCAGCGCCGAATTCGCGCAATACGTGCGAAGCGACGGCGAGCGCTGGGCGAGGATCATCAAGAGCGCCGGCATCAAGGTCGAGTGACGCGTAGGCCATGAGCGCCGCCGGGCCGTCCCAAGGCGCGAATTGCGCGGCCTCCGCGAAGTCGTGCGGGACGCGTTCTGTCGTGGAGCCGGCCGCCAGCCGTGCTCGCAGACGCGCCCTTCGGGCCTTGGCTTCGCCCTGCTCGCGCGGGTGTCCCTCGGGGGGCAGCGCAGCGGCGAAAGCCGCAAGCGTGGGGGTCGTCCCATGAGCGCGGTCGCGATCGTCGGCGCCGGTGCGATCGGCCGTGCCTATGCCGCCCTGCTCGCCCGCGACGGCCACGCGGTCGCGATGTGGTCGCCGACGGGTGCCGGAACACGCAGCCTCCTTCCCGCGACCGCGGCAACCGGCCCCTGGTCCGGTACCCGCGCCGTGACGCTCGTCTCCACGGGCGCGCTCACGGCGTCGACCGTCGCCGCGGTACTGGCCGATCCCCAGGGAATCACCGCGGCCGATGTCGTGATCGTGGCCTTGCCCGCGCCGGCCTACGCGAACATTCTCCCGGTCGTCGCAAGGCAGGTACGCACCGGCCAGATGCTCATCGTGAGCGGGGCGTTGTCGCTGGCGCCGCTGTGGCTCGCCGAACTTGCCGCGTCCCGTGGCGTGCGTCCCGTGGTCGCCGCCTTCGGCACCACGGTGGCAACGGCGCGCGCACGCGACGACGGCATCGCGATCATGACCCTGCGGACGCGTCTCGGCGTGGCCGCCGTCCCCGCTTCGGCGGGACCGGCGGCACTGGCGGCGTGCCGCACGCTGTTCGGGGATCGCTTCGATCTCGTCGACAGCGTGCTCGCCGTCACGCTGACCAACATCAATCCCGTTGCGCACGCCGCGATGGCGCTCGCCAATTTCACGCGGATCGAGCGTGGCGAGGCGTGGCCCCAATACCACTACCTGACTCCGGCCGTCGCGCGACTCGTCGAAGCCCTCGATGCGGAGCGGCGGTCCGTCGCCGCGGCTTTTCGGGAGAACGTGACGACGATCGAAGCGCATTTCCAGCGTTCGTTCGATGTTGGAGAAGCCACGCTCGCCGAAATTGCCGCCGAACTCCATCGGCGGCGCGGCGGGCCCCCGGGACCGACGTCGCTCGATACGCGATTCGTGCTCGAGGACGTTCCGTACGGGCTCGTGTTCAACGCCGCGCTTGCCCGCGTCGCCGGCATGGCGGTGCCCGTCACCGAAAGCGTCGTGACGCTGCTGTCCACGCTCTATGCCCGCGATTTTCGCGCGGAGAATCCGCTGATCGACGCGCTGAGACTGCCCCGCGAGTCGCCGGCCGGCTTGCGCGCCCGTTGCGCGGGGCTCGCAGCGTGACGTTGCACCCGCGAATGGCGGTCCGAGGGGCTCCTCGAGCCGGTTCCGGTTGTAACGACGCCCCCCCGCCGGTATAATCAATCGCTCAAGAGCGGGGACGGCTGCGGGTGACGCTGGCGTTCCCGCTTCGCACGTCCGGACCCCGGCGTAGCGCCCTCCGGCGATTCACGCCAAGCCCATCGCGAATCCGCCATGCCTGCTCCCACCGCCGCCAGCAGCCGCACGACGCTCGTTCCCACGGCAACGCCCGCGGTTCTGGCGCTGGCCGACGGCACGGTCTTTCGTGGCCGCGCGATCGGCGCGTCGGGAACCTCCGTCGGCGAAGTCGTTTTCAACACGGCGATGACCGGGTATCAGGAGATCCTGACCGACCCGAGTTACGCCGGACAGATCGTCACGCTCACGTATCCGCACATCGGCAACGTCGGCGTGAACCCCGAGGACGTCGAATCGCGCCGGCCGTTCGCGGCGGGACTCGTGATTCGCGACCTGCCGCGGCTCGTGTCGAATTTCCGGTCGACGGGTGAACTTGGCGCCTATCTCTCCGCCAACAACATCGTCGCCATCGCCGACCTCGATACCCGTCGGCTCACGCGGCTCTTGCGCGACAAGGGCGCGCAGAATGGCTGCGTCTATGCCGGCGCGGCGATGGGCGAGTCCTCCGTCGCCCAGGCCGTCGCGCGTGCCAAGGCGGCGCCGTCGATGGCGGGACAGGACCTGGCCAAGGTGGTCAGTTGTACATCGCCGTACGAGTGGACGGCGAGCACCTGGGCGCTGGAGGGCGGGTATCGAACGGCGGGCACGCTGCGCTTTCACGTCGTTGCGTACGACTACGGCATCAAGCACACCATCCTGCGGATGCTCGTGGAACGCGGTTGCCGGCTTACCGTCGTGCCGGCGCAGACGCCCGCCGAAGCGGTCCTCGCGCTTTCTCCGGATGGAGTTTTCCTGTCCAACGGCCCCGGCGACCCCGAGCCGTGCACGTACGCGATCCGCGCGATTGCGACGATCGTCGACGCCGGCGTGCCGACGTTCGGCATCTGTCTCGGCCATCAGCTGCTGGCGCTCGCGTCCGGCGCGCGAACCGTGAAGATGAAGTTCGGCCATCACGGCGCGAACCACCCCGTGCTCGATCGCGAGACCGGCCAGGTGCTGATCACGAGCCAGAACCACGGGTTTGCCGTCGACGCCGCGACGCTGCCGCCGACGGTGCGCGTCAGTCACGTGTCGCTGTTCGACGGCAGCCTGCAGGGGATCGCGCGCACCGATCGGCCCGCGTTCGGCTTCCAGGGGCATCCCGAGGCGAGCCCGGGGCCGCACGACGTCGCTTATCTGTTCGACCGCTTCGTGAGAATGATGGAGAGGAAGTAGCAGCAGCTTTACGACCATGCCAAAACGCACCGACATCGAATCGATTCTCATCATCGGCGCCGGCCCGATCGTCATCGGGCAGGCGTGCGAGTTCGATTACTCGGGCGCGCAGGCGTGCAAGGCGCTGCGCGAGGAGGGCTACCGGATCATCCTGGTGAACTCGAATCCGGCGACGATCATGACCGACCCGGAGATGGCCGACGTCACGTACATCGAGCCGATCACGTGGCCGATGATCGCCAAGGTCATCGAGCGCGAGCGTCCCGATGCGCTGTTGCCGACGATGGGCGGGCAGACCGCGCTGAACTGCGCGCTCGATCTCGCGCGCGAGGGCGTGCTCACCAAGTTCGACGTCGAGCTGATCGGCGCGTCGAAGAAGGCGATCGACAAAGCCGAGGATCGCGAGAAATTCAAGGCGGCGATGACGCGGATCGGCCTCGGCTCGGCGCGCTCCGGCATCGCGCACGACCTCGAGCAGGCGCTCGAAGTCCAGGCGGACATCGGCTTTCCCGCCGTGATCCGCCCGTCGTTCACGCTGGCCGGCACCGGCGGCGGCATCGCCTACAACAAGGACGAGTTCGTCGAGATGTGCAAGCACGGGCTCGCGATGAGCCCGACGCGCGAGCTGCTGATCGAGGAGTCGCTGCTCGGCTGGAAAGAATTCGAGATGGAGGTCGTCCGCGACCGGAAGGACAACTGCATCATCGTCTGCTCGATCGAGAACGTGGACCCGATGGGAGTCCACACCGGCGATTCGATCACCGTCGCGCCCGCGCAGACGCTGACCGACAAGGAATACCAGATCATGCGCAACGCGTCGATCGCCGTGCTGCGCGAGATCGGCGTCGACACCGGCGGCTCGAACGTGCAGTTCGCGATCAATCCGGACGACGGTCGGATGATCGTCATCGAGATGAACCCGCGCGTGTCGCGATCGTCGGCGCTGGCGTCGAAGGCGACCGGGTTCCCGATCGCCAAGGTGGCCGCCAAGCTCGCGGTCGGCTATACGCTGGACGAGCTTCGCAACGACATCACCGGCAGCGAAGACGGCCACTTCATGCCGGCATCGTTCGAGCCGACGATCGACTACGTGGTCACCAAGGTGCCCCGGTTCGCGTTCGAGAAGTTCAGGCAGGCTGACGACCGGCTCACGACGCAGATGAAGTCGGTGGGCGAAGTGATGGCGATCGGCCGCACGTTCCAGGAATCGCTGCAGAAGGCGCTGCGCGGTCTCGAGACGGGTGTCGATGGCTTCAACCTCAAGACGGTCGATCCGGAGAAGATCGGCGACGAGCTCGCCTACCCTCGGGCCGAGCGCCTCTGGTACGTCGCCGACGCGTTCGGCGTCGGGATGTCGCTGGATGAGATCCACCGGCACACGCGGATCGATCCCTGGTTCCTGGCGCAGATCAAGGAGATCGTCGACACCGAGCTTCTGCTCGAGCAACGAACGCTCGCCGACCTCTCGCGCGACGAGCTGCGCGAGCTGAAGCGGATGGGCTTCGCCGACCGGCGGATCGCGCATCTGTTGAAGACTGGCGAAGGCGACGTGCGCGCGCGGCGGCACGAGTTCGGGCTGCGTCCGGTGTACAAGCGCGTCGACACCTGCGCCGCCGAATTCGCGGCGCAGACCGCCTACATGTATTCCACCTACGAGGAGGAATGCGAAGCCGCGCCGTCGGACCGGAAGAAGGTGATCGTCCTCGGCGGAGGACCGAACCGGATCGGGCAGGGGATCGAATTTGATTACTGCTGCGTGCACGCCGCGATGGCGCTGCGCGAGGACGGGTACGAGACGATCATGGTCAACTGCAATCCGGAGACCGTCTCCACCGACTACGACACGTCCGACCGGCTGTACTTCGAGCCGCTGACTCTCGAGGACGTGCTCGAGATCGTCCACGTCGAGAAGCCCTTCGGCGTCATCGTCCAGTACGGCGGGCAGACGCCGTTGAAGCTCGCGCGCGATCTCGAGAAGAACGGCGTTCCAATCATCGGCACGTCGCCCGACATGATCGACATGGCGGAAGACCGCGAGCGGTTCCAGCAGATGGTCGATCGCCTGGGCCTCCGGCAGCCGCCTAACCGCACGGCGCGCACCGAGGAAGAGGCGATCGCCGCGGCGGAGCAGATCGGCTACCCGCTGGTCGTGCGCCCCTCCTACGTGCTGGGCGGCCGCGCGATGGAGATCGTCCACGAGCAGCGCGACCTCGAGCGCTACATGCGCGAGGCGGTCAAGGTGTCGAACGACTCGCCCGTGCTTCTCGACCGCTTTCTGAACGACGCGATCGAGGTCGACGTCGACGCGCTCTGCGACGGAACCCGTGTCGTGATCGGCGGCATCATGGAGCACATCGAGCAGGCGGGCGTGCACTCCGGCGACTCCGCGTGCTCGCTGCCGCCGTATTCGCTGGGGACGGAGATCCAGGACGAGCTTCGCCGGCAGACGGTGGCGATGGCGCACGGGCTTTCCGTCGTCGGGCTGATGAACGTGCAGTTCGCGATCCAGCGCGGGATCGTGTACGTGCTGGAAGTGAACCCGCGAGCGTCGCGGACCGTTCCCTACGTTTCGAAGGCGACCGGCCGGCCGCTCGCGAAGATCGCCGCGCGCTGCATGGTCGGACAATCGCTTGATGCCCAGGGCGTCCACGGCGAGATCGTCCCGCCGTACTTCTCGGTCAAGGAAGCGGTCTTTCCGTTCATCAAGTTCCCGGGTGTGGACACGATCCTCGGGCCCGAAATGAAGTCGACGGGCGAGGTGATGGGCGTCGGCGAGACCTTTGCCGAGGCGTTCGTCAAATCGCAGCTCGCCGCGGGTGTGAAGTTGCCCACCAGCGGCAAGGTCTTCATCAGTCTGAAGGACGCCGACAAGCCGCGCGCGATCGAGCTCGCCAGGATCCTGGTCGAACTCGGCTTCACGCTGGTCGCCACCCGCGGCACGGCGGCGGCGCTCGCCGCGGCCGGGGTTCCGGTGACGCCGGTCAACAAGGTCCACGAAGGGCGTCCGCACATCGTGGACATGATGAAGAACGACGAGATCGCGCTCGTCGTCAACACGGTGCAGGAGAAACGCGCGGCGATCCAGGACAGCTATCAGATCCGGCGGGAGGCGCTGACCGACCAGATCCCGACCTACACGACGCTGGCCGGCGCTCGCGCCGCCGCGCTGGGGCTCACCGGGATGCGCGAATTCGTCCCCTACGCGATCCAGGCGTTGCACGAACGCCTTTCCCGACCACACCAAACGAAGCCTGCCTAGCAGACGAAGGGACGCGGACGTGGCCGCGCGGGCGCCCGCGGGCCCGCAGCGCGTTTCCCTTCTCTGCGACGCTCACGATCAGGGGTTGATCCGACGATGAAGAAGATTCCTATGACGGTCCATGGCGCAGCGCACCTCAAGGCCGAGTTGCGGCGGCTGAAGGTGGTCGACCGGCCCGCGGTGATCTCCGCGATCGCCGAAGCGCGCTCGCACGGCGACCTCTCCGAGAACGCGGACTACGACGCGGCGAAGGAGCGGCAGGGATTCATCGAGGGCCGGATCGCCGAGGTCGAGCGCCGGCTCGCGCACGCGCAGGTGATCAATCCCGCCGAAATCGATGCCGACGGCCGCGTCGTGTTCGGCGCGACCGTCGAGCTCGCGGAAGCCGGGACGGGCGATCATGTCACCTACCAGATCGTCGGCGACGACGAGGCGGACCTGAAACACGGCAAGATTTCGGTGAGCTCGCCGATCGCCCGTGCGCTGATCGGCAAGGTCGAGGGCGATACGGCGGAGGTGCACGCGCCGGGCGGCGTGCGTGAATACGAGATCCTGGCGGTGCGCTACGTTTGAGCCCTTGCAGGCGTGGGCGCCCCGAGGTTCACCAGTGCGATGCCGGCGCCGACCATCACGGCGGCCCCCAGAAACGCTGCGGACACCGGGTCATCCAGCACCATCCAGCCGAAGGCCACGCCGAAGAGCGGCGCAAGGAACGAGAAGACGGCGAGGCGCCCCGCGAGGTAGCGAGTGAGCAGCCAGAACCACGTCAGATAGCTTGCGAACGCGACGATCACCGATTGGTAGGCGAGGCTGGCAACGGCGACCGGCGTCCAGGCAATGATCCCGGGTTCGCCGACCGCGCGCGAAACGAGTGGAAGAATCAGGGCAGAGATTCCGAGCTGATAGAACAGCACTTTGGTCGCGCCGATTCGCGCGAGTCGCGTCGCCCGGATCAGGACCGTCGTGGCCGCCCACAACAGCGCCGCGAGCGCACCGAACAGGTCGCCGAGCAGCGTCGGCTGGGTTGCCGCCGCGAAGCCGTCGGCAAACGCCACCGTGATGCCACCGAACGCGAGCAGCACGCCGGTCCATTGCAAGGTGCGCAGCCTTTCTCCCGGGACGAACAGCGATAACCCCAGCGCCGTGACGCAGGGCGCGAGATAGACAAAGACGACCATGCGCGCGGCGGTCGTGTACGCAAGCCCTGCATAGATCAGCGCAAATTCGACGGCGAAGGCGACACCGGCGAGAAGCCCGGGCACCAGCGTGCCGTCGCGATCCCACAAGCGAATGCGCCGCGCCCGCGCCCAGCCAAGCAGGAGAAGCGTCGCGATCGCCGAGCGCAACGCACCCTGCATGATCAGCGGAATGCCGTGCGCGGCGAGCTTGACCGCGACCTGCTGGAAGCCCCACAGCATCGACAGCACGATCATGGAGCCGACGGCGAGCGCATCGAGCGGGTGCCGGTGATCGGCCATCGTACGGGAGCGGAAGCGGCGATGCCCGAAACTGCGGAACGGGAGCGGTGGGGTTTCGAACCGCTAGCGCGGCGTGCGTCGGCGGCGCGCCCCGGGTACGCTCGCGCGCGGCTTCCCGCCACCGGTCACGACGGGGCCACGTTTCCGCGACTTGCCGGAGCCGGCGCCGCGTGGCGGGCGCCGGGCAGGTTCCTGCCCTGTGGCCGACGGCGGGCCGCGGCGGGACAACGGCTTCGCGCCCGTTCGGGCGTCCCCGCGCGAATCGGCAGGCCCAAAGGTCCCGCGGCGCCTCCGTGCGCGCGATTCGTCGGCGAGTGGGGCCGCCGCTGCTCCGGGCGGCCGGGGTTTGCGGCGCCGTGACGCCGGTCCCGCGGGCGAGGTGGGCGACGATTTCGCGCGGGGCGACGTGGGCGCGGTGCGGCCGCGCCGGGCATCACCCGGTGGTTTCGACCGTCCGGGCTTGCCCGTGCCCTTCGCTGGCGGTTGCCGCGGTTTCGCGACCGGTTCCTCGGGCTCCGGTGCCGGTCGCCATATCGTCAGGACCTTGCCCAGATGCTGGACCGGCGCCGCGTTCAGCTCCTCGCAGATCCGGGTGAGCAGCGCTTCCCGCAGGCCGCGGTCGTCGTTGAACACGCGGATCTTGATCAGCTCGTTCGCAGCGAGGGCGATCTCGATCTCGTGCAGCACCGCCGGCGTCAAGCCGTGCTGGCCGATGCTGACGGAGGCGTGCAGGTGATGCGCCTTGGCACGGAACGCGCGGCGCTCGGCGGGTGTTAGAGTTCTCATTCGTCGTATCTTACGCGACGCCGGTCCCCCGCCACGCGACAGCGTCGGCCCTCCCCGATGGCCCCCAAGGCAACCAAAAAGCACAAATTCGTCAAGGCGTGGATGGCCGAGCACGTCAACGACCCATGGGTCAAGGAAGCGGTGCGCCTTGGCTATCGGTCGCGCGCCGCGTTCAAGCTGCTCGAGCTCGCCGAAAAGGACAAGCTCTTCCGGCCCGGGATCGCCGCCGTCGATCTCGGCGCGGCGCCCGGCAGCTGGAGCCAGGTGCTGCGCGAGCGGCTGGGGCCGAGGGCCACGATCGTCGCCATCGACCTCTTGCCGGTGGATCCCATTCCCGGCGTGACCTTTGTGGAAGCCGACTTCCGCGAGGACGAGGGCCTGGCTGCGCTCGAAAGCGCGCTCGGCGGGCGCAAGGTGGACCTTGTCGTTTCGGACCTGTCCCCCAATCTATCGGGCATCGAGGCGGCGGATCAGGCACGCTCTGTGCATCTGGGCGAACTGGCGCTGGAATTCTCCAAGGCGTGGCTGCAACCCGGAGGCGATCTTGTCGTCAAAGCGTTCCAGGGCGAGGGATTCGCGGAGTTCCGGCGTGCCTTGGAGGCGCGTTTCGCCAAGGTGTACGTGCGCAAGCCCAAAGCGTCGCGGGACCGCAGCCGCGAGGTGTACCTCGTCGCGAAAGGCATGAAAATTTGAATTTCGGCAGGTTTTTGCCGAATTTGTCGTCATCGGGCGACGTCGACCCGGCACCAAAGTGGCCGCGCCTCCCGCGAACGGATAGAATTCAAGACCCGGCGCATCCGGAGCGAATGCGGGGCGGCGCAAGCCGAAGCGGGGGGCGGCGGCCCGCACCGAATCGCCGCAAGGAGCGACATTGAACAATCTGTTGAAGAACATCGGCATCTGGCTCGTGATCGGCCTGGTCGTATTGACCGTGGTCAAGCAGTTCGACGCGCGGCAGGCGCCGAAGGATTCGGTCCCCTACTCGGAGTTCATGGACCGGGCCAAGTCCGGCAGCGTCGAATCGGCGGTCGTCGAGGGCCGGTCGATCAAGTGGGTGTCGGCCGACAAGAAGCGGTTCGTCACGTACAGCCCGGGCGACATCTGGATGGTCGGCGACCTGGTCAAGTACGGCGTCAAGGTCGAGGCGAAGCCCGAGGAGGAACAGAGCTTCCTCGCGCAGATCTTCATTTCGTGGTTCCCGATGCTGCTGCTGATCGGCGTGTGGATCTTCTTCATGCGCCAGATGCAGGGCGGCGGGCGCGGCGGCGCGTTTTCGTTCGGCAAGAGCAAGGCCAAGATACTGGACGAGTCCAACAACACGGTGACCTTCGCCGACGTCGCCGGCTGCGACGAAGCAAAGGAGGAAGTGAGCGAGATCGTCGAGTTCCTGCGCGATCCGTCCAAGTTCCAGAAGCTCGGCGGACGCATTCCTCGCGGCGTGCTGATGGTCGGCTCGCCGGGCACGGGCAAGACGCTGCTCGCCAAGGCCATCGCCGGCGAGGCGAAGGTGCCGTTCTTCTCGATCTCGGGCTCCGACTTCGTCGAGATGTTCGTCGGCGTCGGCGCGGCGCGGGTGCGCGACATGTTCGAGCAGGCGAAGAAGAACGCGCCATGCATCGTGTTCATCGACGAAATCGACGCCGTCGGCCGCCAGCGCGGCGCAGGTCTGGGCGGCGGCAACGACGAGCGCGAGCAGACGCTGAACCAGCTGCTGGTCGAAATGGACGGCTTCGAGGGCAACGCCGGCGTCATCGTGATCGCGGCCACCAACCGGCCCGACGTGCTCGACCCCGCGCTGATGCGGCCGGGCCGCTTCGACCGCCAGGTCGTCGTCCCGCTGCCCGACATCCGCGGCCGCGAGCAGATCCTGCTCGTCCACATGCGCAAGGTGCCGATGGCGACC
>Ga0209048_10001216_pt1 | contig 26721 bp, 28 predicted proteins | sample FrelakmetCRP12CR_FD_187146 | JGI IMG/M metagenome (GOLD analysis project Ga0209048, IMG submission 187146) | Freshwater lake sediment microbial communities from the University of Notre Dame, USA, for methane emissions studies - CRP12 CR (SPAdes)... | ecosystem: Environmental > Aquatic >... | reverse complement strand
AGCGACCGCGCCGGCCAAAAGCAGCGTGCACACGCCGCACGACGCGGCCTCACCGTCAACGGCCGGCCTCGAGAAATTCTGCCGCCCAGACTCCTAGCCCCGTGCCCAAGGCGGCCCCGCCGCGACCACCGGGGTACTGAGATAGGGTCTATACGCCTGCGCTGCGTCAGGTTGCAGCGCACCCAGCAACGAAGAGTTACAACTTCAACGTTTTTCGCCTTGCGGACGGTGCGCGCTGCCTGACAATGGACGTTAGAGAAATGCCGGCCCTGCGACGCGGGGCATTTGCACCGAGGTCACCCAAATGAAAGCGCTTCGACTCCCACTTGCCGTCTTCGCTGCTGCCATTGCGCTGTTTTCCTTCGCCGCACCGGCCCAGGCAGATGGAGGCTGGCACGGCGGCGGCGGTAACCACTGGCATGGCGGGGTTTACCTGAACTTCGGTGTCCCGTTCCCGTACTACTGGGGACCGCGCTACTACTACTACGACTACGGGCCGCCGGTCTACTACGGGGCGCCGCCCGCCTACTACTACGGGCAGCCCGTCGCCGTCGCGCCCTCGTCGCCGCCGGCATATGTGGAGCGCGATGACCTTGCGCCCGCCGCGCCGCAGGCGCAGCCAGCCGCGACATGGTGGTACTGGTGCGCCAGTGCCAAGGGATATTTCCCCTACGTCAAGGAGTGTCCGGGCGGCTGGCAACGCGTGCCGCCGCAGCAGTAGGTAACGGAGCAAGAAATGAACCGCATCCTCAAGATGGCAGCCGGCACCGCGGTTATCGGACTCAGCGGATGCGTGGTGATGCCCAGCGGGCCGAGTACGGCGGCACTGCCGGGGAGCCGCAAATCGTTCGAAGAATTCCAGGTCGATGATGCGCGCTGCCGGCAGTACGCCGCGGCGCAGGTCGGCCCGTCGGCGACCGACAACGCCAACAACAGCGCAGTGGCCAGCGCGGTGGTCGGCACCCTTGTTGGGGCGGCCGCTGGCGCAGCGATTGGCGGCAACAGTGCCGCGGCCGGAGTCGGCGCGGGGTTCGGACTGCTGACCGGGGCCGCCGTCGGTACCGGCGCTGCTCAAAGTTCGTATTACGCAACCCAGCAGCGCTACGACGCCACCTACACGCAGTGCATGTACGCGGCCGGCAACAAGGTGGCAATGACGGGTCACTATGCCCGTACCTATCGGCGCCAGCCTTACGCCGCGCCGGCCTATCCGCCCGCCAACGCAGCACCGCCGGACTACGCCCCGCCGGGCTACGGTGCGCCGGGCAGCATCCCGCCGCCAAACGCGCCGCCACCGCGCTGATCTGACGCAAACCGCAGCGGTACGTGACGAAGTCGTGCGCTCGCGCGCTAGTATGCTGCGCGTGCACAAACACGGACCGGTGCGTTTCCATGAGTCACAAGCACGAGCATCTGCTGAAGACGATCTTTCACGACCCGATCAGCGGCAACATCCACTGGCGCGACGTCGAATCGCTGCTCAAGCACCTCGGCGCACAGATCGAGATGCTGTCCGGCGCGCGCATCCGCGTAAAGCTCGGGCGTGCCGAGGGCATCCTGCACCGACCGCATCACGGCAACACGCTCGACCGCAATTCCGTCCTGCACCTGCGCGAGTTTCTTGGCCGCGGCGGCGCCACGCCGTCGATGTACGAGGAGAAGAACTCCTAGAACCTGGCCGACGCGGCGCCCTCCGCTGTGGGCGTGTCACGTAACGCATTGATCGCGCGCCCAAGACCCAATGCCTGCAGCCGCACAGACTCCCGGGCCGTATGCCGCCGCACGACCGCGCCTGATCGAACTGCAGCGACAAGATGCGGCCGCGTTGCGTGAGGAGTTACTGGCCGGGCTTTCGTCGCCGACGGCGGTCATCGCGCCCAAGTACTTTTACGATGCACTGGGTGCGCGCCTCTTTGCCGCAATCACGGAATTGCCTGAGTACTACCTGACCCGCACCGAGGCGGCGATCGTCGCCACCCACCTGCCGGAGATCGCGCACGCAGTACCCGACAGCACGCTCATCGATCTGGGTGCGGGCAACTGCGAAAAGGCCGGGCGACTCTTCGGCGCGCTGCGCCCCGCCAATTACGTGGCGTTCGATATCTCGGTCGATTTTCTGGCGGCCTCGCTGGAATGCCTGCAACGCGAATTCCCGACGATGCCGATGCTCGGGGTCGGCATCGACTTCACGCAGTCGCTGGTGCTTCCGGATGAGGTGCCGCGCGCGCGGCGGCTCTTCTTCTATCCCGGCTCGTCGATCGGCAATTTCGCACCCGGCAACGCTGTACGGTTTCTGGCGCAGGTCCGCGGCGCGATGGACGGCGACGGCGCGCTGCTGATCGGCGTCGATCTGGTGAAGGACGCGGCCAAGCTCGACGCAGCCTACGACGACGCACTCGGTGTGACGGCCGCGTTCAACCTGAACGTGCTCAACCACGTTAACCGGATAGCCGGGACGGATTTCAACACCGGCGACTGGCGGCACGTGGCCTTTTATGACTCGCAGGAGCAACGCATCGAAATGCATCTGGAAGCACGCCGCGCCGTAACCGTGCATTGGACCGACGCCGAGCGCCGCTTCAATGCCGGGGAGCGCATTCATACCGAGAATTCATACAAGTACGCCCCGCAGCAGTTTGCGACCCTGCTGAACGACGCCGGCTTTGCCGTGCAACAGCACTGGCGCGACGCGCGCGACTGGTTTGCGCTGTTTCTCGCGCGCGCCGCATCTTGATGGAAGTCTCCGCGCTGCATTCGATCGGCCGCCGCGCGCGCCATTACTTTCGCGACGAGCTGCGGCACGCGATCCAGGGCGCGCGCAAGCGTCTGCGCGCGTCGATCGACGATCTGACCGACGCGCAGTGGCAGGTACCACAGAAAGCAGGCATCAATCCGGTGGCTTGGGAAGCGGCGCACGTGGCGTGGTTCTGGGAATTCTGGGTTCAGCGCGGGCCACATCGCCTGGGTGACGATCGCCTCGTGCATGCGGCACACGGTCCGGTGCACGCCGGACCAGACGCCCTGTTCGATTCGGCGCGTCTCGCCCACGCGGCCCGCTGGACCGCGCCCCTGCCGTCGCGACGCGACGTCGAAGCGATGCTCGACGCGACGCTCGCAGCCAGCCTGGCTTCGCTCGCGGGCGCCGACGAAGACGATGCCGCGCTCTACTTCTATCGGCTCGCGCTTTTTCACGAAGACATGCACAACGAGGCGTTCGCCTGGATGCGCGCGACACTCGGCTATCCAGCGCCGCGTAAGGCGACGTTGCCCCAAGTGACCGGGCGCGAGGCGGCGAAGATGATTGGCGAAACCGTTTCGATCGGCTGGCCCGGCGATGCCGGCGGGTTCTCGTTCGACAATGAAGGCCCGGAGTTCGAAATCGACCTCGCGGCGTACGAAATCGACGGCGCGCCCGTCACTGCGGGTGCGTTTCTCGAGTTCGTCGAAGCCGATGGCTACGAGCGTGACGAGTACTGGTGCGGCGACGAGGCGCGGCGTTGGCGGGCCGCTTGCGGGCGCAGCCATCCGGAGCGCTGGCGCAGGACCGCGTCGGACTGGGAAGCGCGCTGGTTCGACCGCTGGCTGCCGCTTGATCGCGAGCAGCCGGTGATCCACGTCAATGCGTTCGAGGCCGAAGCGTATTGCCGCTGGATGAACCGCAGGCTTCCACGCGCTTCGGAGTGGGAATACGCTGCGCTCGAGGGCCGCATCGACTGGGGCGGCACCGTATGGGAATGGACGTCGGATCCGTTCGCGCCGTATCCGGGGTTCGTCGCCGGCCCGTACGTCGACTACTCGGCACCCTGGTTCCACACCCATCGCGAATTGCGCGGCGGCAGCTTCGCCACGCACGCGCGCATCCATCACGCGCGCTATCGCAACTTCGCCACCCCCGAGCGCTGCGACATCTTTGCCGGGTTCCGGACGGCCGCGCCACTTTGATCGCACCCGCCGATACGCCAAACGCGAGGTCACTCCAGGCCGGCGCCAAGGCTTGATGGCAGGTCCTTGAGCATGCCAGTAGCATGCCGTCCATTCGCGCTTGCCGGCCCCGACAATGCATCGTCGAACGCTCCTGCTTGGCTCACTTGGCGTGGTCGCGCAGCTTTCCGATCGCGCGCCGGCACAGACCCCCTATCCGAACAGGACCGTGCGCATCATCGCGCCCGTGCAACCCGGTGGCGGCGTCGACCTGGTCGGCCGCACCGTCGCTGACCGATTGACGCGCGCCCTCGGCCAGTCGTTCATCGTCGAGAACCAGAGTGGCGGCGGCGGTTCGATCGCTGCGCAAACCGTCGCGCGTGCCACACCAGACGGCTACACGCTGATGGTGGGCTACGTCGGCACGCACGGCACCAATCCGGCAGTGCGCAAGGTGCCGTACGACGCGGTCAATGACTTCACCGCGATCGCGATGGTGGGCGGCACGCCGAACGTGCTGGTGGTACATCCGGGCGTGCCGGCAGCGACGCTGAAGGAATTCCTCGACGATGCGCGCAGGAATCCGGGCCAATTGAACTACGGCTCGTCCGGCCCGGGCACGCTGACGCACATGGCGATGGAACAGTTCAAGCTTGCCGCAAATTTCTTCGCGGTGCACATTCCCTACCGCGGCATCGGTCCCGCGTTCACCGATCTGCTGGGCGGGCAGACGCAGGCGATGTTTCCGGGACTGGCGGCCGCACTTCCGCACATCCGCGCGAACAAGGTGCGGCCGCTGGCGGTCACCGGCAAGCGCCGCCATCCGCTGCTGCCCGACGTGCCAACGTTCGACGAACTCGGCTTCAAGGACTTCGATGGCGTGCAGTGGTACGGCATCGTCGGCCCCGCGAAACTGCCGGGACCGATCACGCGGCGATTGAACGACGAGATCAACAAGGCGCTCGCCAGCCCGGAGCTGCGTGAACGACTCGCCGGCGAAGCACTGGAACCGATGCCGATGACGCCGGCGCAGTTCGCGCGGTAGATCCGCGACGATATCGCGCGCTGGAGCAAGCTTGCGCGCGAGCGCAAGATCGAGATCGACTGAACCCCGGGGAGCGCTGCACAAGCAGGTGTCCGTTCGCGCTGAGCTCCTGAGCTTGGCGAAGGACGAAGGGCCGGCGTGGCAATCGTTGATAGATTGTTGCCGTGCGCCGCTCGTTTTTCGACAGGCGCATGCTTCGACAAGTTCATGCTTCGACAGGCTCAGCACGAACGCACCTACTCTTCGTTACTCTGGAACCATGGCTCGCAACACCCAGGTCGCGGCCGACCTCAACGCGCCGCCGGTCACCGCCACGCTCGCCCGGTTTGTCGCCACGCATCCGTCACGCGGTTGGGACGACGCGGTCGAGCACGAAGCGCAGCGCATGCTGCTGAACTGGGTCGGCTGCGCGGTCGGCGCCGCGCGCCATGCGAGCGCGGACGCAGCACTCGCCGCGCTGTGTGAACTGCAGCCCGCGCCGCAAGCGAGCGTGCTCGGTCGCAGCGAACGGATCGACATGGCGGGCGCGGCGCTGGTGAACGGCATCGCCTCGCACACCTTTGACTTCGACGACACGCACCTGAAGACGATCATCCACCCCGCCGGGCCGGTGGCGTCCGCCGCACTGGCGCTCGCCGAGCACGCGCGCGCCAGCGGGCGCTTGCTGATCGATGCTCTCGTCCTCGGCACCGACGTTGCCTGCCGCGTCGGCAATGCGATCTACCCCGAGCATTACGACCGCGGCTGGCACATCACCGGTTCGACCGGCATGCTCGGCGCCGCGGCAGCGTGCGCGCGGCTTCTCGGCCTCGATGAGCAACGCACGGCAATGGCGCTCGGCATCGCCGCCTCGCAGCCGGTCGGGCTGCGCGAGCAGTTCGGCACCATGACCAAGCCCTTCCACCCCGGTGCCGCCGCGCGCGCGGGCCTGACCGCGGCGTTGCTGGCGAAACACGGCTTCACCGCAAGCAGCAAGGCGCTCGAGGCGCCACGCGGCCTGATGCAGGTGGTTTCGACGAAGTGCAAGTGGAACGAGATCACCGATGAACTCGGCAAGCGCTTCGAGATCTCGTTCAACACTTACAAGCCGTTCGCCTGCGGCATCGTGATCCACCCGAGCATCGACGCCTGCGTGCAGCTGCGCGCACAGGGCGTGCAGCCGGGCGCGGTCGAGCGCATCGAGCTCAGGGTGCACTCATTGGTGCTCGAATTGACCGGCAGGAAAGAACCCGCCGACGGCCTGCAAGCCAAGTTCAGCGTCTATCACGGCTGCGCGGCCGGCTTGATCTTCGGCCGCGCAGGCGAGACGGAGTTTGCCGACGAGATCGTGCGCCAAGCCGATGTCGTCGCCCTGCGGCGCAAGGTCGTCGCCACGGTGGACGACGGCATCCGCGAAGAATCCGCCGACGTCACCGCACACCTTAACGACGGCCGAAGCGTGCACGTGTTCGTCGAACATGCGATCGGATCGCTGGCGCGGCCGATGAGCGATGCCGACCTGGCTGCGAAGTTTCACGCGCTCGCCGATCCGCTCCTCGGTGCTACGCGCACGGCGCAATTGATCGCAGCGTGCCGCGGGGTCGCCGCGGCGCATGACATGCGCCGGATCACCGGATTGGCACGGCCCGCATAATTCCCACCCGGCGCGACTGGCGGCTCAAGCCCCAGGCACGCCGCACAACAACGAAACTCGAGGGAGATCCATGGAACCGTTGAAGACATCGGCCGATGTGCTGTTCATCCTGCTCGGCGCGATCATGATCCTCGCCATGCACGCCGGCTTCGCGTTTCTCGAACTCGGCACCGTACGCAAGAAGAACCAGGTCAACGCACTGGTCAAGATCCTCAGCGATTTTTCGATGTCGACGCTGGCGTACTTCTTTGTCGGCTACAGCGTCGCCTACGGCGTGCAGTTTTTCAGCGGCGCCGAATCGCTGGCCGCGAAAGGCGGCTACGAACTGGTGAAATTCTTCTTCCTGCTGACGTTCGCGGCCGCGATTCCTGCGATCGTCTCCGGCGGCATTGCCGAACGTGCGCGATTCAGCTCGCAACTGGTTGCGACGGCGCTGCTGGTCGGGTTCGTCTACCCGCTCTTCGAAGGCATGGCATGGAACCAGGCTTATGGCGTGCAGGCCTGGCTGAAGGCGCACTTTGGCGCGGAGTTCCACGATTTCGCCGGCTCGGTGGTGGTGCACGCGATGGGCGGCTGGATCGGGCTCGCCGCGGTAATGCTGCTCGGCGCGCGGCGCGGCCGCTACACGCGCGAGGGAACGATCTCGGCGCACCCGCCGTCATCGATTCCGTTTCTCGCGCTCGGCGCCTGGGTGCTCACCGTGGGCTGGTTCGGCTTCAACGTGATGAGCGCGCAGACAATCGACAAGATTTCCGGGTTGGTTGCGATCAATTCGCTCATGGCGATGGTGGGGGGAACGCTCGCGGCACTCGCAGCGGGCAGGAACGATCCTGGCTTCGTGCACAACGGGCCGCTGGCCGGTCTGGTGGCGATCTGCGCCGGCTCCGACCTGATGCATCCGATCGGCGCGCTCATCACCGGGGCGGTGGCCGGCGCACTGTTCGTGCATCTGTTCACGCTGACACAGAACCGCTGGAAGATCGATGACGTGCTCGGCGTGTGGCCGCTGCACGGTCTGTGCGGCGCCTGGGGCGGCATCGCCGCCGGCATCTTCGGCACCCGGGCGCTGGGGGGCCTGGGCGGCGTGAGCGTTGCGTCGCAACTCGCCGGTACCGCGATTGGGATTGCCGTCGCGCTGATCGGCGGCTTCGTCGTCTATGGAGCGATCAAGAAGGCGATCGGACTGCGCCTGAGCCCCGAAGAGGAGTTCAACGGCGCGGATCTGTCGATCCACAAGATCGGCGCCACACCGGAGCGCGAAGTACCCTGGTAGCGATTTCTTGAGTCTATCCTCGGCCGACAGCTACTGCTTCGGCGGCTGCTCGGTCAGTTCGCGGCGCAGCTGGCGCAGCGTGGCTTTTACGCGCGCCGCGTTGTCGGCACCGATGCGGACCATGATCTTCTGGCCGGCCGACAGCGATTCCAGCGCCGGGTCGGCGAACGCGTAACGCACCTTCGGCTGCACGAGCCGGATCGGCCCGCGCACCTCGGGCGCGGCGAGCAGATGGTCGATCACCTCGACCAAGCGATCATTGAAGTAACCCTTCGGATAGCCGAGTTCCTGGTACGCGCGCTGAAAAAGCGGGTAGAGCCTCACATACAGCGCGGCCACGCTCTTTACGTCGATCGACTGCGCCAGCTGCACGTAGCGCGAGTAGCGGGCGGCATTGCCCGCCGCGATCACGATTTCGTCGCCGCGTTGATCGACGGCAAATGCCCCGGGCACCGGCTTCACCGGCATGACCTTGGTTGCCGCCTTTTCGCGCGGCAGGTTGTCGATCGTTGCGACGCTGCGGCGCACAAGGCCGTCAACGATGAAGAGCTCGCCCAGGAGCTTCCGATCCAGCAGCTGCGCCAACGCCTCCGTCATCAGCACGTCGCTCTTCTCGAGCGGAGGCAGCGATTCGGCCTCGTTCACCAGCAGCGGATGCTGCACCTGGGGTTCGACCGCGGGCGGGGATGGCGGCGCTTCGGCCTGCGGCACCGGCGCCGGAACCTTGACGGGCTGCATTTGCCGCCACGCGTTGTAGCCGATCGCCGCGACGGCAGCGAGGGCCGCGATCCCGGCTACCCATCCGAGGTAGTTGCGCTCCTCGTACATCGCCACCTCCCCTTGCCTCATTGCGCTGCGGATTGGGCCAGCATGCCGCAAATTTGTTCCCGCGCCATCTCCCAGTCGGCTCCCGCGGTCCCGCAATCGTGGCAGTGGCGCGGGGTGGCGTCGCCTCGCTATTTGTAGCGCAGCGTGCCGAGGAAGGCGACCACGTCTTCAATTTCCTGCGCGCTCAGCACCGGCTTGTCCTTGTCCTGTCCGTGGCCGGCCTTGTGAAAGCTCGGCATGATTGCGTCGCGCGCCACACGCGTGTAGTCGACAACCGACAGCCGCAACTGCGCTGCGGTCAGTTGCGAACCAACGCCATCGAGCCCAGGCCCCTTCGTGCCGCCGGGCTGCAGTTCCTTGTCCTTGAATGAGTGACAGCTCAGGCAATTGGCGGCCTCGCGCTTGATCAGCAACGCCTTGCCGCGTGCGGCGTTGCCCGGCGTGCTGGTGAGGGGCTGCGGAATGCCATCGCCTTCGACCTTGTAATCGATCCCCTGTGCCGATGCACTGACCGAGGCGAGCAGCAATGCCAAGCAGAACAGGTGTCTCATGGTCGTACGGGCGCGCCCCGCTCCTGAATTTGCGATCCCCCGCGGCGGATCCGCGGGCCGAATCGCACCCTGAGGCACTGTGCCCCATTCCGGCGCGGCGCGTGTTGGCGTAACTCAAGACTGGGTGCCTACCCGCGCTTCAGGCCGGTGCAGATGCATTCGAAAAGCGCGTTATGGAAAACGGCGCGATCGGCAGCGCCGTCGTGCCCGCCGCAATGAGGTCCGCCGTGATGCGGCCGACGACGGGTCCGAGTTCGAATCCATGCCCCGAGAAGCCGAATGCGTGATACGCGCCGGGCGTTGTCGAGCTCGGCCCGATTACCGGAAGTTCGTCGGGCATGCGCGCTTCGATGCCCGCCCAGCCGCGGTGAATCGTGGCGGCGCGCATGATCGGAAAGAGATCCCACACCGTCTGCGCGGAGGCGGCCAGCTCGCGAAAGTCCAGCGCGGTCGTCTCGGCACTGCGCTCAACGCGTGCCCGCCGGCCGCCACCGATCAAGACCGTATCGTCCTGCGTCTGCTTGAACGACAATGGCCGACCGGTGCCGAGCACTACCGGCTCGAGGAAACGCGGCATGCGCAACGTGACCATCATCATCGGTGCGATTGCTTCGAGCGGAACGGGTTCGCCGAGTTGCGCACAGAGGTGGTCGGCCCATGCGCCGGCGCAATTGACCAGTACGCGTGCGCCGAAGCTGCCGCGATCGGTGCTGACCGTCCACGCATTGCCGGTGCGCTGCGCGCGCTCGACGCGCTCGCCTTCGAAGAATTTCTGCCCGAGCGCTTCGGCCTTGCGGCGGAACGCCGCGGTCGTCTGGTATGGCAGCGCAGCGCCATCGCGCTCGGCGATCAGTCCTCCCAGGCAGTGCCGCGCCAGCGCCGGCACGCGCGCGAACAGTTCGTTGGCGCCGATCCAGCGCTCGTGCGTGTAGCCAAGCGCACGCATGTGCGCCTCGCGCTCCCTGAGCGCCGTGGCGTCTGCTTCGCTTTCGGCAACGCGTATCTGACCGTGCGCCTCGAAGCCGCAATCATCGTCGACCAGCTTGCCGATGCCGTACCAGAGCTCGAGCGCCGCAAGCGCTAACGGCACCTCGGCCTCGTGCCGCGACAACGTGCGCACGCCGCCCGCATTGACGCCGGAGGCGTGGCGGCCGACGTAGTTCTTCTCGATCACCAAGGCCGACAGTCCCGCGCGTGCCAGATGCAGCGCCGTCGAGCAGCCGTGCAGACCGCCGCCTATGACAATCACATCGGCCGTTGCGAGCAGGTCCAAGCGAATCTCGCGCCGCGGCGATCAGTGCGATTTGCCGATCCGCACCACGGCCTGCACCGACGCCTCGGTCTGCGGCAGCGCAGCCAGCTCGCCGAGTGTGATCGGCTTGATCGGAAAGCGCAGCCGGTAGTGACCAACTTCACCCGGCGACACATTGCGCGCGCGGGCGATCAGCTCGGTGACCGTGAGGCCGCAGAAACGTCCCTGGCACGGCCCCATGCCGCAACGCAGGAAGCTCTTCATTTGGTTCGGCCCCGTGCAGCCGAGCTTGACCGCGTCGACGACCTGCTGCGCGGTGACTTCCTCGCAGCGGCACACCAGCGTGTCGCCTTCGGGCATGCGGAAGGAATCCGCCGGCCGATACATCGCATCGACAAATGCGCGACCGCGACTGAAGCGGGCCAGCTCCGCCCGCGCCAAGACTGCCGCCCGATCGCGCGCGACCGTGTCGAACTTACCCAGCACGCAAGCGGCATATAGGCCAGCAAGCCGTCCGCGCGCTTGCGCCGCACGCGCACCGGCGATGCCGGCACCGTCGCCGGCGATCGTGACACCTGCCACGGAACTCGCGCCCCACGCATCGACCACCGGCACGAACGCAAGCTGCGCATTGTCCCAGCGCTGCTCGCATCCGATCGCGTTCGACAGGTTGATGTTCGGGACCACGCCTTGATGCAGCAGCAGCAGGTCCGTGGCGATTTCTTCCGTTTGATCCCCGGCGACGAAACGCACGCGCTCGAGCGACTGCTTGCCCAGCGCCTCGACGCGCTCAACATGCTTGACGATGCTCGTCGCCGCATTCGCGTCGCGCAGAATCGCAAGCCCCTTGACGAAGTACGGCGACGCCAGGAATTCGATCGCGCGCGGCAACGCCGCGCGCCAGCGACCGCGCGGCGTCGTGTCGAGCAGGCGTTCGACCTTCGCACCCACGCGCGCCAATTGCGCGGCGACCAGGTACAGCAGCGGACCCGTGCCCGCGAGCACCACGCGCCCGTCAGGCACGAGGCCCGAGGACTTCAGCAGAATCTGTGCCGCGCCCGCCGCCATCACACCGGGCAGTGTCCAGCCGGGGATCGGGAAGGGCCGCTCGAGCGCGCCGGTGGCGAGGATCACGTGCCGAACCATGATCAGGCGCGCTTCGCCGTCACCCGACACGCCCATCTCGAAACCGCCGTCCTGTCGCGTCACCGACCACACCGTCGAACGCGGCGCGTAGGCCACATCCGTGTTTTCGAATTGATGCACCAGGCGCTCGCCATGCCAGTAGTCGGGGCCGAGCTGGTTGCGATCAACAAGCGGTGTCGAGGTGATCGCGCGATAGATCTGTCCGCCCGGCGTAGGTTGTTCGTCGAAGACCACGGTCGCCAGACCCGCGTTCGCGCATTCGACTGCGGCCGCCAGCCCGGCGGCACCGGCACCAACGATGGCCACGTCGTAGTTCGCCGCGGCGCTCATGAACTCTGCTGCGGCGCGTCGACCGCGATGCGTGCGCCCGACTGCTGCTCGATCTTCATTCCGGTGCGCACGGGGGTCTGGCAGCCCTGCTGGTTGGGACGACCATCGATCGTCACCAGGCAATCAAAGCACACGCCCATCATGCAGAACGGGCCGCGGCCGGCGCCGGACACCGGTGTCGTGCGGCATGCCTGCACACCGGCCGCCAGCAGCGCCGCCGCCACCGAATCGCCCTCGTGGGCGGCGAATGGGCGGCCATCGATCGTGACCGGCACGCTGCCCGATCCGGTTTGCGCCTCAGGCAGCCTTCTGAACATCGGGAGCTTGTCCTTGAGTGATTCGTGCATGCGACGGGCCTAATTGGCTTGCAGTTCTTAGCGCGAGGAGCGCGGCTTGGTCAATCCCAATGAGCGACGAACAACAGCGCCAACCGGGCCACTGCAGCGGCGTTTTGCGCCTGTGCGCGGCCCCCTGGCCTAGTGGGGCGCGCAACGGCAGCCACCGCTGCTCAAGCCCCGCCCCGAAGGGTTGCGGAGAGCAAGCCCGGCGGCGGCGTTGCACGGCTTGGCCGTCGACCGCGCCACTGTCCGGCGCCGTGCCCCTTGCATCCGGGCCTACTGGCGGCAGCGCATCGTACGAATCACTCACGGACGAGCTCCCAGTCGCTCCGCGGAAAACGGTTTCATCTCGGGCCCCAGTTCGCCCGCCGCAATGCGTGGCGCAAGGTCAAACACATGTGCGCTCGCCAGCGTCACCCCGGAATGACAGGTCACGACGAACGCGCCGGGCTGGGTCCTTGACTGCTCGTAGATAGGAAATCCGTCCGGGCTCATCACGCGCAGCGCGGCCCACGTTCGGTTCACGCGCACATCGCGCAGGCCGGGAAAGATACGGCTCGCGCGCTGGGCCTGGGTCGCCGTGATCGCCGTGGCGACGGTATCGTCGAAGCCCGCCTCTTCCTGCGAGTCACCGATCATCACCGTGCCCTCGTCGGTCTGGCGCACCGTCGCCATCGGGTATTGCAGGAAGCGGCGCACGCGCTCGAGCACGATGATCTGCCCGCGTTGTGGCCGTACCGGCGCGTGCAGGCCGAGCGGCGGCGCGAGCGTCGCGTTGCCAAGCCCCGCCGCCAGCACCACCTGGACGGCACCGATCCGCTCGCCGGTCGCATCGACCGCGAAGCGTCCCGACTGGCGTGTGATGCGCTCAACCTTGCGCAGCGGCAGATACGCACCGCCGCGCTTGATGAAAGCCGCGTGCAGTGCCCGCAACAGGCGCAGGGGATTCACATGGCCGTCGAGCGCGCAATAGGTCGCGCCGACCACGTCCGGGCCGATGCCCGGCACGCGCGCTGCCAGCGCCGCGCGATCCAGCACCTCGAACGCGTAGCGCTCGAAGCCCGCTTGTTCGACCAGCTTCGCCAGCGCCGCCACGCGGCTGTCCATCTCCGCCGCGGACAGGCACACGTGAAACCCGCCCGGTTGCTCGAGCGCAATGTCGGTGCCGGAGTCTTCCCGCAGTGCGCGTTCGAGTTCCGGCCACAGGCGCGCCGCACGCTGCGTCCAGTTGCCGTACGGCGCCAGCCCGAGTCCCTTGCCCTGCACCCAGACGAGACCGAAGTTGCCGCGCGAGGCGCGGTACGCGATGTCGCCCTCGTCGAGCAGCGCGACCCGGCGACCGCCGCGGGCCAGCCCGTAGGCAATCGCACCGCCAACCAGGCCGCCGCCGATCACCGCGACGTCGCAGTCCCGGGTCATCAATGCTGGCCCTTGCCGACGAACAGCCGTTCGAGTCCGACCAGCCGATCAAGGATGAGCATCAGCAGCGCCGTGCCGGCGATCATCAACGCGGATACGGCAGCGACCAGCGGATCGATCGTGTCCTGGATGTGCAGGAACATGCGCACCGGCAGCGGCGTCGTGCTGGGGCTGGCGATGAACACGCTCATCGTCAACTCATCGAAACTGGTGATGAACGCCAGCAGCCAGCCGCTGACGATGCCCGGCAGGATCAGCGGCAGTGTGATGCGACGGAAGACGGTGAGCCGCGATGCGCCGAGCGATACCGCGGCGCGCTCCACCACGGGATCCATGCCGGTGGCCGAGGACAGGACCAGTCGCAGCGCAAACGGCAGGATCACGATCACATGGCCCACGACCAGACCGCCAAAGGTCCCGTTGATGTTGATCGCACTGAAGAAACGCAGGAACGCCACGCCGAGCACGATGTGCGGGATCATCAGCGGCGACAGCAGAAAAGCCGAGATCGCGTCGCGTCCGGCGAAGCGGAACCGCGCGATGGCGAGTGCGGCCGGGATTGCGAGCGCGGTGGCGAGAACCGAAGACACCAGCCCCAACGCAAGGCTCAGCCAGAATGCGCTGATGAAGCGCGGGTTGTCGAGGATCGCCGCAAACCAGCGCAGCGACAGCGCATCGGTGGGCAGCGAGATGTAGCCGAGCGGCGTGAACGCCACCACGCACACGATGGCGAGCGGCGCGAGGATGAAACCGATGAACAGCGCATGAAACACGAGCGCCAGCGGGCCGTTGCGGATCACGCGACGCTCTCGCGAAACACGGCCCGGTAGCGGCGCTCGATCAGGCGGTTCGACGCATACAGCACCACCACATTGGCGAGCAGCAGCAGCACCGCCAGCGATGCGCCAAGCGGCCAGTTCAGCGTGTTCAGGAACTCGTCGTATGCCGCCGTGGCGATCACCTTCAGGCGCCGACCACCGATGATCGCGGGCGTGGCGAACGCGCTCGCGGCGAGCGCGAACACGATCACGCTGCCGGACAGAATCCCCGGCATGGCCAGCGGGACGATCACGCGCCGGAAGACGGTAGGTTGTCCGGCGCCGAGCGACACCGCGGCGCGCTCGACCGCGGGGTCGATCCGCTGCAGCGACGCCCACACCGAGATCACGACGAACGGCACCAGCACGTGCGTCAGCGCGATCACCACCCCGGTCACCGAATACATGAACGCGATCGGCTCGGTCACGAGTCTCAGCGCCAGCAGCGCCTTGTTGACGAGCCCCGTGGAGCCGAACAACAGCGCCCAGCCGAGCGTGCGCACCACCACCGAAATCAGCAGCGGGCCGAGCACCACCAGGAGGAACACGCTCTTCCACGGATTGGCCATCCGGTGCAGCACGATCGCCTCGAACGTGCCCAGTGTTGCGCACAGCACGGTAACCACGACCGCGATGAAGAATGTGCGACCGAAGACTTCCCAGTAGTAACCGTCGGTGAGAACCTCGCGGTAGTTCTTCAGCGTGATGCCGGGCTGGATGCCGCCGTAGAACTCGAAATTCTGGAAACTGAGCAGTGCGATCGACGCAATCGGCACGACCAGGAACAGCGCGTACACCGCCAGCGCCGGCGCGGATAACCAGTACGCAGCATTGCGCCCGCTACCCACGGCGACCGTCCGGCACTGCGCACATCACGGATCCTCGCGCGGAAGGTCAACCATCAGTCGCACCTCGAGCTCCCCCTCGAGGGAGGGGGGCACGGCAGCGGGGGCGGCACGCGCGTCTGCCGGCACCGCACGCATCGCGTCGGCACGCCACACAAGGTGCACATGGTCGCCTTCGGCTGGGCAGGCGCCACCATCGTTCTGCCGGATCACGAGCGCGTCACCGAGCGGCGTCTGCAGCTGGTACAGCCAGTGATTGCCCTGGAACACGCGGTTGGCCACGCGTGCGGCGAGCGCGCCCGGGCCCGGCGTGCCGAACGAGATCTTCTCCGGCCGCACCAGAATGCGGTCGCCGGCGCGCACGTCGGCGGACGCACCCACTGGCAACGGCAATGCCAGAACGCCCACCGTCAGGCCATTGGCATCGACGCGATCGACCGTAAACAGGTTGGCCTTGCCGAGAAAGTCGCAGACGAATCCGGTACGCGGATGCTCGTACGCCTGCAACGGACTGTCTTCCTGTTCGATGCGCCCTGCCTGCATCAGTACGACGCGATCCGACAGCGCCAGCGCCTCGGCCTGGTCATGCGTGACCATCAGCGTGGTGATGCCGACCGTACGTTGAATGCGGCGCAGCTCGACCTGCATCTCCTCGCGCAGCTTGGCGTCGAGATTCGAGAGCGGCTCGTCCAGCAGCAGCAGGCCGGGACGGATGACGAGCGCGCGCGCCAGCGCCACGCGCTGCTGCTGCCCGCCGGACAGCTGTGCCGGATACCGTTCCGCGAATCCCGCCAGGCCGACGAGCGCCAGCGTCTCGACCACGCGCTGCTGCCGCTCGGCCTTGCCGACGCTGCGCATCTCCAGCCCGAACGCGACGTTCTCCGCCACCGTCATGTGCGGGAACAGCGCGTAGTTCTGGAACACGATGCCCAGGCCGCGCTTGGCCGCCGGTACCGCGAGCAAGTTGCGTGCCTCGAGCGTGACGCTGCCCGCGGTCGGCTCGACGAAGCCCGCGATCATCTGAAGCGTGGTGGTCTTGCCGCAGCCCGACGGGCCGAGCAGCGAGACGAACTCGCCCTTTTTCACGCTCAGCGCGATGTCGTCGACCGCGGCATGATCGCCGTAGCGCTTGGTCAAGCCCTCGAGGACGAGGAAGCTCATGTGCAGCGGGCGGTGGGCGGCCGCCCTGCGCTCAGCGCTCGATCTCGCGCGTGAAGCGGTTGTTCCACGCGGTGCGATTGGCGTTGACCGTGTCCCAGTCCGTGGTCAGCAGCTTGCCGACCGCGTCGCCATACGGCAGGCCCTTCTGCAGTTCGGGCGGCAGCACCGTCATGCGATTGACCGGCCCGGCGCCGGCGCCTTTGGCGAAGATCGCCTGCGTGTCCGGCTGCAGCATGAAGTCGACGAACTGCTGTGCCAGCGGCGAAGGATTCGGCTTCGCCGTCGGGCAGACCGAGATGCCGAGCGCCATTGCGCCTTCCTTCGGATACACGAACTCGGCCGGAAAACCGGTGTCCTGGAACGCTTTGACGCGGCCGCTGCCCCAGACCGCCATGATCGCCTGCCCGCTCTGGAAGAGTTCCGTCATCTTGCCGGGCTGGGCTTCAAACGTCAGCACGTTGGGGCCGACCTCGTCCTTCATCACCTTGAAGCCCGGATCGATGTTCTTCTCGCCGCCACCGTTCAGCCGCGCCATCATGATCACGGTCTGCAGGCCGTAGGTATTGTTCATCGGCGGAATGATGAGCTTCTTTCGGTACTTCGCGTCTTTCAGGTCGTTCCACGAGGTCGGCGCCGCGAGCTTGTTATCGGCGAAGTACTTCTTGTTGTACATCAGCCCGGTGGCGACGACGCCGATCGTCACCGACTTGCCGGTCTTCATGTCGGCCACGGGATAGAGCTCGGCGAAGTTCACGCCCTTGATCTCCCCACACAGACCGAGCGCCACCGCCTGATACATCGGACCATCGTCGACGATGGCGACGTCGACCTCCATGTTGCCGCGCTGCGCCTGCATGCGCGCGATGTTGTCGGTGGAGTTGCCGGCCACGTACTCGAGCCTGGCGCCAGTCTTCTTCTCGAACGCCGGCATGATCTCCTTGCGCATCATCTCCTCGAACGATCCGCCGTACGCGGCGACCGTGAGCTTGCCCTGCGCGAATGCGGTTCCAGATGCGAATGCGGCGGTCAGTGCGAGCGCGACGCACGGCGCGCGAAAGCGAAGTTTCATGACTCCTCCCGTGAACGAACGTTCAACCGGACAACAACCGAAATCGCTCCGATGCAGCAGGCCACTTGCCAACGCGGCGCGCACATGCGACCATGACTTTGTCCGGACAAAGTCTGCGCGCGGCCACGGCGATCTGTCAAGCCGGGCCACGTACGTACGCTTCGCACCGCAGCAGCCCGTAGGCGCCCAGAGACCCGCATGGATGCCGTCGTCGCCCACGATGTTCCCGCGCGCAGAACGCGCTATGGGGAGATCTTTCGCGCGCTTGCGGACGGCATCCGCTCGGGCCGCTATCCGGTCGGCGGCCGGCTGCCGACCGAGCTCGAGCTGTGCGCCTCCTACGGTGTCAGCCGGCATACGGTGCGCGAGGCGATTCGCCGCCTGGCTGACCAGGGTCTGATCGCGCGCCAGCCCGGCGTCGGCAGCATCGTCCTGCGGCGCACCCGCGCGGCCGGGCGCACGCAGAGGATCTCCGCGCTGCAGGATCTGCTGGCTTACGTAAAGACGGCGCAACTCGAAGTACTGGGCGCGCAGGACATCAAGGCCGGTGCCGCCGAAGCGCGGCTGCTGAAGTGCCGCCGCGGACAGGGGTGGCACCGCCTCGTCGCGCTCAAGCACCTGCGCGGCGTGCGCCCTGCCGTCGCCTACGTGGTTGCCTACGTCCACCGCGATCACCCGGCTCTGCGCAGCGTGCTTGAGCGGCGCGGCGTCGAACTGCACGAATTCATCGAGGACAAGATCGGCGAGCCGATCGTCACCGTCGAGCAGGAGTTCTGCGCCAAACCGCTGTCGGCCCGTGAGGCGACCGCGCTCGGCGTCGCGCCGCGCTATGCCGGCTTCGTCATCGCGCGGCGCTACATCGCCAAGAGTGGCAGGACCGTGCTCGTGACGTCGACGATCTTTCCTTACCACCGCATCAACTACTCGATGTCGCTCACGCTCGGCTGAGCGGGGCGCGCGCCAGCTCGCCGATCAGGCGGTCCTTCTCCTGCCAAAGCGAGTCGATCCACGCCTGCACCTGCGCGCGAAAGCGCGGCGCGCGCTGTGCCTCCAGGTCGATCAGTTCGGCGGGAATCGGCCGCGCCTGCACGCGCACGACGACGTCGTGCACGCGGCCGCAGAGCAGATCCCAAAAAGTTGGTGTGCGATCGGGATAGACGATGGTCACGTCGAGCAGCGCATCGAACTGGCGGCCCATCGTCACGAGCGCAATGGCCATGCCGCCGGACTTGGGCTTGAGCAAATGGGCGAACGGCGATCGTTGCGCGTGGTGCTTGGCGCGCGTGAAGCGCGTGCCTTCGACGAAGCTGAGCACCGAGGTTGGAATCAGCTTGAAGCGCTCACATGCGCGGCGCGTGCTTTCCAGGTCGACCTGCCCCGATGCTCCGCCGCGGCCGCGCTTGAGGAATGGAAAGTCGAGCGCCCACCACGCCAGCCCGATCACGGGAACCCAGATCAACTCCTGTTTGAGAAAGAACTTCAGCATCGGGATGCGGCCGTTGAAGATCTTCTGCAGCACCAGGATGTCGACCCAGCTCGCGTGATTGCTCGAAATCAGGTACCAGCCGCGCCGTCGCAGACCATCGAGGCCCTGCACGTCCCAGCGGGTGTGCCCGACCGCTGCCATCCACGCACCGTTGACGTGGATCCAGTACCCGGCCAGCGTATTGAGCGCCCGATCAACCGTGCGCCGCACCAGCTTGAAGGGCGCGATCAACTTGGCAAGCGCAAAAGGCATCATCGCGAGCGTCAACACCAGCGTGTTGACGGCGAGCGTCAACGTCGCCAGACATCCCTTGGCGGTGGCGACGTGCTTCATCACGGCCGGCGTGGAACCGGATTCGGCGTCACGACCTCGAACATGGGATTGAAGTCGTCCCGCATGCCGAGCAGTTCCTGCAGCCGCGCGCCGTTGCCCCAAATCTTCACCAGCCCTTCCTTGGCTGCCTGCCGGGCGAACGCACAGGTCAGCGCAGAATTGCCCCGGTCGAGCCGCGCGCGCTGATTGACGCCGGGGACAACCCGGTTCACGGCCATCGCATCAGCATCCCAGAAGCAGTTCCGCCAACGAGCGCGGCGAATGGATCTCGACGCCACCGATCTTTCTGCCATAGCCCGGACCAAGATGCGTCCGATCACCCGTCAAAAGCGCATCGCAGTGCAAGCGCATCACAGCCGCCAGTACCGCACGACCCTTCTCGGGCAACCAACGCACCTCCTTCAAAGAGGCACCCGGCACATGGCCTCGATTCACGTGCACGTCCGTGAGCAACACGTCGGCCGATGCAATCGCTTCGGGCCCTTTTGCACCCAGATTGCGCCGCGCTTCGGTCCTGACGTTCTCATCAGCCCAGAGTTCGTGCAATGAACCGATCAGCATGCGCAGCAACTGGCGCAGCGCGCCCTCGGTCTTCGCGGCCGAGAACAGGATGTTCGCGTTCAGAAAGACCCGCATGGTTTCGGCGGACGCCGCGGTCAGCGGGCGCGACGACCCGCGCGCTCGCGCCCGGATGGCGCGGCGCCCTTGCCAGCAGCACCTTTGCGCTTGAGCACCTCGGCCAGCTCGGCTTCCGCGGCGTCGAACTCGCGTTCCCGCTCCGGCGTGTACAACTCCACGGCGAGTGTCACCGCCGGCCGCAGCAGCAGGCCCTGCGGCGTGGTCTCGGCAATCAGATGATCGTCCGGCTTCAATCCCAGCGCCTGGCGCAGCTTGGCCGGCAGCGTGACCACGCCACGACTCGTGACGGTAAGGGTGGCTTTCATCCCCTGCAGAATAACGGAAATGCCGTACTGCGGAACTGCATGCGCGGGACCATCGTTCTCGCGTCTGCGCATCCTGGGGACGCCCTCTCCGCCGCGATTGAACTTGTGCCGGTTCGGCGGTAGAAGAGCCGCGGCAGAATCACGCCAGCAACGCGCACCAATGGGAGGACCGGCCAGTGAGTACGTTCAACCTGCTCGTCAACGGCAAGCGGCACAGTGTGGCGTCTTGGGACCCGCAACAGCCCCTGCTCTACGTGCTGCGTAATGACCTCGGCCTGCAGGGTGCCAAGTTCGGCTGCGGCCTGGGTCAGTGCGGCAGCTGCACGGTGCTGATCGACGACAAGCCCGCACGTGCCTGCCTCGTAACCGTCGAGGCGGCGGCCGGCAAACGCATCACCACCATCGAAGGCCTGGGCTCGCCCGAGAAGCCCCACCCCGTGCAGGCGGCGTTCATTGCCGAGCAGGCCGCGCAGTGCGGGTACTGCACCAGCGGCATCGTGATGTCGACCGTGGCGCTGCTGCGCTCCACGCCGCGGCCGACCGCCGCGCAGATCAAGACCGCACTCGACGGCAACCTCTGCCGCTGCGGCTCGCACGACCGCGTGCTGCGCGCGGTGCAGCGCGCGACCGGCGAAGGACGGGCGTGAGATGAACACCGTCACGCTCTCAAGGCGCGAGTTCCTCAACAGCGCCGCGTTGATCGTCGGTTTCTCCGTTGCGGGCGCGCCGGCCACGCGCGCGCAAACCGTCAGCGGCGCCAGCACGCGCACGCTCGATCAGAGCGAAGTGGACGCCTTTCTCGCCGTCCGCCGGGACGGCACCGTCGTGATCTATTCCGGCAAGGTCGATCTCGGCACCGGGCATCGGATCGCGATGCGGCAGATGGTGGCCGAAGAGCTGATGATGGAAGTCGACGACGTCGATCGCATCGAACTGATCGAGGGCGATACCGCGCTGACCCCGGATCAGGGCCCCACTGCCGGCAGCTCGGGCGTGATGCGTGGCGGCGTGCAGCTGCGCCAGGCCGCGGCCACCGCGCGCGAAGCGCTGCTCGCGCTCGCGGCGCAGAGGCTGCAGCGGTCCGCCGCCGATTTGACGATCGGTGACGGCCTGATCGGCGCGATCAATGGCGGGCCGAAGTTGAGGATCGGTGAACTGATCGGCGACCGGCCGTTCAACGTCAAGATGAATCCGAAGGCGCCGCTCGTGGATCCGCTGCGCCATTCGATTGTTGGCCGGTCACTGCCCCGTCCCGACATGCCGGCCAAGGTGACGGGTCGCCACGTCTATGTGCAGGACTTCAAGCTGCCGAACCTGCTGCACGGGCGCGTGCTGCGGCCCGCCGCCGTCGGTGCGAAGCTGATCGACGTGGACGAAGCGTCGATCCGGCGCATTCCCGGCGCGCGCGTGGTGCGCATCGGCAATTTTCTCGGCGTGCTCGCGGACGACGAATGGGCCGCCGTGCGTGCGGCCCGCGAACTCAAGGCGCGCTGGAGCGCAGGTGCCGGTCTGGTCGGACACGACGGCGTGCGGGAATGGGCGCGGCGCGGGCCTTTCGCCCAAGACGAAGTGCTCGCCAGCAGGGGCGACACTTCGATGCTCGCCGATCACCCGCGCGCGTTGCGCACCTCCTTTTACTGGCCGGTGCAATCGCACGCATCGATGGGCCCGTCGTGCGCGGTGGCCGACGTGAAAGCCGACCGCGCGACGATCTGGTCCGCCTCGCAGGCGACGCATCGCTATCAGCCCGCCCTTGCGAACGCCGTGGGACTGCCGCGCGACAAGGTGCGCGTGGTCTACCTCGATGGCGCCGGCTGCTACGGCATGAACGGCCACGATGACGCCGCCGCCGATGCCGCGCTGCTGTCGAAGGCCACTGGCCGTCCGGTGCGCGTGCAGTGGATGCACGAGGACGAGCTCGGCTGGGACCCGAAAGGCCCGCCGCAGTTGCTCGACATGCGCGCACTGCTCGATGACGACAGCCGCATTGCCGCGTGGGAAGCCGAAATGTGGGTACCCCGGGCCACGGCCAATCTCGCGTATGTGCCGCTGCTCGGCCCCACGGATGCCGGCATTGCGCAACCGGGGGGGCAATCGGTCGGCCTCATTTCGCAAAACGCCGACCCGCCGTACGCGGTGCCCAACATGAAGGTCACTGCGCACTGGCTCGCCGATGCGCCGCTGCGCCCGTCAAACATTCGCGCGCCGGGCAAGGTGGCCAACTGCTTCGCGGTCGAGAGCTTCATCGACCAGTTGGCCGCGGCGGCGAAGATGGACCCGGTCGAATTCCGCCTGCGCGGCCTCGCCAATCCGCGCGGTGCGGAAGTGCTCAAGCGCTGTGCCGCGCTGATCGGCTGGACGCCTCGTCCCTCTCCGGCAACCGCATCACGCAACAGCGACCAGGCGCGCGGGCGCGGCATTGCGTACGTCCACTACAAGCACGATGAAACGTTGGTCGCGGTGGCGATGGAAGTGCAAGTCGATCGCGCCAGCGGCAAGATTCGCGTGCTCCAGATCGCCTGCGCGCACGACTGCGGACTGATGATCAATCCCGATGCCGTGCGCAACCAGGTCGAAGGCAACATCCTGCAGGCACTGTCGCGCACCCTGTTCGAGCGCACCACCTTCGACCGCGAGCGCGTGACCAGCGTCGACTGGGCGAGCTATCCGATTCTGCGCTTCGCCGACGTGCCCTCGTTGAAGATCGATCTGATCCAGCGCCGTAGCGAGCCGCCGCTCGGTGCGGGCGAGGCGTCATCGACGCCCGTTCCGGCCGCACTCGCCAATGCGGTGTTCGATGCAACTGGCGCGCGGCTGACCGAAGTGCCGTTCACCCCGGCACGCGTGCGCGCTGCGTTGCAATCGATCGGCTGAGGCGCGGCTAGGCGGCGCGCAGCGCCTGCGTCATCGCATCGCCGACCAGACTCTTCGCCTGCGCAAAGCCGCCAATGAAGCGCACCGATACCGGGCGAATGCGAAAGATCGAGAAATCAGCCAACTCGAAGATGTCGGCTGCCTGCGGAAAGCGCGCGAGATAAACCGCCTTCGCCTGCGCGTAGGCTGGCGAATCGTGCGCCACGTGCTCCGCGTCGCCTTGCACCGTGGCGCGGGCGCGCGCCTGTGGCGATGGGGCGGCCGAATCCGGTGCGACGATCAGCAGGCTGACGCGCGGGCTTTCGCACAGGTCCTTCGTATGCGGTGCGAGCGCGGAGACGTGTATCAGGAAGTGTGGCCCTGCTTCGTCCAGCGCAAACGGCACCATTGACGCATACGGTTCCCCCCGGTGCAGTGTGGCGAGCGCGGCGATCGTCTGCGCGTCCAGCAATGAACGAAGATCGGACCCGGAGGCGGCAGCCATGGCGCAAGGATAGCGGTGACCGATCGGCGCCCGCGAACCGGCGAATAACGCCGCAAATCCTGCTCGCGGCGGCAGATTGAAAAGAGCCGCTTTGCGGCATCTTCACCCTCGCAAAACTCTCCTCGAACTCGCTATGGCTTCCCCGCCCGCAGGGACCGACATCGACGCAAGGGTATTCGCCGAGCAGCTTGCGCTGATCTATCGGCTGACGCCCTTTACCCTGCTCATGTCGCTGATCGGCTCCACGCTTTTCCTGGGCGTGCTGTGGCCATCGACGCCTACCTCCTGGCTGATCGGCTGGTATCTCGTGCACCAAGGCGTCACGCTGGGTCGCTACCTGCTGATCCGCGCCTACCGGCGCGCCGCGCCCGGCCCGGCGGAGGCGCCCCCGTGGGCGCGCCGCTTTGTCATTGGCACGACCGCCGCGGGCGCGGTCTGGGGCCTCTGCGGTTCAGCCTTGTTCCCGCCTCCGGGTGATCCGGACCAGTTCTTCGTCGGCATCTTTCTGGTCGGCGTCGTGGCCTCGGGCATGTTCACGCTGGCCCAGTATTTCCGTGCCTTCCTGCCGCTCGCGGGCCTGACGCTGGCGCCGATGGGTGTCTCATTGCTGTTCTCCGGCGTGCAGAGCCAGCAGTTCGTGGGCGCAACCCTGTTTCTGTTTCTCTACATCGCGTTTTCGAACGCCCGCCGCTTCGAGCGAATGACCTGCGACTCCATTCGCCTGCGCCTCGACATCGAGAAGGCGCGGGAAGCCGCCGAGGCGGCCAGCCGCGCGAAGTCGCAGTTCCTCGCCAATATGAGCCATGAAATACGCACGCCCATGAACGGCATCCTCGGCATGGCGGAGGTTCTGCTCGATTCGCCGCTGACCGAGCGGCAGCGGTATCACATGCGAACCCTGTATAGATCCGGCGAAAGCCTGCTCGACATCATCAACGACATCCTCGACTTCTCGAAGATTGAGGCCGGCAAGATGGAACTCGCCTCGATCGATTTCCAGTTGCGCGCAACCGTCAACGAGGTGGTCACCTCCTTCACCGAGCGTGCCCATCGCAAGGGGCTGCAGCTGCAGTGCGCGGTCGCAGACGATGTACCTGACGGTCTGCATGGCGATGCGGGTCGGCTGCGGCAGATCCTGAACAATCTGATCGGCAATGCGATCAAGTTCACCGAAGCGGGCACGGTCCGCGTTTCAATCGCACCCGCCGCGGCCGCGGGCCGGCTGCGCTTCTGCGTGCAGGACACCGGCATCGGCATCGCCGAGCAGCATCGCGCCGTGATCTTCAACGCCTTTGCGCAGGCCGACGCCTCGCACAGTCGCCGTTTTGGCGGCACCGGTCTCGGTTTGACCATCTCGAAGCAGCTAATCGAATTGATGGGTGGGCAATTGAACCTCGACAGCGAGCCCGGCCGCGGCTCGACCTTCTGGTTCGAAATTCCAGTCGCGCCGGCCACGCAGACGCTCACGCCGCCGTTGCCCGCGACAGCTCGCAACCGCAGTTTGCCGGGCCTGCGCGGACACGTGCTGCTTGCCGAGGACAATTCGGTCAATCAAGTCGTGGCGTGTGCGATGCTCGAGTCGATGGGCGTGCGCGTGAGCGTGGCGAATACCGGCCGCCGTGTGCTCCAGGCGATTGCCGGAGAATCGTTCGACATCGTACTGATGGACTGCCAGATGCCCGAGATGGACGGTTTCGAGGCCACGCGCCACGTGCGCCGATCGGAGGCCGAGCAAGGCGTGCCGGCGCCCGCACGGCTGCCGATCGTTGCCGTCACAGCCAATGCGATCGAAGGTGATCGCGAGCGCTGCCTCAAGGCCGGCATGGACGACTACCTGTCCAAGCCCTTCAAGCAAGCCGACCTGCATGCATTGCTCGCGCGCTGGCTGCCGCGGGACGAGTCGGCGGCCCGCATCGCTGCAACGAACATTGCGTCGGGCTGACGCGGGCCCTTCACGGCGATCGGATGCGAAGCTCGGCCGCCGACTCCTCATTGATCGAGCGGCAATCCGCAGCCGCGCCTGATCTCTGCGTTGACCTGCAGAACGAGCGTGACCGGAAACCGCTCGCCGCTCATGTCGTCCATGCAGCGCTGCTCGCGCAGCGTGACCTCGATCGCGTTCGCGCCCGATCTGCCCTCATCGCCCGCGGCGCCGGCGAAATCCTCTTGCGGAGCCGGCGACGAGAACGCGACGCGAAGTTGCTCATCGCGGTAGTCGAAGTCGACGCGCCGGTCCGGCCCGATCTCGAGCACCGCCCCGGGTTCATTGCCCAGCGCGCGGAATGTGACCCCGCGCGCCCGGGCATCTTCGACCAGCGATTTCGATCGCACCTCGCGGCAGGACACGGGCGATCCGGGCTTGCGTTGCAGCGTGACATGCACGCCCCGGTCCCAGAACAGCATCGACTCATCTTCGTACTTCGCGCCCGAGGCGCTGCGCACCGGTAGCAGCGTCCGCGTGCCCGTACCCAAACGGATCACCAGCGCGTTCCGCGCCGGAAGGTAACGCGTGGTGAGCGCGCTCCCGTCATCGCAGTTCCACACATATGCCAGCAGCACGCGCGGCTCGGATCGCACCCCGGCCGGCGCAGCCGGCGTGTCCTTGGCCGGCACGGGACTTCGCTCCGGCGCACTCTGGCAGCCGCCCGCCAGCAACACGCAGGCGATCGTCATAGCCCGCACGCGGATGCGCCTCCAGTCGGCTCGCGAAAGAGGCAAGATCGCCGCGCCTGCCGCATCCATCAGGACCGGCTGCCGGTTGTCCATCTTTGCCGAGCGCGCATTGTCCAGCGCCTTGAAGAAGGCGTCCTCGCGTTGCATGGCGGGACCGCAAGGCGCCGCGCTAGTATTTAATTGCGTAAATTAACGATATTGTTACGCAGCTGCGAGCCCTTGACCTCGCGCTTGCGCCAGACGAACGGAGCAGCGTTCTCGTTGTAGGCGGCGGTGAAATCGTGAATCGCCTTGATGA
>Ga0209048_10001215_pt1 | contig 26730 bp, 25 predicted proteins | sample FrelakmetCRP12CR_FD_187146 | JGI IMG/M metagenome (GOLD analysis project Ga0209048, IMG submission 187146) | Freshwater lake sediment microbial communities from the University of Notre Dame, USA, for methane emissions studies - CRP12 CR (SPAdes)... | ecosystem: Environmental > Aquatic >... | reverse complement strand
TTCGGGCAGGAACGAAAAGCGGAGATGGCAAAAAAAATCTATGACAGCATTGAAAATAAAATCCTGCCGCTTGGTGACGGGGTGATCCTCTGTCCCGCCCATGGGGCCGGGTCGGTTTGCGGTGGCGAAATCGCTGATCACTCTTTTTCTACCCTTGGTTATGAAAAAAAGACAAATTCCCAACTCGCATCAGGCCGTGAACTTTTCATCTCGCGGCGGGTAACCGAATCCCCGTATACCCCTCCCTATTTCCGGCAGATGGAAACATACAACCGTGACGGTGCACCGATCCTGCACCGGTTACCGGACCTGCACCCGTTGTCAATTCCTGAAGTCAACCATCTCAGGAAAACCGGTTGTCAGATTATCGATATCCGTTCACCCACCAGCTTTGGTGCAGGTCATGTCCCGGGCAGCATATCCATCTGGCGGGAAGGGATCTCCGCATTCATGGGCTGGTTCTTGGATTACCAAAGACCGATTGTCATAGTTGATGACTTCAATCTGGATCTTGACCGTGTTGTCCACCAGTTTATTCGCCTTGGCTATGACACTATTGCAGGAGTACTATCCGGAGGATTTCCCGCATGGACCAAGGCAGCACAGGAGATAGGAACCGTGCCAACCTGTTCAGTCCAAGAATTAAAGGAGCTTCTTTTTAAAGAATATCCCCCCTTCATTCTTGATGTACGGGACATTAAAAACTGGCGCGCTGTCGGTCATATCCACGGTGCCCACCATATATATATCGGGGAACTATCTCATCACCTTGACGAAATCCCCCAAAATGAACACATTGTGGTCTATTGCGATGCCGGCTACAAAGGGAGCCTTGCAGCAAGTATCCTTGCAATCCACCAGTACCATAACGTGACCAATGTTCTGGGAGGAATGACCGCATGGATAAAGGCAGGATTCCAGATAGAGAAATAATTTTTTCTTTTTTATTTCTTAAAAAAAAATTAATAAAGTATATCAGGTAATGTTGGGAATTCCATTGGTGTGAGTCTATGGACATCTTGAAAATCCCGCGGATGGAGAAACAGGAATACGATCGGTTAATTGAAAAGGGATATGTGTGCCGAATCGCATTCCAGGGTGAGAAATATCCCTATATCGCACCATTCCTCTATGTCTTTGATGGATCATTCCTCTACTTCCTGTCAACAAAATATGGAAAAAAGATCGAACATTTCCGAAAAAGTCCGTACGTTTCTGTTGAAATTGAGAAATATACAAAAGACCTCTCTTCATACATGTTTGTGACTCTTCAGGGCTATCTCGAGGAAGTTCACGACTCGATCGAGAAGAAGATTATAAGGGAAAAATTTGTTGATTTAATTGTTGAGAGGAACCTTTCCTGCAACATCCTTGCAGCGCTGGGGCACTCCCCGCAGGATCCCCCGGCTGCAATTGCCGAAGAGGAGCGTTCGCTGGTCTGGAAACTGGTCGGGGTCAAGGATCTCGTTGCATTGAAAAATCTCTGATTTTTCTTGTTTTATTTGTCTGAATTTACCCCACCTAACAATTCCAGCATCTGATGTAATTCAGTTGTTGGCATTGCACAGGTATGGCCAGTACAGATATGCGCAGTTGTCATCCCCCCGATTGCATCCAGATTCCGGGTGAATGGTGCGAGGCTGGTAAGCAGGAAATCATGTTCACCATGTGGCCGGTAGACAATCACTACGCAGGGGAGATAGTGATCCCTGATTGCATTGATCATTGCCCGGGTATCATCAGCATCCCGCTTACCAACAATAACAACGTCATAAACGGGTCCAATTGCACTATCGAGAGCGCACAGGAACCATGCATGCGCCGAAGGTGACTGGTGCACGGGTGCTGAAAAACAGCGTGAAAGTTCTGACGCCCGCTGTTCGTCTGACGCATCGCCCGTAAGATGGGATAATCTCACCAGATTTTCAAATGCAGCCGAGTTACATGACGGGATTGCTCCATCATAAATCTCCTTTTTACGCACCAGCAGGATTTCGGCGGTATCCGATATCGTGAAAAAACCTCCCTTTTCCTCATCCCAGAAATGTGCCAGAAACAAGGCGTTCAGTTCAAGGGCTGATGCGAGGTAACCTGGCTCAAAAGTGGATTCATAGAGTTCAAGTAAGGCTTTGATGATGAACGCATAATCATCACCAAATGCCGGGATTGCTGGTTCACCGTCGCGATACCGGTGCAGGAGCGCGCCGTTTGTAGTACGCATGCGGGTTAAGACAAACTGCATGGCCCGTCTGGCAGATGCAAGGTACTTCTCATTGCCAAATGTCCGTGCCGCCTGTGCAAGCGCTGCGATAAAAAGGCCGTTCCAGTCAGTCAGGACTTTATCGTCAAGTGACGGGCGGGAGCGCTGCTCTCGTACCGTCATGAGTCTGGCCCTGATAGATTCAACCCTGATTTTTAGATCGGTTTCAGATATGCCGGACGATGATGCCAACTCTGCAATGGATTTTATCCGGTAGAGAATATTTGATCCCCTGCCGGTTCCCGTATCCTGATAATTTCCGGCATGTGTTATACCAAAGTAGCGGGCAGCAACTATTGCATCATCCTTTCCCAGGATCTTTTCGGTCTCACTTGTTGTCCAGACATAAAAGGCGCCTTCACCCCCGGCACTATCCGCATCCTCTGCAGAGAAAAAGGCACCCTCAGGAGATGTAAGGTCGCGAATAACATAGGATATAATCTCTTCAGCAGTTTTCCGGAATTCCGGGTTGTGTGTTGCCTGATACGCTTCGGTATATGCCATGACAAGGAGAGCCTGATCATACAACATCTTTTCAAAGTGGGGCACCCGCCACTGTGCATCCGTTGAATACCGGTGAAATCCCCCTCCAACCTGATCAAAGATACCACCATTGCGCATTGCACCCAGTGTCTTTTCCACCATAGTAAGCGCCCGTCTATTGCCAGTCCTCTTCCAGAACCGCAACAGGAAAAGAAGTGTTGCCGGGGTGGGGAATTTCGGTGCACGGCCAAATCCTCCATACTCTGCGTCGAACAGAAGTACCAGTTCTTCATAACCCTGATGAAGGAGTGAAATATCCGGAATATCATCATGGTGCGATTCCTGTTTCTGATAAAGGGCAGCTGCAATTTCCTCTGCTGATGCAACCAGATCGCTGCGCCGCTCCTGCCAGGATCGGGAGATACGGGGAAGCAGGTCAGTAAGTCCGGTCATACCAAACCGGCTTTCTTTGGGAATGAATGTTCCGGTAAAGAACGGCTTTTTTTCCGGTGTCAGGAAAACGGTGAGTGGCCATCCTCCTTTTCCGGTCATCATCTGGCAGACAGACATATAGATGCTGTCAATATCCGGGCGTTCTTCACGGTCCACCTTGATGCAGATAAAATCCTTATTCAATAAGGCGGCAACACCGGTGTTTTCAAAAGATTCATGCGCCATGACATGACACCAGTGACAGGTTGCATAACCAATGGAAAGAAAGACAGGTTTATTCTCCCTCGCCGCACGGGCAAACGCTTCGTCTCCCCAGGGATACCAGTCAACCGGGTTATTTGCATGCTGGAGAAGGTAAGGACTCTTTTCCTGGCTGAGCCGGTTATGGTGTTTTTCCGGTGCATCGGGAGCTTGTTTGGGCAAAGGTTGTGCCGGCGTCATAGCTGCTCATAGGCAGTCAGAGATAATGAGACTTTCAGAAGCAGCCTGCCAATAGCGGTGTAATTATGTGTGAGCTGATTCCAAACAGCATAGGTACTTGTTGAATGGACCTACATGCAGAACCGTTTCTCATGGTCGTGTTGATAGGAACAGGTGTGATAGGTATTTCCCTGGCACTGGACGTTCTCTGGGCCCGGGTAATCCCCTTACGATCTTTTTATTATTTTATCCGCGCTCCCGGTGTTATCGTTCATGAATGCAGCCATATCCTCGGTTGCCTCATCACGGGCGCAAAAGTAAAAAAAGTAGTGTTTTTTTCAGAAAAGGGGGGTTCTGTAACCTATACTTCTTCAAAAATTCCCTATCTCGGCGATGTTGTGATCAGTACGGCACCCCTCCTCTGCATACCTCTTGTGCTGGCAGGATGCACGTGGGTGTTTTCGCAGTATCTTGGCTGCGTGTTTCCGCCCCTGCCCATGGGGGTTGCTTCAACGGATGCCCTTTTTGGCCTCTGTATTGGCATCGTCGGAATGTTTACCCAGAATCTTATTGTCCGGTTTAATCCCTGGTTCCTTCTTTACCTTTATACCACGCTCACGCTTGTCCTTTCGCTTGCCCCGAGTACGCAGGATATGAAAAATGCGGCTATCGGGATCGGCATCATTACTCTTGTGGGCATACTGATCCTCTGGAGTTCCCTACCCCTGGCGATTACTCTGCTGGAGGGAATCACCCGCCTCGTTGGGATTGGTTTTGCATTTGGTCTCATGTCGGTAATTATCGCTCTTGTGATCTCATCTCCGCTTATGATCTGGTATGTCAACAAGCGCTTCTGATGCATTGCGGGCATAGCCATAAGATCGGTATTAATTGATCCGGAGGCAATTTTTCTGCATACATGAAGCACGTGTCTCCCAAAGATCGTTCCGCGGATAGTGAAAATGGTGCCCGTCTAACCCCGGTGATGCGGCAATATTGGGAGATCAAGGAAAAGTATCCGGACACCGTCCTTTTTTTCCGCATCGGTGACTTTTATGAAACGTTTGAAAGCGATGCGGAACTCATTTCACGGGAACTGGAAATTGTTCTTACCTCGCGCTCAAAAAGCGGCGATAACCGGATCCCTCTTGCGGGTGTGCCCTACCATGCCGCTGACGGGTACATTGCCAAACTTGTCGGCAAGGGATACAAGGTAGCCATTGTCGATCAGATCGGGGATACAAAAAACATCAAAGGAATCGTAAAACGCGAGCTGGTACGGGTGATTACTCCTGGTACTGTGATCGATTCCGTAATGCTTTCCTCCTCGGCCTCATCCTGCCTGCTCGCACTCTGCCCGGACAGGAAAAACAATCTCTGGGGAATGGCACTTCTCGATATATCGACCGGGGAATTTTTTGTTGCGATGGCAGATCACGACCCCGGCTTCCAGAATATTCTTTCTGAGATTGCCCGCTACCGCCCGGCAGAATGTATCCTACCTTCAACAGTTCCTGACGAGCTGAAGGAACAGATCCGGGACCGGGGAGTTGTCGTCACAACCTTTAAAGACGAGGAGTTCTCCGAACAGCGGGCACGAAGTACCCTTCTGGAACACTTCCATGTGGCTTCACTCGCTGGGTATGGATGCGACGGGTGTCCTGCAGCCATCGGGGCGGCAGGTGCAGCGCTTGCCTATGCAAAAGAGACGCAGAACTCACCGCTTACCCATATCAGCAGTATTTTTTTGCGCTCATCGGCACAGGGGTTGACGCTCGACGCCATCACGCTGCGCAACCTTGAAGTGAAAGAGAGTATCCGCCTCGAAACGAAAGGGGCGACCCTTTTATCCGGTCTTGACCTTACAAAAACCCCCATGGGAAGCCGGCTGCTCACCCGTAATCTCTCCCGCCCGTTCACCGATATCGATGAAATCAATAAACGGCTGGATGCAGTTGAATTTTTAACGGACTGCACTCCTGAACGACTTACACTCAGGACCCTGCTTACCCGGTGCGCTGATATTGAAAGAATTGCGGCGAGGATTGCCTACGGGAATGCAGGACCCCGGGATATCATCGCGCTTGCCGACTCGCTCTCAACACTTCCAAAAATCAGGAGTACGGTACAGGATTGCCGGACCGTTGCTATCCCTCATCACATCATCAATGCCCTGCAGGATCTCCATGATTTACCCGATAGTATCGATCTCATACGGAGCGCATTAGTTGATGAACCCCCGGCGATTGCTCGCAACGGAGGAGTTATCCGGCCTGGCTATTCAAAAGAACTGGATGATATCAAAGGAGTCCTGCATTCAGGGAAAGGCTGGATCGTTGAGCTCCAGCAAAAAGAGCGGGACCAGACCGGCATTAAATCTCTCAAGATCGGGTACAACAGGATCTTCGGTTATTACCTTGATATAACAAAACCGAACCTTCATCTCGTGCCGCCTCACTACCAGCGCCGTCAGACAACCGCTACAGGTGAGCGCTATACGCTTCCCGAGCTGCAGGAAAAAGAGACGCTTATTACTCATGCGGATGAACGTGTCCTGGCCCTTGAGCGTGAGCTCTATTCGGGGCTTGTCGAAGTACTTCGTATCGCTATTCCTGATCTTCAGGCAATAGCCCGGGGGATAGCTGTCCTGGATGTCTCCGCTGCACTCGCTGAGGTTGCGCAGACCCACGATTACGTACGCCCGCAGCTGAATACCAGCGATGCGATTATCATCCGTGATGGACGACATCCGGTCGTCGAACAGGGTGTTTTGGGAAATTTTGTTCCCAACGACACCGACCTTGCCAGTTCCGGCACCCAGGTTATGATCATCACGGGAGCAAACATGGCAGGAAAGTCCACATACATGCGGGCAGTGGCGCTCATCTGTATCATGGCCCAGGCAGGAAGTTTTGTTCCGGCCCGGCATGCGAGTATTGGTATCCTCGATCGCATATTCACCCGCGTTGGTGCCTTTGATGATCTCGCCAGCGGACAGAGTACATTCTTTGTGGAGATGCTCGAGCTTGCCAACATTCTCAACAATGTCACTTCAAAGAGTCTTGTAATCCTTGATGAGATCGGCAGGGGAACCAGCACCGTAGACGGTTGCTCGATAGCAAAGGCAGTGCTCGAATATCTTCATGGCCGGTCAGGTGCCGGGCCAAAGACCCTTTTTGCCACGCACTTCCATGAACTTGTCGAGGTGGAAGGTGAACTTAAAAGGGTAAAAAATTATCATTTTGCTGTAAAAGAGACAAAAAATGAAGTTGTCTTCCTGCGCAAGCTCATACCCGGTGCTACCGATAAAAGTTACGGTATTCACGTTGCCCGGCTTGCCGGTATCCCCAAAAAAGTGACCGAGCGCGCCGAGAGTATTCTTACCGAGACCATGAACCGCGATGTCCCTTCCGGCACCCGTCCACAGCGCTACACCCAGATCCTTTTATTCGATAATGACAGCACAACAACACCAGCAGCACAGCACCCGGCACTTGACGAACTCACCTGTATAAACCCGGATGAGTTGACACCCCTGCAGGCACTAGCAAAGATTGTTGAGTTGCGACATATGTTGGAGAATAAGGAAGAATAATTATGAAGACCGGGAATACTGTATCCGCTATCCACATCCTTGATCAGACAACCGTCACCCAGATCGCCGCCGGCGAGGTGGTGGAGCGCCCTGCATCTGTCGTGAAAGAGCTTGTGGAAAATGCCATCGATGCCGGTGCCCGATCAATTCGCATCGATATTACCTCGTCTGCAAAAGAAATTCTGAGTATCCGGATCATTGACGACGGATCCGGTATGTCTCCTGCCGATACTCTGCTCGCTTTCACTCCCCATGCAACGAGCAAAATTACCCGAATCGATGATCTCCATAGTATCCGCACACTCGGATTCCGCGGAGAAGCTCTTGCCAGCATCGCCGCTGTGTCGAGAGTCATCCTGACAACACGACTTCGGAATGCTGGGGACGTTACCGGTACAAGGGTGCTCGTTGAAGGGGGAGAAATACTAGAGACGGGAGAAACAGGGGCACCGGAAGGAACCAATGTGCTGGTGGAAGACCTTTTCTTTAATACACCAGTACGAAAAAAGTTCCAGAAGAGTAAAAATACGGAGATCGCACATATCCACGCGATCCTGGAAGGCATCTGCCTTGCCCATCCCGAAATAGCATTCCGGTTGTATACCAATCAAAACGAGCAGCTCGTGACTGATCGATCGCCCCGGATCCTTGATACCATTGCCCGGATCTATGGCAGCGATGTTGTGGAGGAACTTATACCGGTGAATCTGTCTCTTCCGTTCATGAAGATATCCGGGTACACGTCACGCCCATCTCTTGCACGGAGGGATGCATCCCGGATCATGATAGCGATCAATCAACGCTATGTTTCTTCGACAATCATCACCGGGGCCATAAAGGAGGGGTACGGCACCCTGCTATCGAAAGATAGGTTCCCGATTGCATTCCTCACTCTTGAGATAGATACAGAGTTGGTCGATGTAAATGTGCACCCGACAAAAAAACTGGTTCGACTCTCCCGGGAAAAAGATATCACACGGGCAATGAGCGAAGCAGTGAAGACGGCGTTACTCAGTCATGACTTGATCCCAGATGTCGTAGCTCCATTGCAAATTCATTTAGAGGAAGCCTGCAAAGAAACAGCAACCGTATCCGATCTGAGCTATGATTTCACTGCACCGGCACCATACGGAATCAGTGAAGCACTGCATTCAGGTACTGTTATGACTGACCGCCAGCTTCGGCAGACAGAACTCCCGACCGGATTAGTAACGGTCGATGCGAAACTCCCGGTTATGGAGGTTATCGGGCAATTGGGGGGGATCTACATCCTGGCCACAACGGATACCGGTGAACTTGTGCTTATTGACCAGCATGCCATTCATGAGCGCATCCTTTACGAACAGGTAATTGCACGAACCGAAGGGGATCATCGTTCGCAGGAGCTGCTCGTTCCTTTTATCCTGCACCGGACCCTGCAGGAAACGGCAATTCTCCGCGATCTTTTACCTGCACTTGCACAGGAAGGGTTTGTTCTCGAGGAGTTCGGCAGAGATACCTTTCTTGTCCGGGCAATCCCGGTTGTTCTGGGTAAACTGGAGGATACGACAATGATTGATGAGATGGTGAGTGATCTTGTCAGTGAAGAGGCGGTCCGTTCAGTAAACAACCGTGAAAGAATTACCCGCATCATCGCATGCCGGGGTGCAATCAAGGCAGGTACTGTCTGTACACGGGAACAATGCCAGCGATTGATACACCAGATACGGTATACAAAAAATCCGTTCACCTGCCCCCACGGAAGACCAACGATGCTCAGGTTCAGCCGGACTGACCTTGATACTATGTTTAAACGCACCTGAGTGACCGTAATTCCCTGCCACACCCTGCACCCCTCTGTCATCGTTGTTGCCAATACCTGAATGATTATGAGTGGTCATGATCATACCGTAAGGATCGAGTCAGAAATTTTTTAAATGGGCTTGAAACCATGAAAAATTCAGATCAGGCAACTCTGGATCATAGCGGACCTCAGTTTTCCCGTGATGATAGTTCCAGCTCAGGCATTCGGGCGTTCCGGCAGATGGTGCTATCACATTACGAGCAGTACGGTCGGGACATGGCCTGGCGAAATACCACGAATCCTTATCAGATCCTCGTCTCGGAGATTATGCTCCAGCAGACACAGGTAGCACGGGTTACCACAAAATTTCCGGAATTTATCCATGCATTTCCGGACTTTGCATCACTTGCGACCGCTCCTTTAGCAAATGTGCTTACTGTCTGGCAGGGTATGGGTTACAACCGGCGGGTGATCGCGTTACAGAAATGTGCCATCCGGGTTATGAACGAATATAACGGTATTCTTCCGGCTGATGTTGATATCCTCGCAACATTTCCCGGCATTGGCAGGGCAACTGCTTCATCCATCGCAGCATTCGCATTCAATATGCCCGTTGTTTTCATTGAAACCAATATTCGCAGGGTTTTTATTCACTATTTTTTTACCGATACAGACACCGTACGCGATGCAGAGATCCTCCCGCTTGTTGAAAAAGCATTATACCGAAAAAATCCCCGCGTATGGTACTGGGCATTGATGGATCTGGGCACAGCACTCAAAAAGACGGTTCCCAACCCAAACCGGCGGAGTGTTCATTATAGTAAACAATCTCCCTTTGAAGGGTCTGACCGGAATATTCGTGGAATAATTATCAGGATGCTTCTGGCCAAACCGGGAATGAGTGAAAACAAATTCCTTGAAATCCGAAATGAGGATCCAGCCCGGATTAAAAAGATCCTGTCTGCACTGGAGTCTGAAGGGTTTATCCACAGGTATAAAGATCGGTTTTTCCTGTCGGGAGAACCTGGATTTCCATGAAAAATACATTTTAAAACTATTAACTTTTTTTAAAAAAAATTGACGTTAAATATTTAATATTTTAAAAATAATTGATATTTAATATTAACATTTTTTCGTTTTCTGTTAATAATATATATAAAAAATGTGAACATATCAGAACAGAATTTCTGTCGATTCTGACTAGCAGTTTTCACTATCATTTATTTTCTCTCTATTAAATTAAAATATAACTATTAATTAATATAAAAATAAGAAAAAGTACATTCCGCCGTGCACACCTGTCTGGCAAATTCTTAATAGATATCCCCCAAGATTCAGAATCATCCCAGAAGAACTGGGGAGGGGAGAAAGAAGATATGGAAAAAATTTTTCATGAACTCAAAGACAAGAGCCAGCCAGAACGATGGACACGGGTTATAGCCCTAGAAAAGTTTGGGAAACCCGCAGTCGATTACCTGCACAAAGCACTGGATGATGAGGACAAGTGGGTGAGATACATGGCGGCGGATGCTCTTGGAAATATCGGAGATGTTCGCTCAATTGAGCGTCTTATCCCGCTCCTTAATGATCAGGACCAGGACGTGCGGTTCGCTACTGCATACGCACTTGGTAATATCGGGCACCCAAGCGCAGAAGAAGCCTTAACCCGGACATGCACCCACGACAATTGTTTTGTCAAAGTTGCCGCTGAAGAAGCACTTGAAAAACTCAATGAAACCGGTAAGGGAATTACAGTATCTGGTATGGACGCTGCCCAGAAGGCATCAACACACTAACCTGAAAAAATCTACACTTTCGATACTCTTTTTTTTGGTAATTGTTTTTTCAAAAAACCATTTTTTGAGGGTTGTTTTTCACGATCCTGTTTAGCATGACGAATAATTGTCATATATCCCAAAATTCCACCGTCACTATCATTAATTGATGAAAGGGATGCTTCTGCGGGAATACGACCGGATGGCGTAAGTATTGAAAGAGCAATTCTTTTACTCCCGCTTTTCCGTACATTGGTCAGACAGTCAAGAGCATTTTTTCTGTCCTCGGGTGCGATGAATCGGGCAAAACTTTTTCCTATTACTACCTCGTCCTTTTTTTGGGAGATGGTGTTGGCAAATGCATCGTTTACCCATATACACCGTCCCGATAAGTCAAGAATTGTGATGGAATCCTGCGCTATTTTTAAGGCATTGGAAAGGTAGAGGAGACTCAGGACACCGGCAGGTTTTGTCTCTTCATGCGCTGGACTTACCAGATCATTTGTATCCGGCATTGGAATCTTCCTGAACGTGTCTGAAACGAACCCGTTCTTTGCATTTTTCAGCAATTCCTGAAGTTCTTTAACCTTTGATATATCACGGATAACCTCAATTGCGCCGATTCTTCTTCCTTCATTATCATGGAGAGGTAAAGCCTTAGCCCACAAGTATGCACCCCGTCCTGAATACAGTGAAGGGACAAAAACATGTGCGACAAGTGAGTTATCCTCCCTTTTCATATCAGGATAGTATTTTTTAATCTCGTCATCGGGTGCATCTATGAGATCAATGAGGATCATCCGTGATGTGCCATAAAACGGGAAGGCGTGTGCAAACTCGGTATGTCCCAGAATTTCTTTTTTACTGACCCCGGTCATCTGTTCGATAGCGGAATTCCATGCAGTAACCTGATGGTCCTGATCGATTATAAAAGTCGGATCCGGTAAAAAATCAATAATATCAACCAGTTCATGCTGGAGGACCTGAAGTTGTAATGAGGTCCGTTTCTGATCGGTGATATCCTCAACAATTCCGTTGATATGCTCAATATTGCCGGACTGATCGAATTTTGCCAGTGCGGTGACCGATACAAAAAGGGAGAATCCATCAGGGCGTCGAAGTTTGATCTCCTTATTTTTTATAAAACCAGCCTTTTTGAGTTCATCAAGCAGTTTTTTTCTTCCCTCTGGTTCTTCGAATATATCAACAACATCGATTTCCTGTAGTTTTTCAAGGGAGGGAAATCCCAGTATTTTCACAAGGGATGTGTTTCCCCAGACAAACCGCCCTTTTGGATCGCCGGTGCTCCGGTAAACACCGATATGAATATTATCAACAAGAATTCGGTATTTATCCTCACTTTCTCTGAGTAATTCTTCTGATTTTCTGAAAGTAATGTCATGGGATATAGTTGATGCACCGATTACCGTTCCTGTATCGTCAATAATGGGAGAGATGGTGACGGAGACATCGATACGGGTTCTATCTTTTTTTATCCGCTGGGTTTCTAGATTGGACACTCCCTCACCCTTGGTAATCTGTTTCAGGATCTTTTCGAGTTCTTCCCTGCACTCAAAGGGAACAATAAGGGAAATGTTCTTCCCGATTACCTCCTGCTGGGAGAACCCGAACATATTTTCTGCAGCTCTGTTCCAGCTGATGATCGTCCCATCGATTTTTTTCCCGATTATCGCGTCATTGGACGACTCAACAATACAGGCAAGAAGTTTTCTTACTTTTTCAGACTCGCGGCGTTCGGTAATATCTTCACAGATTATGCATTTTTCATTATTCGAAAGTACCATCACTCTGAAGATAACATCCTTACTGGTTCCATCCTTGCATCGCACAGTAAATTCCCGTGATACAGCCCCCTTTTTCGAAAATGTCGCAATGTCAGATTTCCATAGTTCAACTGCATGTTTCCGGTATTCAGGTTCTGGGAAAGCAAGTAAGAACCACTGTCGGCCGGATCTGAAATCCTCCAAGTTGTAACCAAAAATTTTAGAGAAACTGTTGTTAATGTAGCGAAAGTTTCCCTGGTTATCGATAATTGCCAGAGGAAATGGTGACACCTGAGCAACACTCTGAAAAATCTCCTGGCTCTCTATGAGAGATTTTTCAGCTATTTTTCTCTGAAGTGCAATTGAAGCCGCCCGCCCGTAGGTCTCTATGAACTGTGTATCAGTTATTTTTTCACCTTTTTGGAGAAAAATGGTAACGTTCCCAAAAAGTTCTCCCCCCCGGGTGAATCCGAGAGAATAGTTATCCCCAAGGTTAAGTTTCCGCTCGATCTGCTCACAAATCTCTATCGGAAGTGTCTTGAATGCGGCTTCATGCAAAGAGACGTTAATCTTATGGAGACGCCCGTCACGCAATATTTGGACCGTCACAGGATACATGGGCAGATCAATTCCAATGAGATCCTGTCCCAGAATTTGTTCGCATATCATCTTATGCTTGGGAGGATTTACTGATTTTATCGTTGTGATACCGGTCAGGGTGTTATAGGAATTGACATCGATCATCGCATCCGGTATCAATGAATGGAAATCATTACCGATCTTTTCAAAAATATCGGCATCAGGAAATAGTTCGATGAATTCCTGTAGTGCGTGGGAAAAAAATTCCATCCGGGCAACATAATTCTGTATTTTTTCTGCAGAGGCGTGCCGCTCGTTAATATCACGGAAGATCCCCTCAACACCAAGTATATTGCCGGAATTATCGAAGTACAGATGACTGTTGGTTGAAACGTAAAACGGCCGGCCATCTTTTGTTTTCAGGACAACCTCGTAATCGTGAACTTGTCCTTTCGAGTACACGGCATCAAGAAATGGTTTCCGTTTTTCCGGCTCCCAGTAAAATATCTCCGCAATATTCTTTCCGAGACACGTATCCAATGAATCGTACCCCAACATCGATGCCCAACTGGGACTTGCCATAATCAGGTTCCCGTCTTTGTCAGAGCGGTAAAAGACATCCTGGATATTTTCAATAACGGCGCGATACTCTTGTTCCCGTTCAGCGAGTGCCATTTCTGCAAATTTACTTTCGGAAATATCCTCAAAAATAATCAGAACTCCCTCATCGCCGTCATCGAATAAGATAGGTACCAGTTTTCCCCTGAAATAGTACTTGTGCTCGTTATTGTCAATGGATATTTCGAAATACTCAGTCTTTTTTTCATGAGATTCTTTGAGAAAATTATCAAGCGGGACCTCGTAAAAAAGCGGGTTGCCTAAATCCTTTATCGGTTTCCCAATAATCTCATCGCTCGTTTTATTGCAGAATTTTAGAAACGAATCATTTGCCTGCAATACCTGCCCTTCCGGGTTAATGATAATTATCATATCGGAGGAGAAACTGATCCATCCCGAAACCGGTACACGCTGTGAAACCGTATAGACCTTGGAGGTTCCCAGTTTCTTTGCTTCCACCTCTCCAATCATTAAAAGGATCTCGAGATATTTTGCAACCGAGTTCCTGTTCATATGGAGCTGGGAGGCAATCTCCGATATGCTCATACCCCGCGGTTTAAATTTCAGGATTTTTTTAATCCTCGCGATCTTTTCTTGATCGAGAATCATATGTAGTTGAGATAATAGAATTAACAATTATTAATTATTACGTAAAATATTCTGACTATATAATCTTCCATAAAAAACTTGACCGCATTGAATTTTTTTAACAGCAAGCAAATGTGTTTGTTGTTCCAACCAATGTATTGATATGCCGTTTCAACCATAGAACCGATCAAGCGGGGTTACCTATGCCAGATCTGAAATCTATTCCGGATGATGTGAAATGGCGACTTGCAGCAAAGCTGACCACTCTTCTTCCTGCACTCTATGACAGTGCATTCCGTGGGGTTGTGGGAGAGAAATACGATGAGATCGAGCGTGAGATCTGGATGGAGCTCTCCCGCATGGCTCTTGATATCGTCCGCGATCTTTCTCTCCCCACCAGTAACGCGAGCGAACTTGCCGATAGCATGAGGGTGGTGATGGGGATCCTCTTTGGTCCCGATTATAAATCTGAAACCCTTGAAATCTCAAAAGGGGGTGCAGTGGTCCTTGTCAAACGATGCCCTTTACCGGCCAGCAGTCTTGAGCGTGGAGCAGAAGATATCGCAACCTTCCACAAGTGCATGGTGTTAACCCTGACAACTGTCCCCCTTCTGAATAAGGGATACTCTGCACGGTTTGTCAGGACTATGTGTACCGGTGATCGCCAGTGTGAAATTAAAATTGAAGAGGTTAAAAAACCTGATACCAAAGAGCCCGGAAAAAAATAAGGGCTCTCCCTTAACTATACCCCGTTATTTGAGATAGTAACCGATCACGATCAATACGAGTCCAAGGTAAAACATAAGATTAAAAGACTGGGATATACCCGGAACTATCGAATCGAAATATTTTAAATAAGGAATGAAAAGCATAATCAGACCAATAATTAACAATACGAGGCTGACCTGAGTTTTGGTTTTTTTATCCATCGGTATACTTCCCTCTACTAAATGTATCGAATCCGGCAGGAAAAAAGGTTTGTTGTTCTACGATGAATCGTTCAGGAGATCCGGTCTGGTCAGAAATTTCCGATAACCAGGGAATAGAGCGCCTCCGCAGGCAGAGGCGGAGTCCGGATATCACGGATAATGATGCGTTCTTCAGGATACCCGAGGTTTTCGCAGAGTGCGATATTCAGCGGTTGGGAAAGTGTCTCAAGCTTTGTGTATAGTTCATGAACGTCAAACTTTGGATCGGCCAGCAGAAAAACAATCTTCCCCCACTTCACTTCCTCGATGGTTTCCTGCATTCCTTTTTCATGCCCCTTGCCATGTGCCACAACGACTGAAACCCGTGAAATAGGGATATGCAGCCGGGCTGTTGCAACCTGGAGTGAGGATATACCGGGAATCACTTCACCGGAAAGATATCCTAATCCGGCAAGCATGGGATCACCGGTGGAAAGAATAACCGCGTCTTTTGTGACGTTATTGAGATTTTTAAAATCGTCGATGGTCTTTACCGTACATTCAAACGGAATATGTGATTTTGCCAGTTCGATTGCACGATCCGATCCATAGATTATGGTTGCCCGGGAAATCTCACGGATTGCCTGCTCGGTGAGCATCCCTGGTCCGCATCCGACACCAATAATTTTCATGGGCTTTCTCCGATAATCACACCACTGCGGTTCACGAGAACTACCCTGACCAGCGGGTACTCTTTTTTAAATTCATTGAGACTCGAGTTCATAGCGAGATGAAATGCAGGTGACGCAGCAAACTCCTCAACGGTGGCATATTCTATGCCCTCAAGGATATGCGGATTGATATATCGGAGTATGAGTGCTGGCAGTCCAAAAAGGATCACCTCTCCCCTGGCTGCATCGAGTGCTTCTCTTATCTTCCCGCCAACAAGCACGATATCGTGATCCGGGTACAGGAGGCGTGCATACCGGAGCCCGATGCGACCGGTAGTGAGTACTGCATTGCGGGATGTGGATACACGTTCGCGTACAGATTCTTCAAGATGGTCATTCCACGGTTCAACGAGACCGGTAGTACCAAGCACGGAGAGCCCTCCTTCCACACCCACCCGGGGGTTGAGAGTTTTTTTAGCAATCCTGGCACCAAGCGGGATCTGGAGCCTAACCCGAACCCCCGAAAGACCTTGCTGATCGATTGCTTCCTGTATCGATGTGAGGATACATTCAAGCGGAGCAGGATTGATAGCTGGTTCTCCTTTCCGGAACCGGGGGGTATCGCGTGAAAATCGCCCGATCCCCTCACCGGGTACAAACCGGATCCCTTCCGGTAAAGGCATTGCTTCTGCGATAAACTCACACCCGGCAGTTACGTCATCCGGATAATCTCCGGCAAATTTTTTGCAGGAGGCATTCCCGGCTAACCCGAAGACCGGGACGGAAACAACGAGCCCGCAGGGGAGATGGATGGGAACCGCTGTCACGACGCCGGAAAGAGAAAGAATTGCAGCTTTGCACGCAGCGGCAGCTGTTGTTCCGGTGGTATACCCGCGCCGGATCACCGTACCCGAAGAAGTGAGGACTGCCAACCCCTCCTCTGCCAGACGGAGTAAATCCGTGGATGAGCATTTCTTTACCCAGGCCTCGGGATACTCAAAGCCAGTGACCGGATCTCTCATCACTGGTGCCTATCTATAAATATCGTGATGCACTCGTTCATGGCCGCAACAGCTACAGGAGTACCACCCCGAGTCCCTTCAGTAGAGATGGAAGGTACATCCATCGAGCGCAGCAGTTCTTTAGACTCTGCTGCGTTGATAAATCCCACCGGGGCTCCGATGATAACGGCCGGACGAATTCCCTCGTTGATCATTTCACACAGTGACAGGAGTGCTGATGGTGCGTTGCCGATAACGATGATCGACCCGGAGAGTTTTTCCCTGAGGGCAATAAAGCCGGCTGAACTTCTTGTGATCCCTTTCTCTTGTGCAATCCCGGCACCGAAATCAAGTGCACACAGTACTTCGCTTGCATGCCCTTTTTTCTGGATTCCTACCTGTACCATGCGAATATCGGTGAAAATTGGTGCGCCCTGTTGAAGTGCAGTCAGTGTTGTGGGAACAGGATCAAAGTGGAATCTCAAAAGAGCAGCCATGCCAAAATCACCGACCGCAACAGAACACCGCTGCCGGACACGGTCTTCGTCATTTGCATTGCCGACCATGGTTCGTGCAAGCATCCGCGATTTTTTCGATATCTCGTAGGCTTCTTTGGTTTCAGCACCGGGATCAATATAGGTATTTGTGGTGGTATCCCCGTGGCGTAATAATTCCTTTGACATCTTCACCCATCCTCCATATCCTGCTCTCATTTCCGCCAATAATTACTGTTGTGTGCATATCCACGACGCTATCTGCCTTTTCGACGTCGGAAAGTGTCGTTACGATTATTGCTTCATCATCGCGTAAAGCGTTCCTGACGATTGCTATGGGTGTTTCAGCACCAAGATATTTTCGGGCATGTGCGATGGCAAGCGCAAAATTGTGCGGTCTTCCCCGGCTCTTCGGGTTGTAGAGCACTACCGGGATTCCCACGGAAAAGACCGCGTCAAGCCGCTGCTCAATCACTTCGAGCGGGGTTAACAGGTCCGATAAACTGATGACCGCAAAATCACCGGACAGGGGTGATCCTATCCTTGATGCTGCAGCATTTGCCGCAGTGACACCCGGGATAACCTCGACATCGATAGCAGCACCGGAATGTTCGAGAACTTCAAGGACAATGCCTGCCATGCCATAGACACCGGCATCTCCTCCGGACACAATGGCAACCGCGTGGGACTGGGCAAGTTCGATAGCCTGTTGTGCCCGTTCAACCTCTTTTCCCATCGAGCTCCGGATCACGTTTTTCCCCGAAAGCAATGGTTCAAGAGGATCAAGATACAGGGTATTGCCAATCACATATTCAGCGCCGGCTATTACCTCGAGTGCCCGGGGGGTCATGTATTCCCTCCGTCCGGGCCCAAGACCGACTATTGCAAGGCTCCCTTTTTTTGGTTCAGTGTGCGATGGCAACCGTTACTCTCCCGTACACTTTCTTTTTCATAACAAGATCTTTTCTTTTTGCCACGGCAAGGGCAGAGGGCTCGGCAACACCTAAGAGCCCGATCTTTGTTGCCCGGGACGGGGTGACCCCGCTCTGTGCGTTTATTGTATCATCGTCAAGGAATATTAAATTGCCAGAGAGGGCAGAGATCGCCTGGATGAGTCCTTTCTCGCCACTCTTCTTCTGCGTGGTTGCATAGACCAGTACATCGTGTTCTGCCACCCCTGCTTCTGCAAGTGCTTGTTTTATGGCATCGATCACTTCCTGGCTTTTCACGCCTTTACGGCACCCGATACCTACTGTGAATTCACCTTTCTTTAACAGGATTGAAACATCAGAGCCTGCAATGACGATGCCGGGGCCTTTCACGGTAAAAACCGGGACATCCACCTCGAGAATAGCGGCATTAACCTTTCGTGTTGACTCCCTGTTCACCACATCACATACGCTTCGTTGAGCGAGAGCTTCAACAGAATCCTTGCCAATTGCTTCAGTGGCTGTTGTGATAACCGGCCGGATACCCAGTGCTGACAATGCTTTTGCCAGTTCATTTGCTCCGTGATGACCGCCAATAACCGGAATGGCATAGGCAAGGTCCGGGCTCACAACGACCACTGCCGGATCATTCCATTTGTTGTTGATAAGAGGAGCAATCCTGCGCACAACAATCCCCATCGACATGATAGCTACAATCCGCCGTGTGTCCGGAAACAGCTTTGAAAAAATTGTGGGAGTATATACCCGGACGTCAGCGCCAAGAAACTTCGCGACCCGTTCTGCTTCGCCCAAAAACCGGGAAAGTGCGATGACTACCGTATCAGTCATGAGTAGAGAATTGACCTCGTGTAACCTTTCCTCTGGGGGTCAGCTATACCGCCCACAATCAGGAGTGCCGTGTGTTCGATCCCGTCCTCTTGTGCCTTTTGTGCAATATCTGCCACAGTTCCCCGCACAATTTTCTGATCGGGCCATGAGGCATGATAAACAACTGCTGCCGGTGTGTCCTGCGGACAGTTCAGTTTTTTTGTAATCTCCACGAGTTTTTCAGTGCCGAGAAAGATGACCATTGTTGTACCGAGTGAGGAGAGCTCTGCGATCTGGTCGTGAGAGAGCGTTTTTCCTGCAGGTCGCGTGACAATCAGGGTTTCAGATACACCCCGGAGGGTAAGCTGGGTTCCCAGCGCAGCCGCCGCGGCAAAGAGCGATGAGACCCCGGGGACGATCTCAACAGCGATCCCCTGTCTCTCCAGCTCTTCAATCTGCTCGACGATCGCCCCATAGAGAGAGGGGTCACCGGAATGGAGCCGGACCACGGTTTTTCCTGATTTGGCCGGCAACTCCATCGCAGTAACCAGCTCATTCAGATGCATACCCCGGCTGTCAAGTTTGATTGGTGCACCGGACTTTTCGATGAGCAGGGGGTTGACCAGAGATCCGGCGTAGATGAGAACATCCGCATCCTTGAGAAGAGCAAGTCCCTTTACGGTTATCAGGCCAGGATCACCCGGGCCAGCCCCGACAAACCAGACCTTTTCCTGCATGATCAGCGCCTCGCATACATGACGCTCAAGTAATCGCTTTTTTCGGGGAGATCGTCATTGCGGTACACTTTCATATCCGCAAAATACATCCGCTCGACCAGTACAAACTCACGGTAGCCGTCCCTGCGGAGTTCGTCAGCCTTTTCTTTTGGGTGCCTCACCTTGAGAAGAATCCGCGAATCGGGTTCCGGCCCATCGGATACGGTAAACCCGCCATTGAGCGAGATGCCGGCAGCAGCGGCGAACGCCGTGATTGAGCTGATCCCGGGTTCTGTCCGGTATGTTATTGTGGGATATTTCTCTACCAGAATAGTGCATAACCGGGAGAACGTGGAGAAAAAATTCGGATCACCAAGAATGCCGAACACCGCAAGACCCCTCTGCGCTGCAGGGGCAATTTTCCCTGCATTCTCTAAAAGGCATTTCCTGATCAGGGATTCGTCGTCTGTCATGGGGAATTTGAGAATAACTGCATCACGATACGGGGCTACGAGATCATAGGCGATTCGTCCCGGTACGAATACCGTATCTGCTTCCCTGAGCAGCCGTACAGCCCGCAGAGTGAGAAGTTCAGGATTTCCCGGCCCCAGTCCCAGACCTATCAGCATGCAGTTCCCTTCCCGACGATTACATAGACAGGGTCGATCGGTTTGAACATGATACTTCCCGAGATCTCATGCGATCGTGCAACCTGCACCTGGATAACTTCACAAAATATGCCAAGCTCCTGCATGGTCGCAACTGCCTGCGCCAGTGTGTTCAGGAGCACCGCGTTGATCACAATCGTTCTCCTCACTTTTTTTGCGAGGACCGGAAGGATCTGGGCGAGTTGTTGCGTTCCGCCAACAAATGCGCAATCGAAAATCCGGTCAGATTCAAGAAAAACACCCGCATCAGTATAAAAAAATTCTATGTTGTGAATAGAGGTTCTTTGTGCAGATTCGCGAGCAATTTTTATTGCTTCCGGTCTTTTATCGATAGAGAAGATTTTTGTTGCCTGTTGTGCAGCTGCGATCGAGACTTTTCCTGTTCCGCATCCAATCTCAAGCACGGTATCTGTGCTGCGGAGTCCCAGCTTGAACAGGGAGACTGCCATAATCTCATCCTGAGTTGGACCGCCGGCGAGTATTGTCCCGGACATCTTCTCAATTTTGGTTGTAGTAAGGTATTAATGCTTGTTAAGTGGAACTGGTTAAGGCCTTAACACAGCATTTTTTCCGAAGAATCACGATTTTCGAAAACAGCCTTTTTTCTTTCAAACAGCTGTTCCTGCAATTAAATCGTGTATACATCGAATTTTGACTGGAAAAAACAACAACATTAATTGCTGAATGGTCAATTGCGTGGATAAGAGCTGAAGCATTTTTTTCCCCAGTTGCAATGTCCCTGGGTGCAATCCAGCATCTTTTCTGGTTACTTTCAAGTTTCGCGCAAATTGGATCCGCCACGTGTTTTTCCTCATAAACATAGTTTATAAAAACATCGTGAGCCATTTTCAATTAATTAAATGCCAGTTTTTTTCTTTGTGTCTTGTCCATTGACTATCTCTATATATAATAGTAATAATACCAAGTTATTAATTGATGCAAAAAACATTCCTTGAAAGGTTCAGCGATTGTATAAATGGTATACTTGAAAATTCATTGAAACCTAATCGAGACGATAATTGTGACTTACACCCCACATACGGTTGACACCTCGGATATTTGCTTAAATGAGGATCTCAACGATCTGGTTGATTTTTTAGCAAAAAACACCCATGAGAACTGGGCTAATGTACGAATAAAAGAAGGATGGAAATTTGGAGATAAAAGAGATGACGCAAGAAAAGAACATCCGTGTCTGGTTCCTTATGAAGAACTCCATGAATCTGAAAAAGAGCATGATCGTATTGTAGTAAAAGAATTATTAAAGACGATTATACTGCTTGGATTCCGGATTGAAAAATAAAAATAATGGTTGATCCACGATGTTTGGTATAACTCAAGAACAAGTGCAGCCTCTTTCAATTTCGGATAAGCAATCCACTGATGACATGAGAGATGGTGAGGTCATTCAGAACTTGCCGGATAAATTAGGACAAGTGATATCGTATATTCATACGGTAATCTTTGAAACATACTCAGAATATGACACCAACTCAATTCAAAAACAGAAGTATCACAGGATATTTGCAATTTTAGCCGTATTCTGTGGGTCAGTTGCCATTATATTAGCTATTCTTCAGGTTTTTTTAAGGTCCTTGTCATATGAGGTTGATACAGAGTTCGTTAAAATATTTGAGCTGATTTCTTTCTCTGTCGCTGTTATTGCAGTAGGGGTAGCTATCGGAAGCCAACAGCATAAAGGATGGTTAAGAAAACGTTACCTTGCCGAACAATATAGATCATTAAAATTCCGTGCTCTCATACACCCATTCCTGTGGTGTGCTTCGAAACGGTCTTGGAATGATCGTTTTACCCGATGGAAAGAACAATTTTATGAGAAAGTGACCCTGTTAAAAAAGGCAGAAAAAGCAACTATTGAAAAATGCGTATTAAGTGATGAAATATATCCCCCCTCTTATGATATAACAAACTGCTCTTTCGAAGCTCCTTATCTTAAATCTTTAGTTGAATATTATCAAAAGAAACGTTTATCGACACAAATCAGCTATTTCAAATCACGAGCCCTTTATTTTGAATCGATAAATACATCAACGGCATGGATTCCCAATTTTTGTTTTATTGCCAGTGTTGTGTGTGCAGGTGGACATTTTGGTATTGATTTTGGTATTGACTTTTTTTTAATTTCATCAACTCCAATTCTCAATTTTATCAGCTCTATTCTGCTTCTGTTAACCTTACTATTCCCGATTTTTGCAATCAGTGCCCGTACGTTGCGATCTTCTATCGAAGTCTCACGGAGTGCTGCACTTTATCAATCAAAAAGTAAGGCATTAGAACATTTTAACGTGCGATTAGACGAAGAATTGTCTAAAGATATCACTCAATGGGCAGAAATACTGAAAATTCTATGGCAGTGTGAAAATTTCTTCGAAAACGAGAACCGGGAATGGCTCCGCATGATGAATGAAGCTGAATGGTTCATCTAATAATAATGACCCTCATGACGTCCTGCGTTTCAGGTATAATTAGAAAGAATGTGACTCGCACAACCAAAGGGTTTCAGTCCTCTTTGTAATCTGGCAATTTGGATACGTCCAACTGCAAGGAATGAATTTTAAATAAACCTTCGGTACAAACGAATCAAAATTGGTTGACATTTTTTTAGATATGGAGCACTATGACATTTAGGATGATGTGCGGTAGATCTTCTTTTTGTTATAGTATTATAGTGCACACACTCTGATAACGGAAAAGGTGATCGGACAAAGTATAGGGCTTTTTTTATCATTTCAAGGAACGATTAATTAAGAGTTATAACTTCAACCAATAGTTCTTAATGTTTGTTTTACTGGGGGATTAGGGTTTCATCTACCTTTCACCTCCGGCACCTCGCCTCCCAGTGCCTGAACGATACCATATGCTGTATCACCCTCGCCAGAAGGTATGGGAACCACAATAGCAAATGGGTGGATGAAAGAGAGCCCCACAAGCTGGGTGAAAGAAAAAACGAGCGCCGGGGGGTTCTTTATCGTCGTTTTTTGCAGAGAGACGCCGACCATCATCATCATGAACGAGTGGAATGGATACACGCCCCCTTCATAGATAATCCCGTTCCTGGCGATGTATGCTTCATGTGGCGCTTTAATGGCACGTTTCAGCTCGAGTTTAAGGGTAATCCTTGCGATGATGAAAAGAACGACAGTGAATGCCAAAAGGAACGCAGCGGTAATAAGACCCCCGTCCTCCACAAAAATGATGAAAATCAGTGAGACGCCGACCAGCATTCCTCCAATCAAAAAAATATAGCGCGGTTTCTTTCCAGAAACTCCCGGTATTCCCATTGTGCGCTGTCCCGTGCTATCTCTGCAGGATAGATCCTGTGGGCGAGAAGCTGGTTGCGGTTCAGAATTGCATCCATGACACGGGCGCGGTGGACAAATAATACGGCAACCGCAATGCCCCAGAGGGCGATGAAGAATGATACAAACGCAATTGCATAACCCCCGGCTATTCCATCAATGTATGTTAATGCTGCGATACAGGTTATTATAAAAAAAACTGTGATTACGATCGATGCATACACCCTCTTCCACTCATGATTTTCCATGTTGCTTTACCCGTCCCGGTTGTTGTTAACACAAAAACCCATAAAAGACGTCATGTCTTAAAGCATATCCGGGTCCTTATTCTTCCTCTTCTGGCATAGTACTATCAGTATCCCCGGCTTCTTCTGCCATCGGTTCACCTTCTTCCCCTTCATCTTCCGTGCACCAGCACTCGATCGATCGATCAATACCAATATATTCCTGGTGATATTCCTCGATAGTAGACCCGGGTGACATTACGACCCTGCTGATCAGTTTCCCATGACGGAACCCGTAGAGCCGGCGAAACGGCCATGCTGGTCCAAGAACCACTGTACGCTCATAATACACCTCCTGAGCTAGCATGCGGGTACAGAATACTCCGGGGGTCACTTCAAACAGCGTCTCTCTCACGTAGCGTCGGATATACCAGCGCAGTTCTGAGACAAGGGATAAGGCGCTTCCGAGCGTTGATGCTGAAATATAAACCCCGCAGGATTTTTTTTTCGGGTGATAAAAACGCAGTACCATCCTGCTGGTCTCTGATGCGAAAAGAGTATGATGAAGATCGACTCCGTCCCGCTGAATTAAAAGGATATTCATCCGGGCCTCAGATAAAAATGGACGGTAAATCGCACATACACGTGATTTAGGTATACATGCGGTTGTCGGTAATTATCTCGTTTTTCACTTTGTGGACTGCATCGATGAAATCTACCATCTCAATGCATGTTGCTTCCCTTCTCACGGCCATCATGCCTGCCTCACGGCAGACCGCTTCGAGTTCAGCACCCGTGGCATTTTCGGTCATGCCCACGAGTTCTTCTAAGTTCACGCTGGCAAGATGCATCTTGCGCGAATGAATCTTCAGGATCTGGAGCCGTGCATTCTTATCCGGAAGGGGGATCTCGATCACCCGGTCAAACCGCCCGGGCCGCAGAAGTGCCGGATCCAGCATATCCGGGCGGTTTGTGGCAGCCATGATGCGCACATCCCCCCGGTTGTCAAAACCGTCCATTTCGGCCAGAAGCTGCATGAGCGTACGCTGCACTTCGGCACTTCCTGATGTACCGTCATGGGTTCGTGTGCTTCCCACTGCGTCGATCTCATCAATGAAAACAATGGCAGGTGCACGTTCGCGTGCAAGCATGAACAGTTCGCGGACAAGCCCGGCGCCTTCACCGATAAACTTGTGGACAAGTTCACTGCCGGACATCCGGATGAACGTCGCATGTGCCTCGTGAGCTACGGCTTTTGCGATCAGGGTTTTGCCGGTTCCTGGTGCACCATAGAGCAGAATGCCCTTGGGGGGTTCCACACCGATGCGCTTGAATATCTCCGGTTTTGTCAGCGGGTACTCCACTGCCTCGCGCACTTCTTTGATCACATCAGTAAGTCCACCAATCTGGGCATAGCTGGTCTCGGGCGACACCTCAAGCTCCATGATACGGATGCGTGAATCGTAGATGTTGCCAATTACCTTGACAATGGATAGCGCGTTATTGACGGCGACCTTTGCGCCGGGTTTTAAGAGCGGGCGGAGTTCTTCAGTTGCTGTGGTAAGATATTCCTGGTTGTTGCCCTGCTGGCGGAGATAAATTTCGCCATTATCCAGGATATCAACGACAACGGCGACAAACAGCGGCATACGCTTGAGCTGGTTGTTCTCCCGCCTGAGCTGGGCATTCTCCTTTGTGAGCTCGTCAACTTTCATCTTTATGTCGAGCAGGCTGGCTTCAAGCTCATTGAGCTGGATCTGGTATTTGAGCTCAGTTGAAGGCGCAGTATTATTGACGGAAGTGTCTTCCATACTAATCATATAGTGTAATCTTCAAACATTAAATAGGTGCGATTTTGCTCATAAGGGGGAGAGGAATATCAGGAGGGTCGGGGATGGGTTCTCTGCTTGTCAGCCCGGTACCACTATCGTTTTTATCAGGGGTTGATCCGGAATCCGGGATCATTGTCGAAAAAGGCCACCCGCTCCAGGGTGAATGTATTACCGGAAAGGTACTTGCGTTTCCTTACGGTAAGGGATCGACGGTTGGCTCTTATGTCCTCTATGCCTTAAGCCGGAACGGGCATGCACCGGCAGCGATTATTAATACCGAGGCTGAACCTATCATCGCTACGGGTGCAATTATTGGCAGGATCCCGATGGTCGACCGCATTGAGATCCCGATGAGCCGGCTGCGAAGAGGAGTACAGGTTCTGGTGAATGGGGATTCCGGCGAGATGATGTACGAAGGTGAACTTTTATAATTCTCATTAAGGCAGGTAAGATTATCCCATCGTGCTCTTGTTCCACAGGGTAAAAAACGAGTGCGATTTCCCATAATCGCATTCGTGAAAGAATAGTATTTACCCTCCTGTGTTCGTTAACCCAATCTCTTATAGGATAAACCATCATATAGTAACAACAGCATTTAGGGGTTTAGTCCGGACTTACAAAGGGGAACGATCAGGACAATGGGTTCACAATGGGGATATGATCGGACACATTTAAGGGCAAAACATGAGGGATACCGCTCCAGGGCAGCCTACAAGCTCCTCGAGATCCAGAAGAAGTTTGCCATTATCCGGCCAGACGACAATATTGTCGATCTGGGAGCGGCTCCCGGAAGCTGGCTGC
>Ga0209048_10001214_pt1 | contig 26817 bp, 25 predicted proteins | sample FrelakmetCRP12CR_FD_187146 | JGI IMG/M metagenome (GOLD analysis project Ga0209048, IMG submission 187146) | Freshwater lake sediment microbial communities from the University of Notre Dame, USA, for methane emissions studies - CRP12 CR (SPAdes)... | ecosystem: Environmental > Aquatic >... | reverse complement strand
ATCCAGATCAACCCCGACCAGATCGGCCTCATCATCGGCAAGGGCGGCGAGACCATCCGCGGCATGACCGACGAGTTCGGCGCCGACATCGACATCCAGGAAGACGGCACGATCTTCATCTGCGCCCCCGACCAGGAAGCCGCCGAAGGCGTCATGAACCGCATCCAGGCCATGACCAAGGAGATCGAGGTCGGCGACGTGTTCACCGGTCGCGTGGTCAAGACCACCGACTTCGGCGCCTTCGTGGAGCTCAAGAAGGGCACCGACGGCCTGCTCCACATCTCGCGTCTCGGCCAGAAGGGCGAGCGCGTGAAGTCGGTCGAAGACGTCGTCTCGCGCGGCGACACGGTGACCGTCGAGGTCGTCGAGATCGACAAGGCACGCAACCGCATCGGGCTCACGCTGCTGAAGAAGCCCGACGCGGAGTAACAGAGAGCCGGAGAAGGCCACGGAGGCCTACCGCCTCTCAACGCTGGACAACGGCCTGCGCGTGGCCACCGAGCGCCTCGAAGGGGTGCGCTCGGTGGCCCTGGGGCTGTGGATCGCCGCCGGCTCGCGGCTGGAGCCTCTTGAGCTCGCCGGCGTTTCGCACTTCATCGAGCACCTCATCTTCAAGGGCTCCGACCGCTTCAGCGCCTGGGACATCGCGCGCATCTTCGACGACATGGGCGGCGAGCCCAACGCGTCCACGTCCAAGGAGCACACGCTGGTCAACGCGCGCTTCCTCGACGAGGACCTCGACACCGCCTTCGAGGTGATGGCCGAGATGCTGGCGCGACCATCCTTCGCCGACCTCGACCAGGAGCGCGAGGTCGTGCTCGAAGAGGTCGCCATGTACGAGGATTCGCCGCCCGAGCTCATCCACGACGACCTCTGCGAGGCCGTCTTCGGCGAGCACTCGCTGGGGCGTTCCATCATCGGGCACAGCGAGACGCTGGCGCGCCTCGATCTCTCGACGGTCAGGGCCTATCACGACGCGCACTACGTGAACCCCGGGATCGTGGTCTCGGCCGGCGGCCACGTGGACCACGACCACCTCTGCGAGCTCGCGGCGGCGCACTTCCGCCCTGCGCCCGGGGCGGTCGTCCGGCGGCCCGAGCTCAGCGCTCCGGGGTTCCGTCACGTGGCCCGGTTCTCGCTGAAAGACACCGAGCAGTACCACATCTGTCTCGGCGGCCCCGGGCCGCGGCGCGCCGATGCGGACCGCTACGCCGTGTTCGTCGTCGACACGATCCTCGGTGGCTCGTGGAGCTCGCTGCTGTTCCAGGAGGTCCGCGAGAAGCGCGGGCTCGCCTACTCGGTCTACTCCTACACGTCCCTGTACGCCGACGCCGGCCTCACGGCCATCTACGTCGGTTCGCGCGCGGAGGCGGTGGAGGAGGCCATGACCGTCATCCTCGACGTGCTCCAGCGCCTGCCCGAGCACATCTCCGAAGAGGCCGTCAACCGTGCCCGGAACCACCTCAAGGGCCAGCTCGTGCTGAGCATGGAGAGCCCGGGTAGCCGCATGCAGTCGCTGGGCCGAGCCGTGCTCATGGAGCAGCCCGTCCTCAGCGTCGACGAGGTGCTGCAGCGCATCGACGCGGTGACGCGCGACGACGCGGTGGCCGCCGTGCGGCGGTACTATGACCCCAAGAAATGGTCCACGGTGTGCATCGGCCCGCGGGCGGAGCCGTTTCGGGCCGTCACCGGCGGATTCGCCTGGGAGGAGCGATGACAGACGTGCTCGTGACCGGCGCCGCCGGCAAGATGGGCGGCCTCAGCGCCGCCACGATCGCCGCTCAGGACGACCTGCGCCTGGTGGCTCTCGTCGACCCCAAGGGCGGTACGAGCGCCGGCGACGCACCGTGCTTCGCGACCGTGGAGCAGGCGCTGGCGCTGACCTCCCCCGAGGCGGCGTTGGAGTTCAGTGTCCCCACGGCCGTGTTCGACAACGCGAAGCTGCTGCTCGCGGCCGGCGTGCCGACTGTGGTAGGCGCCACCGGCCTCGACGAGGCCGCTGTCGAGGAGCTCAGCGCCGTCGCGGCGACGGCCGGCGTAGGTCTCGTGATCGTGCCCAACTTCGCCCTCGGAGCCGTTTTGCTCATGCGCTTCGCGAGCCAGGCGGCGAAGTACTACGAGCACGCCGAGGTCATCGAGATGCACGAATCCCGCAAGCTGGACGCTCCGTCGGGCACCAGCCTGCGCACGGCGCGTCTCATGGCCGAGGCGCCGGGTTCCGCCCTGCGGGACGCGCCCGGCGAGCAGCCGTCTCGCGGTCTGGCGGCCGACCGGGTGCGCATCCACAGCGTGCGCCTGCCGGGGGTGGTCGCCCACCAGGAAGTCCTCTTCGGCGGCGACCACGAGCTGCTCAGCCTGCGTCACGATTCGCTCTCGCGGCGCTCATTCATGAGCGGCGTCCTGCTCGCCCTGCGGCGGGTGAACGGCATCGAGGGGACTGTCGTGGGGCTGGAGAACCTCCTAGACTAGTGCGAGCACGTACGGGCCACCGTCCGCATCCGAGGAGGCGCGCCATGACCGACAGCCTGGGGACGATCCTCACCGCGATGGTGACGCCCTTCGACGCCGACCTGGCCGTCGACCACTGCAAGCTCGCCGAGCTCGCCGACTATCTCATCGGGAGCGGCTCAGACGGGCTCGTGGTGGCCGGCACCACGGGCGAGTCGCCGACGCTCACCGACGACGAGAAGGCGGCGATGTTCCGCACCGTCGTCGAGGCCGTGGGCGACCGCGCGGCCGTCGTCGCCGGCACGGGCTCCAACGACACCGCGCACAGCGTGGAGCTCACGCGCACTGCCGAGAAGTGCGGCGTCGACGCGGTCCTCGTGGTCACGCCCTACTACAACAAGCCGCCAGAGCGGGGCCTGCTGGCGCACTTCCGCGCCGTGGCCGCCGCCACCGGCCTGCCGCTCGTCGTGTACAACATCCCCGGGCGTTCGATGGTCAACTTGTCGCCCGAGGCGCTGGCCGCCCTCGGCGAGGTCGACAACATCGTCGCCGTGAAGCAGGCCAACCCCGATCTTACCGAGCTTCGCCGGCTGCGCGAGCTCAGCCACCTCGGCATCTACGCCGGCAACGACGACATGCTGCTCGACGTGCTCAAGATGGGCGGCCGCGGCGGCATCTGCGTGGCCAGCCACGTCGTCGGGCCGCGGCTGGCCGAGATGGCCCGGCTGGTCAGAGCCGGCGACGAGGCCGGAGCGGAGAGGCTCGACGAAGGCCTGCGCGCGCTCTACAGGACGCTGTCCCTGACGGTCAACCCCATCCTCGTCAAAGAAGCCCTCAACCTGCTCGGGCACGAGGTCGGCGGTCTGCGCCTCCCGCTCGTGCCCGCCACGCTCGAAGAATCCGCCGCCGTCGCCGATGAGCTGCGGCGGCTGGGCATGCTGAGCCGGGCATGACCCTCCTCGGCCGCCTCGCCGCGTTTGTCGACGGCTTGCCGCACGTCGTCGTGCTGCTGCTCTGCCTGCTGCTGGTCGCGGGGGTGGGTGCCGTCGACCTCATCACGGGCGCGGACGTCGTGTTCTCCGTCTTCTACGCCGTGCCCATCGCGCTCGCCACGTGGGTGCTCGGCCGCACGAGCGGCCTTCTCTTTTCGGTGGCCGCGACGATCCTGTGGACGGTCGGCGACCGCTACTCTCTGCATCAGACGTGGACGAGCGGGGTACCGTGGTGGAACGCCGCCGTGCGCTTGGCGTTCTTCGCGATGGTGGTGCTCATCCTCGCGGCCCTCAAGCAGGCGCTCGGCGAAGAGCAGCGCCTGGCGCGCGTCGACGCGCTCACGCGCGTGCCCAACGTGCGCTGGTTCCGCGAACAGGCCGACCTCGAGTTGCGCCGCGCCCGACGCAGCGGCCGACCGCTGAGCGTAGCCATCTTCGACGTCGACGACCTCAAGGAGGTGAACGACTGCTACGGACACCCGGCCGGCGACGCCCTTCTCGTCACCGTGGCGAGGGCATGGACTCACGCGTTGCGGGACACCGATCTCATCGCGAGGCTGGGCGGCGACGAGTTCGCGGTGCTTCTGCCGGACACCTCGTCAGACGCCGCACTCGTGGCGCTGATGAAAGGTCGGGGGGCCGCTCTCGTCGCCATCGGCGAGGGCGGCTGGCCGGCCTCGCTCAGCATCGGCGCCGTCACGTACGTGGGCGGTGAAGCCGACCTCGAGGGCCTGCTGCGGCACGCGGACGCCCTCATGTACGAGGTCAAGGGCGCCGGCAAGGACGGCGTCCGCACCGCCGTCCTGGGAGACGGCGGTGCGCCGGTTCGCCGTTCGGAGTCGCGAGCAGATAGGATCGCTCCCATATGAGTGACTCGCTTCGGATCATCCCTCTCGGCGGTCTCGGCGAGATCGGTAAGAACATGACCGCCGTCGAGTACCGCGGTAAGATCGTCGTGCTCGACTGCGGCGTCGAGTTCCCGCGCGATGAGATGCTCGGCATCGACCTCGTGATCCCCGATATCAGCTGGCTGCTCGGGCGCCGCGGCGACGTCCTGGCGTTTGTCATCACGCACGGCCACGAGGATCACCAGGGCGCGCTGCCCTTCGTGCTCAAGCAGCTCAACAAGCCCGTGTACGGCAGCCGATTCACTCTGGCCCTTATCAAGTCCAAGCTCGACGAGCACGGGCTTCTCAAGGTCGTCGAGCTCAACGAGGTCAGTGAGACCTCCAAGTTCCGCCTGGGGCCGTTCGACCTGTCTTTCGTGGCCGTGAGCCACAGCGTGCCCGACGCGCTCTCGATCGTGCTCGGCACCGAGCTCGGGGCCCTGGTGCTGACCGGCGACTACAAGTTCGACCACACGCCGATCGACGGCCGCATCACGGACGTCAACACGTTCGCGCAGCTCGGCCAGCAGGGCGTGCTGGCGCTGCTGGCCGACTCCACCAACGCCGAGACGCCTGGTTCCACCGCGTCCGAGAGTATCGTCGGCCAGGCGTTCCACCAGATCTTCGCGGAGGCCGAGGGGCGCGTGATCGTCGCCTGCTTCGCCTCGCACATCCACCGCGTCCAGCAGGCTATCCAGATCGCCGACCTGCACGGGCGCAAGTTCGCCGTCTCCGGGCGCTCGATGCAGAAGAACGTGAATATCGCCCGCAACCTCGGCTATCTGAAGGTCCCCGAGGGTGCGATGATCAAGCTCACCGAGATCGACGACTACCGCCCCGAGGAGATCCTCATCCTCTCGACGGGGAGCCAGGGAGAACCCCTCTCGGCGCTCACGCGCATGGCCTTCGACGACCACCCACAGGTGGGCCTGCACGAAGGCGACACCGTCGTCATGTCGGCCAGCCCGATCCCCGGCAACGAGGTCAGCGTCATGACCACCGTCAACCGCCTGCTCAAGGTCGGGGCCACGGTCGTCTACGGGCGCGACAGCGGCGTGCACGTCAGCGGGCACGCCGCTCAAGAAGACATGCGCATGATGCTCAATCTGCTGCGCCCGCAGTACTTCGTCCCGGTGCACGGAGAGTATCGCCACCAGCATCTCCATGCCGAGCTCGCCCGTCAGTCCGGGGTCCGCGAGGAGGACATCTTCATCCTCGAGAACGGCGACGTCCTTGAGCTCGATCGCGAGAACGGCGAGATCGTCGACAAGGTGCCCACGGGCATGGTCTTCGTCGACGGCTTCGAGCTCGGCGATGCTGACGGCCTGGTGCTTCGCGACCGCCAGCAGCTCGCCGGCGACGGCATCCTCATCGCCGTGGTCACCGTCGACGCCCAGAACGGCGACTCGGTGGCGCCGCCGGAGTTGGTGGCGCGGGGCTTCCTTCACAACGACGAGCGCCTCCAGGAGGTGCTCGACGAGTGCGCGACCGCGCTCGACGATCTCATGGACGAGCTCGGCGCCGTGCACGTGACCGGACAGCGCCTCATCAGGGACGACATCAAGGAGAAGCTCGCCGGGCTCGTGTACGCACGCACCCGGCGGCGGCCGCTGATCCTGCCGGTCGTCGTCGAAGTCTGAACGACCGGCGTCTTCCTGCCGCCTCGCAGCGCGGTCCTTCCTAGGGTTTCCGGCACCCGTGTTGAATAGACGGCCTATGGCGACTGCACGCCCCAAGCAGGCACGGCGCGCGGGCGCCGCGGCGCGCATGCGACCGCGCGCCGCCCGTCCGGCGCCTCGGCCGGAAAGATCGGCCACCCGTCACCGCCACGAGCTGGCGGCGATCGCTTGCGTGGCTCTCGCCGTGTTCCTCGCCTTCGTCATCTATCTCGGCTGGGACGGCGGGACGCTGGGGCGCTGGCTGGGCGGCATCACGCGTTGGCTGGTGGGGCTCCTGGTCTTCGCGCTTCCGCTGCTCCTCTGCTTCATCGCCTACATGCTGGTGGCCCGCGCCGACCGCCGCCCGCGCCGCGGGGTGAGCTGGGGGATCGCGATGATCGTCGTCGCCTTCGTCCTGGCCGCGGCCGCCGACGCCTTCGGCGTCTTCGCCGGCGAGCGGCCGGAGCGTCTCTTCCGCGACGCCTACATGAGCATGCACGGCGGCGTGGCCGGCGAAGCTCTCTGGGCCGTGCTGTACGGCGTCATCGGGCGCCTCGGCGTGGACGTGCTCGTGGTCGCCCTGTTCGTGGCCGGCGTCCTGCTGGCGACCGGCTCGTCGCTGCGCCAGTGGGCGGGCCATTCGCGCAACGGCGTGGCCGCCGCAGGCAGGGCGGCGCGCAGCCAGGCCGAGGCTCTCGGCGCGCGCCGCCGGGACGCGGCGTCGACCCGCGTGGTGGAGCTCGACGAATGCCCGACGATCGACGCCTCCGAGATGATGAGGACTTCCGTGCCTACGGCAGCCCAGTACGGGCCCGCGGTGAGCACGCACGCCCCGCACCTCGTGGACGGACGGCTCACGGCACCCGAGATCTTCGGTGAGCTCAAGAGTTACGCGCCGGCCCCGGAACCGGTGGAAGAGGCGGACGAGGGCGAGCAGCTCTCGCTTGCGCAAGCCGTCGCCGATGAGGCCGGCGGGGGGGACGCGGTGCTCGCCTTCCACGAGGCCGAGAAGCGTCAGTGGCTGCTCCCCCAGCCGTCGCTCCTGCAGCGGCTCGGGGAGAGCATCGGCGAGTCGCCAGACGCCATCCGCCGGGTCTCCCAGCGCCTAGTCGAGACCCTCGGGCACTTCGGCATCGCGGCCCAGGTCATCGGCACCGTCTCGGGGCCGCGCGTCACGCGCTACGAGCTGCAGCTGGCGCCGGGCATCAAGGTGAGCCGCGTCGCGTCGCTGAAGGACGATCTCGCCTACGCGCTCGCGGCCACCGAGATCCGCGTGCAGGCGCCGATCCCCGGTAAGACGGCCGTCGGCGTGGAGGTGCCCAACCTCGAGGCCAACTACGTCTCTCTCGGCGACATCCACGGGCTCTTCCCGCCGCACGCCTCGCCGATGGCCTTCTGGCTCGGCAAGGACGTCACCGGCAAGGCCGTGCTCGCCGATCTCGTGAAGATGGTGCACCTCCTGATCGCCGGCACCACCGGCTCGGGCAAGAGCGGCTGCCTCAACGCGCTCATCAGCTCGATCCTGCTGCGGGCGACGCCGGACGAAGTGCGCATGATCATGATCGACCCCAAGAAGGTGGAGCTCAGCAACTTCAACGGCGTCCCCCATCTTCTGGCCCCGGTGGTCACCAACATGAAGCAGGCCACCTACGTGCTCGACAACATCACCCGCGAGATGGACCGCCGCTACGACGTGCTCTCGCGCAACGGCTGCCAGGACATCCGCGCCCTCAACAAGAAGCTCGCCCGCTCCGGCGAGGAGCACATGCCCTACATCATGGTCATCGTCGACGAGCTGGCCGACCTCATGATGGTGGCGCCCTCCGAAGTGGAGGACTCCATCATCCGTCTCGGCCAGCTTGGGCGCAGCTGCGGCATCCACCTCGTGGTGGCCACACAGCGGCCGTCGGTGGACGTCGTGACGGGCATGATCAAGACCAACATCCCGTCGCGCATCGCCTTCGCCGTGGCGTCACAGACCGACTCGCGCATCATCCTCGACCAGGGCGGCGCCGAGAGCCTGCTCGGCATGGGCGACATGCTGTTCAGCCCGATGGGCAGCAACCGCCTGCTGCGCGTACAGGGGGCACTCATCACCGCTCACGAGATGAAGCTGCTCACCGAACACTGGAAACGCCAGGCCAAGCCGCAGTTCCAGGAGCACCTCCTCGAGAACCCCGCCGGCCCGGACGCCGATCAGCAGGCGCAGGCGGCCGGCGGCGACCAGCTCCTCGCCGACGCGATCAAGACGGTGGTCACGACGGGCGCCGCCTCTGTGGCGCTGCTGCAGCGCCGCTTGCGCGTGGGCTACGCGCGCGCCGGCCGGCTCATCGACATCATGGAGGAGATGGGCATCATCTCGGGCTACGACGGCAGCAAGGCCCGAGCCGTCCTCATCGACGAAGCCGAGCTGCCGGCCACCCTCGCGCGCGTGGCCGGCGAAGACGCGCCGGAGGCGCCTCCCGAGGCGGCCGTCCCGGCCACCGGGGAGGCCTGACCGGCGGGCGCGCCGCCGGCCCGCCGGATTTGTCTTCGCAGGGCCCTCTTACTAGACTGTGCGTTCGGGTGCCGGGCCACCGTCCCCGACCGACCGAGGAGAAGGCCATCCACCGTGTTTGAGATCGGCAACACGCTGCGCGAGGCGCGCGTGCGTCGCAACCTCACGCTCCAACAGGTCGAGGAAGACACGAAGATCCGTGTCAAGTACATCCAGGCCATGGAGAACGAGGACTTCGACGTGATGCCCGGCGCGACGTACGTCAAGGGCTTCCTGCGGACCTACGCCACGTACCTGACGCTGGACCCGGAGGTCATCCTCGACGAGTATCGCTCGCGCGGCGTGAAGAGCGCTGAGATCCAGGAGCCCTTCGGGGGCGTCTCCATGCTCGGCGCGCCGCGCGGCCACCGCGGGCGCAACACTGTCGTGTTCGTGGCCGTCATCTGCCTTCTCGTGCTCGGCGTCATCTGGATCCTCGGCCGCGGCAGCGACACGCAGTCGTCCACCAAGCCCGGCGCTCTCGGCATCACCAGCCCGTCATCGTCACCGTCGCCGTCGGCCAGCAAGTCCGCCAAGCCCCAGAAGACGACCGCGCCGGTGGTGAAGGGCGAGCTGCGCGTCACCGCGCTCAACGGCGACAGCTGGCTCGAGGTGCGCAAGGACAGCTCTACCGGAACGGTCCTGTTCAGCGGCACGGTGACGAAGGGGAAGACCAAGGTGTTCCTCGGCACGACTCTTTGGCTGCGCCTCGGCAACCCGTCGGTGGTGCACATCGAGGCCGAGGGCCGCAAGGCCGATCTCGCCCACACCGCGAACCCGGTCGACTATCTCTTCACACACGGCAAACTCGTGAGGCAGGGCTGACATGTCCAAGGAATCTTCGTTCGACGTGGTGTCGCGCGCCGACATCAACGAGGTGCGCAACGCCGTCAACATGGCGCAGAAGGAGATCGCCACGCGCTACGACTTCAAGAAGAGCGTGAGTTCCATCACGCTTGACGACGAGGCGCTCGTCTTGGTCTCCGACGACGACGGCAAGCTCAAGCAGGTCGTGGACGTGCTCGAGGAGAAGCTCGTGCGCCGCAAGGTCCCGCTCAAGGCGCTGCAGTACGGCAAGGTCGAAGAGGCGCTGGGCGGCACCGTGCGCCAACGGGTGCCCATCGCGCAGGGCATCCCCGACGACAAGATCAAGGCGATGAACAAGCTTCTGCGCCAGCGCTTCAAGAAGGTCAAGTCGCAGATCCAGGGCGATACCCTGCGCGTGTTCTCGGCGAGCAAGGACGAGCTCCAGGCCGCCATGGCGGCGCTCCGCGAGGAGGACTGGGGCGTCCCTCTGCAGTTCGTGAACTATCGCTGAGGCCCGCACGGGCGCCGCGTTCTTCATCCAGACTCTCGGCTGCCCCAAGAACGAGGCCGACTCCGACGCGCTCGCCCGCCGGCTGCGCGCGGCCGGGCACCGCGAGGAGCGGCTCGGCCGCGCCGACGTGATCGTCGTCAACACCTGCGGGTTCATCGACGCCGCCAAGGAGGAGTCCATCGCGGCGATCCTCCAGGCGGTGGACTGCGCTCACGAGCGCGGGGCGCGCGTCGCCGCCGTGGGCTGCCTGGTAGAGCGGTACCGCGAGGAGCTCGCCGCGGAGCTGCCCGAGGTGGACCTGTGGTGCGGCCTCGACACGGCGCCACTGCTCGCCGCCCTGCGCGAGGCAGGCGGCGGGGGAGAGGGCGCGGAGGAGCACGGCTCAGCCGTGCCGGTGCCGCGCCGTCCACGCCCCGTGAGCGGCTACCTCAAGATCTCGGACGGCTGCGACCGTCGCTGCGCGTACTGCGCCATCCCGCTCATCAAGGGCCACTACGAGACTGTGGCGGCCGCGGAGGTCCTGCGCGGCGCGCGCGCGGCGCTGGCCGCCGGCGCCAAAGAGCTCGTGCTCGTCGGCCAGGACACGTCGCGCTGGACGCAGCCGGACTGGGGCGGGCTCGAGCGGCTGCTCGCCGAGCTCAAGGCGCTCGAGCCCGCCCCCGTCTGGCTGCGCCTCCTCTACCTGCAGCCCGACGGTATCGATGAGGCCCTCCTGGAGGCCCTCTCGCGCCATGCGGTGCCGTATGTGGACGTCCCCCTCCAGCACGCCTCCGGCGCCGTCCTGCGGCGCATGAAGCGCCGCGGCGACGGCGCCTTGCATCTCGACCTTCTTGTGCGAGTTCGCGCCGCGCTCCCGGGCGCCGCCGTGCGCTCGACCTTCATCTCGGGGTTTCCCGGCGAGACCGACGAGGAGTTCGACGAGCTGCTCGCTTTCGTGCGCGAGGCCGGACTCGCGGCCGCCGGCGTGTTCCCCTACGACGCCCAGGATGGTACCCCGGCGGCGACGTTGCCCGGGCAGGTCCCGGCGGCGCTCGCCTTCGCGCGCGCCGCCCAGCTCGGCGAGGCGATCGACGAAGTGGCCGGCGTATTTTGGCAGGCGCTCGTCGGCCGCCCGCTCGAGGTGCTGATCGAGCGCGGCGCGCGAGCGGACGGCGTCGCCGCAGGGCGATGCGCCCTGCAGGCGCCGGATATCGACGGACGGACCCTCGTGCGCGGCGCCGGGGTCCGACGCGGCCAGGTCGTGCACGCCGTAGCGTCCGGCAGCGTCGGGTATGATGTCGAGGCCGACGCCGGGAGACGGGAGCCGTGAGCAGCCAGTTCAACCTCGCCAACGTCATCACCATCTCGCGGATCCTGCTCATCCCCGTGTTCCTGGTGCTGCTGCTCTCGGGGATCCCCCAGCCGTACGGCGACGTCGCCGCCGCCGCTGTGTTCATCCTGGCGGCGGCCACCGACAAGCTCGACGGCTACGTGGCGCGCCGCAACAAGCAGATCACGACGCTCGGGCAGTTCCTCGACCCGCTCGCCGACAAGCTGCTCATCGCGGCCGCGCTCATCGCCCTGGTGAGCCAGGGACGCATCGCGGCCTGGGTGGCCATGCTCATCATCGGCCGCGAGATCGCCGTCAGCGTGCTGCGCATCGTCGGGGTGTCGCAGGGGGTCTCGATCCCGGCCGACCGCTACGGCAAGCTCAAGACGGTCCTGCAGATCGTCTACGTGGTCTACGTGCTCGTTCCCACTGCCAAGATCGCCGACCTGATCCACGTGTCGACCGACGTGGCCACCGTCATCCAGTGGATCCTGGCAGGCGTGGTCGTGGTCGTGACCCTGGCCTCGGGCGTGCGCTATTTCATGAACGCACGAGGTGTCATCCACATGCCCGGGAGCCCGCCGCGATGAACGGCGGCCGTCAGAAGCGCGCGGCCCCGTGAGCGGCGCCCTGCCGCGCGCCGCCGTCGTGCTCAGCGGCAACGAGCTCCTCGACGGCCGTACCCGCGACACCAACGGCGCCTTCCTGAGCGCCGACCTCAGCGCCCGTGGGGTCAAGGTGACCAGCGTCGTCACTGTCGCCGACGACGAGGAGCGCCTCACGGCTGCTTTGGAGTACTGCCTGGCCGCCGAGCCGGACCTGCTCGTCGTCGGCGGCGGCCTGGGCACGACGCACGACGACCTCACGGCCGCCAGTTTGGCCAGGGCCCTGGGCGTGAGCCTCGACGAAGACCCCAGGGCCCTCGGCATGGTGGAGGAGCGCGTGCGCTGGGTCGCCGAGCGGCGCCATCTGGACTTCGGCGAGCTGTTCTCCCTGGCCCGTCGCCAGGCTCTGCTGCCGGCCGGCTCCACGCCCGTACCGCCGGCCGGGGTCGCCCCCGGCATCGCCGCCCGCCGCGGGCCGACGCGCATCTACGCCTACCCCGGCGTGCCCTACGAGTTCGAGGCCATGTGGCTCGCAACGGCCGAGCGCCTGCAGGCCGAGGGGTTCTTTCCCGACGTCGCCGTGCGCAGCGTGCGCATCTTCGGTGTCGGCGAGCTCCAGGTGGCGCCGCTCCTCGCAGGGACGCCGCACGATCTCCTGGAGACGGGGATCAACGTCGGCAGGGGAGAGGTGACGGTGAGGCTGCGCTACCGGCGCGGCGTGCCCGCCGACGCCCAGGCGGCGGCGCTGGTCGCCGCGCTCGAGGCCGACGCCCCAGTGTTCAGCAGCGACGGCCGCAGCATCGACGAGGTCGTCGCCGACGGTCTTCGGGAGCGCGGCCTCACGCTCGCCGTCGCCGAATCCTGCAGCGGCGGCCTGCTCGGCGCCCGGCTCACCGAGCGGCCGGGCAGCTCAGACTACTTCGTCGGCGGCGTCATCAGCTACGCCAACGCGCTCAAAGTGGGTCTTCTCGACGTGCCGGCCGGCATACTCGCCCAGTATGGCGCCGTCTCGGAGCAAGTGGCCGGCGCGATGGCCGCAGGCGCGCGCGCCGCGACGGGCTCCGACTACGCCCTGGCGGTGAGCGGCGTCGCCGGGCCGAACGGCGGCACGCCGGACAAGCCCGTGGGCCTCGTCTACGTGGCCTGCAGCGGGCCGCGGCGCACGAAGGTGGTGCGCGGCCTCTACCCGGGCGACCGCGCCTCCGTGCGCGACTACAGTGTCTCCGCAGCGCTGCACCTGCTGCGCCGGGAGCTCGCCGGGTGAGCCCGGTGGGAGGCGACGACGAAGCGCTACGGCTGTTCGTCGCTTGCGACCTGCCCGGCGAGACGCGGCGCGCCGTCGAGGCCTGGCAGCGCAGGGCACTCGGGGGCCACGAAGGTCTGCGCCTCAACCACGCGCTGCACATCACGCTGGCGTTCCTGGGCAGCGTCGCTGCCCAGCGCGTGCCCGAGCTCACCGAGGCGCTCTCGCAGGTACTCGTGAGTCCCTGCGAGGTGGCCGTCGCGGAGCCCGTCTTCGTGCCGCTGCGTGGCGCCAAACGCGTCGTCGCGCTGCGACTGGTCGACCGCGACGGCGAGCTGGCGCGGCTTCAGGCCGACGTGGCGGCAGCGCTAACCTCCACCGGGCTCTTCGAGGCTGAGGGACGCCTCTGGCTGCCGCATCTCACCGTCGCCCGTTTGCGCCGTCCTGGTCACCCATTTTCCCTGCAAAACGTCAACATCCCACAGTTTTGTGTCGTCCGCGTCGTCTTGTATAGTAGCCTCCTGGAGAGGGCCGGCGCCGTGCACACTCCCCTGGCAGTGTTTTCCGCGTCCTGAGCAAGAGAGGAGCGCTACCTTGGACAAGGACAAAGCCCTTGAGGCAGCCGTCACGCAGATCGAGCGCCAGTTCGGCAAGGGCAGCGTCATGCGCCTCGGCGACCATCCCGTGAGCGACGACATGCAGTTCGTGCCCACCGGTTCGCTGGCCCTCGACATCGCCCTCGGCGTCGGCGGCATCCCGCGCGGCCGCATCGTCGAGATCTACGGCCCGGAGTCGTCGGGCAAGACCACCATGGTCTATCACCTCATCGCCCAGGCGCAGCGGCTCGGCGGCCAAGCCGCCTTCATCGACGCCGAGCACTCCATGGACCCCATCTACGCCAAGGCCATCGGCGTCGACGTCGACAACCTGCTGGTGTCGCAGCCCGACTACGGCGAGCAGGCGCTCGAGATCGCCGAGATGCTGGTGCGCAGCGGCGCCCTCGACATCGTCGCCATCGACTCGGTGGCGGCGCTCACGCCCAAGGCCGAGATCGAGGGCGAGATGGGCGACAGCTTCGTCGGCCTGCAGGCCCGCCTCATGAGCCAGGCGCTGCGCAAGCTCGCCGGCGCCCTCAATCGCTCCGGCACGATCTGCTGCTTCACCAATCAGCTGCGCGAAAAGATCGGCGTCATGTTCGGCAGCCCAGAGGTCACCACCGGCGGCAAGGCGCTCAAGTTCTACGCCACCATCCGCCTCGACATCCGCCGCATCGAGACGCTCAAGGACGGCACCGAGGCGGTCGGCAACCGCGTACGCGTCAAGGTCGTCAAGAACAAGGTCGCGCCGCCCTTCAAGCTGGCCGAGTTCGACATCATGTACGGGCAGGGCATCTCGCGCGAGGGCACGCTGCTCGATCTCGGCGTCGTCCACGATGTGGTCGCCAAGAGTGGCGCCTTCTTCAGCTACAACGACGAGCGCCTCGGGCAAGGCCGCGCCAACGCCAGGGTGTTCCTCAGGGAGAACCCCGACATGGCAGACGCCATCGAACTGCAGATCCGCGAGAAGGCGGGGCTTCCGCCGGTGTCGGTCGGCGCCACCGCGCCCGCCGAGGCGGTCGCGCCCGAGGGCGTCGACCCGGTCACCGGCGAGATCCTGTAGGGCTCCAGTCGTGCCCGTCGTCACCGCGCTACGGGCTACCCGCCGTGGTCACGTTGCCGTGCACGTCGACGGCAGCTTCCTCTGCAGCGTCAGCGACTCGCTCGTCGCGCGCTGGCATCTGTACCAGGGCCGCGAGCTCGACGACGACGCGCTCGCGCAGCTACGCGGCCAAGCGTCGGCCGAGCGAGTCATGGCCGACGCCTACCGGCTGCTCGGGCACCGCGCCCGCAGCCGCCACGAGCTCCGCCGACGGCTGCTCCAGAAGGGGCACGACGACGAGGCCGTCACCGGCGCGCTCCAGCGGCTCGCCGCCGACGGCCTGCTCGACGACGCCGCGTTCGCGCGCAGCTATCTGACCGACAAACGCGGCCTCAACGGCTGGGGCAGCCAGCGCATCCGCCGCGGCCTCGCCGAGCTGGGCGTCGACCACGCCGTGATCGACGCGGCGCTCAGCGCCGCCGCGGCTACCGAGGGCGACGACGCCGAGCTCGAGCGTGCCCTCTCTGCGCTGCGCCGCCGGGCAGCGCCGCAGCCGCCGCTCGACGCGGCCCGGCGGCGCGCCTACCAGGCCCTGCTGCGGCGTGGCTTCAGCACGGCGGTCGCGTATGCGGCCATCCGGCGCTGGAGCGGCGACGCGCCGCCCGACGGCGACCCCGGTTGAGCCTGGGCGGCGAGTCGGCGCAGCGCTCTTGAGCGCCCGCGAGCCCGCAGGGCCCCGTCGCGGGCGGGGAATTGACTTTGTGAGCGCCAATCACCTACTATCGTCCTGCGCGACGTGTGTGCGTGCTTTGTGTAGTTCACTCTCGCTCTTGCATAGCGATACGCATGGCGCTTCGGCGCCCATTGGCTGACACCATCGAACCAGGGGTCCACTGTGAGAGATTTGGGAGGTTTTGCCACCTGATCTTCGTCCCGACCCCTGGACGCTGAAACAGCTGCAGATCCGTATCTCTTGCACGAATGAGTGTGGCACTGGCCGGGCGCGTTGCTCGGCCTTTTTCGTGCCGCGCGACCTGTGAAGGGATAGGACTGAGATGATGATTGCCGTGTACATCGTGGTGGGGCTCGCAGTGGGCGTGGTTGCGGGCTACCTGATCCGCCGCAATCTCGCGGCGGGCAAGCTGGCCGGGGCGGAGCGCGAAGCCGAGAGGGTGCTGCGAGACGCCAAGCGTGAGGCCGAGACAATCCTCAAGGAAGCCCGCCTCGAGGCGAAAGAGGAAGTGCACAAGGTGCGTAGCGAGGTCGAGGCCGAGCTGCGCGACCGGCGCGAAGAGGTGGGCAAAGCCGAGCAGCGCCTGTTGCAGCGCGACGAGCAGCTCGACTCGCGCGCCGCGGAGCAGGACCGTCGCGAGCAGTCGTTGCGCGATCGCGATGCCAACTCCCAGCGCGTCAGCGACGAACTGCAGATCGCCCACGACGAGGCCATGATCCAGCTTGAGCGCATCTCCGGGCTCAGCGCGGCGCAGGCCAAGGACATGCTGCTGAAGCAGACGGAGGACGAGGCCCGCCACGAGATGGCCAAGCTCGTGCGCCAGGTCGAGGAAGAGGCGCGCCGCGAAGCCGACCGCCGCGCCCGCAACATCCTCTCGCTGACCATTCAGCGCACCGCCGCCAACCACGTTGCTGAGACCACCGTGTCGGTGGTCCATCTGCCGTCCGACGACATGAAGGGCCGCATCATCGGTCGCGAGGGGCGCAACATCCGCACCCTCGAGAACACTACGGGGATCGACTTCATCATCGACGACACGCCCGAGGCAGTAGTGCTGTCGGGCTTCGACGGCGTGCGCCGCGAGACCGCACGCCTCACGCTCACCAAGCTCATCACCGACGGACGGATCCACCCGGCGCGCATCGAGGAGACGTACCTTCAGGCGAAGGCCGAGGTCGAGGCCACCATGGAGGAAGCGGGGGAACAGGCCTGCTTCGACACCAACGTGCACGGCGTGGCGCCCGAGCTCGTAAGAGTCCTCGGGCGCCTCAAGTATCGCACCAGCTACGGCCAGAACGTGCTCAACCACTCCATCGAGGTGGCTCATCTCGCCGGCATCATGGCCGCCGAGCTGGGCGCCAACGTCAAGATCGCCAAGCGTGCCGGCCTCCTCCATGACATCGGCAAGGCCGTAGACCATGAGGTCGACGGCTCGCACGCCGACATCTCGCAGCAGCTCTGCAAGAAGTATCGCGAGTCGCAGAGCGTGTGCCACGCCATCCAGGCGCACCACCAGGACATCGAGCCGCAGACCGTCGAGGCCGTGATCGTGCAGGCCGCCGACGCGATCTCCGCGGCGCGGCCCGGCGCCCGCCGCGAGTCGCTCGAGAACTACGTCAAGCGGCTCGAGTCACTGGAGCGCATCGCCGAGAGCAAGAAGGGCGTGGAGAAGTGCTTCGCCATGCAGGCGGGCCGCGAGGTGCGCGTGATGGTCAAGCCGGCCGAGATCGACGACGACGCCACGGCGTTGCTGGCTCGCGAGATCGCCCGGGAGATCGAGGACCAGCTCGACTACCCCGGGCAGATCAGGGTCACCGTGATCCGTGAGAGCCGCGCCGTCGACATCGCCAAGTAGGCGGAGGCCGCGCGCAGGCGCCACCAGGGCCATGCACACCTACTATCTGCGCTCCTTCGGCTGTCAGATGAACGCGCACGACGCCGAGCGGATCCGCGCGCTGCTTGAGGCCGAGGGCCTCGAGCGCGCCGACGAGCCCGAGGGCGCCGACGTGCTCGTCTACAACACTTGCACTGTGCGCAAGAGCGCCGACGAGCGGCTGGCCGGGCATCTGGGCACAGCCGCCCGGCTCAAGCGCGAGGACGCCGGTCGGATCGTCCTCGTGACCGGCTGCCTGCCGCAGGCCGAGCAGGACGACTTCTTCCACCGCTTCCCCTTCGTCGACGGCGCTCTGGGCCCCCAGAACCTCCATCGCCTGCCGGAGTTGCTCGCGGCGGCCGTGGAGCCGGCGCAGCCGGCCGCACGGCCGCCGGGCTACTTCGCCGACGGCCCAGCCCTGAGCGGCGATCTCGCGGCGCACCGGGAGCGGCGGCACCAGGCCTGGGTGCAGATCATGTCGGGCTGCACCAACTTCTGCTCGTACTGCATCGTGCCGCAGGTGCGCGGCCCCGAGCGCAGCCGCGACCTTCGGACACTGGTCGCCGAGGTGCGTGGCCTCGTCGCCGACGGCGTCCGCGAGGTCACCCTGCTCGGCCAGAACGTCAATGCCTACGGGCTCGATCTGCGGCAGGGAGGGCGCGAGGGAGCGCCGGACTTCCCGGCGCTGCTGCGCGCCCTCGATGCCTTGCCGGGGCTCGCCCGCGTGCGCTTCATGACCTCGCACCCAAAGGATCTCTCGGACGATCTCGTGCAGGCGATCGCCGAGCTGCCCAGCGTCTGCGAGCATGTCCATCTGCCGGCCCAGGCCGGCTCGGACCGCGTCCTGGCCGCCATGCATCGCGGCTACACCGCGGCGGCCTACCTCGAGCGCGTTCAGGCTCTGCGTGCGGCCGTGCCGGACGTGAGCGTCACGACGGACCTCATCGCGGGGTTCCCCGACGAGAGCGACGACGACTTCGCGCAGACGCTCGAGCTGGTGAGGGCGGCGAAGTTCGACGCGGCCTTCACCTTCATGTTCTCGCCACGTCGCGGCACCACCGCCGCCGAGCTACCGGAGCAGGTGACGGCCGAGGTCAAGCGCGAACGCGTCGAGCGCCTTATCGCGCTCACGCAGGCGCTGGCTCTGGACTCGCGGCGGCGCTGGGTGGGCCGCCGCGCCGAAGTGCTGGTCGAGGGCCCCAGCCGAGACGGGAAGAGCCTGCGCGGCCGTACACGGCACAACGTGACGGCGAACGTGACCGGGGCGACCGAACCCGGTGCTATAGTGGAGATCGAGGTCACCGGAGCGACCTCGACGACCCTTCGCGGAAGGGCCTGAACGGCGCACTCAGGAGGTGCCGTCATGCAGGGCTGTATCTGTCCCCATCCTCCACTGCTCATCCCCGAGGTCGGCGGCGCCTCACTGCGCCAGGTGGGCGCTACCGTCGCCGCCATGCGGCGTCTCGCCGACCAGATCGGGGAGCCCGAGACCGTCGTGGTCATCTCCCCGCACAGCGACGGCTACGGCGACGCGCACGTGGTGCGCACGGCGCCGCGCCTGAGCGGCGATCTCGGGCGCTTCCGCTGCCCGGAGGTCGCGTTCAGCTACGACAACGACGTGCCGTTCGCCGAGCTCCTGCTGGCGCTGGCCGGCGACTACCGTCGTCTTCAGCTCGTGCCCGACGACGGCGACCAGCTCGACTGGGGCGTGCTCGTGCCCCTGAGCTTCCTCAAGGCGCGGCAGATCGTCTCGTTGTCCATCGTCAGCGCCTACGGCGAGCACCGTACTCTCGGGCAACTGGTGCGCCGCTGCGCCGAGGAGCTGGGCCGCGACACGCTCTTCCTGGCCTCCGGCGACCTCTCGCACGCTCTCACGCACAGCGCGCCGGCCCCTTACGACCCGCGCGGCAAGCTCCTCGACGACGAGGTGGTGCGGCTGCTGGGCGTGGGTGATTTCGTCGGGCTCGGGCGCATGGACCCCATCCTGCTCGAAGGAGCCGCCGAATGCGGCCTGCGCAGCTTCATGGCGCTCGGCGGCTTCCTCGGCGACGACGCCACCGTGGCCCCCGAGATCCTGAGCTACGAGGGCCCCTTCGGCGTCGGCTACATGGTGGCGCGTTTCGGGGCGACCGAGGTGGAGCGCCCGGGGGTGGAGGCATGAGCGAGGACGGCGAAGACGCGAGCGGCGCTCCGTCCGGTCCCGCCGACTACGCCCGCGTCTGTGTGGAGGGCTGCGTGCTGGGGCGCCCGTTGCCGCCACCGGCGGCGCACCCGTTCTTCACGCACCGCGCCGCGTGCTTCGTGTCGCTGAAGAAACATGGCGGGTTGCGCGGCTGCATCGGCACTCTGGAGCCGGCCGAATTGGACCTGGGCGCCGAGATCGCCCGCAACGCGCGCTCGGCGGCCTTCCACGATCCACGCTTCCAGCGCGTGCGCGCCGACGAGCTTCCGGAGCTCACGTGCTCGGTGGACGTGCTCAGCCCGAGCGCGCCGTGCGCGCCGGCCGACCTGGACCCCGCGGTCTACGGCGTGATCGTGTGCGCCGGCCTGCGCCGGGGCGTCCTGCTGCCCGATCTGCAGGGCGTCGAGACCGTGGAGCAGCAGATCGACATCGCCCTGCAGAAGGCGGGCATCGGCCCCGGCGAGGCATTCACCCTCGAACGCTTCACCGTGACCCGCTACCGCGAGGGCGAGCCGCCGCGCGACGACGAGGTCGACGAGCGGCCGGCGCAGTCGCGCTGACGTGCCGGGCGCCGCAGGCACACGCCGCGCGATGGCTCCGCCGGTGGTGGCTCTGTTCGGAGCGACCGCGCTCGGCAAGACGGATGTAGCGGTGGCGCTCGCCGAGCGCCTGCGCGCCGACATCGTCGTCGCCGACTCCATGCAGGTCTACGAAGGCCTGCCTATCGTCACCAACCAGCCCGACGAGGCGCAGCGCGCCCGCGCGCGGCACCACCTCGCCGGTTTCGTGGCCCCGCAGCGTGAATTCACCGTGGCCGAGTACGCCCGCGAGGCCCACGCGGTCATGGACGGCCTGCGCCGCGAAGGCCGCGCCGTGGTCGTCGAGGGCGGCTCCGGGCTGTACCTCAGGGCCGCCCTCGGCGACCTCGAGTTCGCGGCGCCGCCCGACGACGCGCTGCGCCGCGAGCTCGAGGAGCGCTGGGCGCGCGACCCGGGCGAAGTGGTGGACGAGCTGCGTCTGCGCGACCCCGCAGGTCTCGCGCGCCTCGACACCTCCAACCCGCGCCGCGTGATCCGCGCCCTCGAGGCCGTGCTCGTGAGCGGCGGACCCCTTCCGCCCGCCGGCCGCGACCGGCTGTGGCGGCCGGGCGAGCGCTACGCGCACAGCCTGGTCGTACTCCTGCCGGACGATGGCCGTGAGGCGCTGAAGGCGCGCATCGCGGCGCGCGTCGACGAGATGCTCGGCGCCGGCGCCGTCGAAGAAGTAGCCCGCGCCCGCGAACGCGGGCCCATCTCCCGCACGGCGCTGCAGGCCATCGGCGTGCGCGAGCTCGGCGCCGTCCTCGACGGTGACCTGAGCCGGGGCGAGGCGGCGGCGCGCATGAAGGCGCGCACGCGCGCCTTGGCCCGCCGCCAGCTCACCTGGATGCGCAAGCTGCCGGCGGCCGCCCAGGTGCCTGCGGCCGGGCGGCCGCCGGAGGCCGTCGCGGAGAGCATCCTCGCCTTCCTCAAGGCACGCTCGTGGTAGAGTATGCGCTCGAGCCGCACGTGACCGCGGCCGTTTCATCTCACGGGAGGTCTTGACGGGTGACGCCAAGGTGGCAGGGCCTCGGCAAGGTCCAGTTCTCGAAGTGGCAGGGCCTCGGCAACAACTACATCGTGGTGCACGCCGAAGAGGTGCCGTTCGCGCTCACACCGGAGCGCGTGCGCCTGCTGTGCGACCGTAACCTCGGCATCGGCGCGGACGGCATCATGGTCATCGGCGCGCCGACCGGCGAGAACCGCTTCCCGATCACGATCTTCAATCTCGACGGCAGCCAGGCGGAGATGTGCGGCAACGGCGTGCGCATGGTCGCCCGCAAGCTGCGCATGGAGGGCTTGCTCAGCGGCGACACCGTGGTGCTCGAGACCGCCGCCGGCGAGATCGTCCCCAAGCTCGGCGAGGGCTTCATGGTCACCGTCGACATGGGCATCGCGCGCTTCGGCGGCGAGAAGCTCAGCGGCTTCGACGGCGACTGCGTCGAGGAGTCTCTGCACGCCGCCGGCCGCAGCTTCACGTTCACGTTCGTCGACGTCGGCAACCCGCACGCCGTGATCCAGTCTCCGTGGCCCCTCGAGCTCGTCCCGCTGCACGAGGTGGGGCCGATGATCGAGGCGCACAAGAACTTCCCGCGCAAGGCCAACGTGGAGTTCGTCAAGGTCCTCGACGAGCACGGGGCCAAGGTCAGGGTCTGGGAGCGGGGCGTGGGGGAGACGCGCGCCTGCGGCACCGGCGCCACCGCGACCGCGGTCGCGCTGGTCCGCACCGGGCAGTGCACGTCGCCGGTCACGGTGGAGCTGCCCGGCGGCACGCTCGTCGTCGAGGTGCGGCCCGACTGGCGCGTGTTCATGACCGGGCCCGCCGAAGAGATCTACCACGGCGACCTCTCGCGGGAGTTCCTCGATCACCTCGAGTGACGCCGGCGCCGCCGTTCAGGACCCCGGGAGAACCTTGAGATTCTCACAGCGCGTGCAAAGCCTGGCGCCCTACCTGTTCGCCGGGATCGAGCGCCAGATCGCCGAGCGGCGCGCCGCCGGCTTCGACGTGATCAGCCTCGGCATCGGCGACCCGGACCTGCCCACGCCGCCACATATCGTCGAGGCGCTCGCGGAGGCGGCCGACGACCCCGCCACGCACCAGTACCCCAGCAACCAGGGCGAGCCGGCGTTTCGCGAGGCCGTGGCCGGGTTCTACTCCACGCGCTTCGGCGTGGAGCTCGACCCGGCCTCCGAGATCGTCCCGCTGCTGGGCGCCAAGGAGGGCATCGCCCACGTCGGCCTCGCCCTCCTCGATCACGGCGACGTGGCCCTGGCCGCCGATCCCGGCTACCCCGTGTACATCAGCGGCCCCAGGCTGGCCGACGGCACGGCGGTGCCGCTGCCGCTCGTTCGCGAGCTCGGCTTCCAGCCCGATCTCGAGGCCCTCGCGCCGAGCGTGCTCGCCAAGGCCCGCATGGTCTTCGTGAGCTATCCCAACAACCCCACGGGAGCCGTCATCGAGGACGACTTCTTCGCGCGACTGGTCGCCTTCGCCGCCGCGAACGACCTCGTGGTGGTGCACGACAACGCCTACGCCGACATCACCTACGACGGCTACGTGGCGCCGAGCTTTCTCGAGACGCCGGGCGCCCGGGACGTGGGCGTCGAGATGTTCAGCCTGTCCAAGAGCTACAACATGACCGGCTGGCGATCGGGCGCGATGGTCGGCAACCGCGCCGTGGTCGACGCCTACTGGCGCCTCAAGACCAATATGGACTCCGGCATGTTCGGCGCCGTGCAACGCGCCAGCGTCGCCGCGCTCAGCGGCCCCCAGGACTGCGTGCGCGACATGTGCCGGGTCTACCAGCGCCGTCGCGACCTGCTCGTGGAGGCGCTACGGACCATCGGCATTCACGTGAAGCCGCCCAAGGGCACGATCTACCTGTGGGCACCGGTGCCCGAGGGCTACACATCCTCGAGCTTCGCCCAGCAGGTGCTCGACCAGGCGGACGTGGTGGTCACGCCGGGGGCCGCCTACGGCGCCCGCGGCGAGGGCTACGTCCGTCTTTCCCTGACGGTATCCGACGAACGGCTGCGCGAGGCCGTCCGGCGCATCGAGGAGCGGGTACGGATCTAGGAGCCGTCAGATGAGCGCCGGGGCCGCCACCGTCGACAGCGGCGCGACCGCGCCGCGGCCGCGCGCCGTGGTCTTCGCGGCCGTGTCCGGCGGGCGCGGCGCGCCCACGGAAGAGGAGCCGCTGAACGAGATCAAGGAGCTGCTGAGCTCGGCCGACATGGACTGGGTCGCCGACGTGATCCAGCGCAAGGAGCGGCCGCATCCGCACTCATACCTCGGCAAAGGCAAGCTGGTCGAGCTCACGGAGGCCGTCAAAGAGAGCGGCGCCACGGTGGCGGTCTGCGAGGACGACCTGAGCCCTGGCCAGGTGGCGGCCGTGCTCGACGCCGTGGACGTGGACGTCCTCGACCGTACCGAGCTCATCCTCACCGTGTTCAGCAAGCACGCGCACTCGCTGGAGGGTACCCTGCAGGTGCACCTCGCACAGCTCGAGTACGAGCTCACGCGGATGCGCGGCAAGGGCCTCATCCTCTCGCGGCTCGGCGCCGGCGTGGACATGCGCGGCCCCGGCGAGACCAAGCTCGAGGTCGACCGCCGCGTGGTGCGCAAGCGCATCCAGACGCTGCGTCGGCGCATCGACCACATGGCCAGGACGCGACGCACGCAGCGCGCCCGCCGGCTGCGCGCCGCGGTGCCGCTGATCGCCCTGGCCGGCTACACCAACGCCGGCAAGTCGACGCTGCTCAACGCGCTCACCGACGCCGACGTCGCGGTGCGCGACAGGCTCTTCGAGACGCTCGATCCCACGTCGCGCGCGTACCGCTTCCGCGACCGCGACTACGTGCTCACCGACACCGTCGGCTTCATCCGCAAGCTGCCGCACGCGCTGGTCGACGCGTTCGCCTCCACGCTCGAGGAGACGACGCTGGCCGACGTGATCGTAGTCGTCGCGGACGCCCATCTTGAGCCCGCGGAGGTCGAGATGCGTGAACAGACTGTGGCCGAGGTGCTCGACATGCTGGGCGCGCAGGCGCCGCGGATCGTCGTGTTCAACAAGACCGACCTCGCCGATCCCGGCAAGCTGGCGCGCCTGCGGGCGCTCTACCCCGAGGCCGAGTTCGTCGCCGCGGCACGCGGCGAGGGCCTCGGCCGGCTGCAGGAGCGCCTGGCCGACTTCTTTGACCGCGCCCTGCGGCCGGTGCGGCTGCTCTTCCCGTACGACGCCGCCGCGGACATGCACCGTCTGCGCGGCGTCGCCAGCGACGTCACCGAAGAGCACACGCCCGACGGCGTGATCTTCACGGCCCGGCTGCCCGTAGCAGAAGCCGGGCGCTACGCGCGCTACAGCCTCGATACGACGGTGGTCGACGTCGAGACGTCCGGCGCGGACGACAAGCCGCCAGCCGCCTCCGCGATGGCCGCCGAGGACGAGGACGACGGTGAGCCCTGAGCCCGCCGACACCGCGCTCGACGGACCGGACGGCGTCACCGTGCCGGTCAAGCTCCTCGGCGCCTCGGCGCGCCTGCCTGAGCGCGCCTACGAGCACGACGCCGCCTACGACCTGCACGCCGCCGAGGAGCTCGTCATCGAGCCGCTCGGCCGCGCCGTCGTGGGCACCGGCGTCGCCCTGGGGCTGCCACCGGGTCTGGCGGCCCTCACGCTGCCGCGTTCGGGCCTCGCCGCCCGGCACGGCATCTCCATCCTCAACGCCCCCGGACTCATCGATCCGGGGTATCGTGGCGAGGTGCGCGTGATCCTCGTCAACAGCGATCGCAGCGAAGCCTTCCGCGTGGCGGTGGGCGATCGCATCGCCCAGCTGTTGTTCCTGCCGCTGACCAAGGTACGCCTGGCAGCCACCGACGAGCTCGACGAGACAGAGCGGGGCCCGCAGGGCTTCGGCTCCAGTGGAAGAGGGGAGAGGGCATGACCCAGGACGTCACCCGCGACCCGGCCCCGGACGTCACGGGTTCGCCGGACAAGCCTACGATTCGAGTAGCAGGGCTGCTCGTGCACGAGGGTCGTATCTTGATGGTAGAGCAGGGGCATGGGGAAGAGAGGTACTGGCTTCTGCCGGGTGGCGGCGTGCTTTTCGGCGAGACGCTTACCGATGCCGTGCGCCGCGAGTTTGACGAGGAGCTCAGCCTGCGCGTGGGCGTCTACAGGCTCCTCGCCATCGTCGAATCCATCTCGCCCGATCCCGAGTACGTGAAACATGTCGTGCACCTGGTCTTCGAGGTCTCGGCGCCGCACGAGGTGATCCCCGAACCATCGGACGTCAAGGTCCTCAAGGCGGCGTTCCTCGACGAGATGCAGCTGCAGAGCGCCGACGTGCGGCCGCCCATCACCGAGTTCCTCAGCGCCTGCGTGCGCGAGCTGCCGTCTTCTCCTCAGTACCTCGGGCGGCGCTGGTAGACAAGGCCTTTCTTTGCGACTGCTGCCGGCCCGCGCTCGACGCTAACGCACGATAATCTCCGTTATGTAAAGCTAGCGGTGCAGTGACCGGGAAAAGCCTGTGGCCTGTTCCCGGGTGCCGATCGGCGCTCCCCTCTCCCCCCACGGTCATCAGAGATCGCCGAGGTGCGCGTGCGCGGATCTCACGCCCGCAGGCTGGTCACCGCTCAGCGTCGGACCCGACGCGTGGATTCGCGCAACCCCGCGCGACCGCCGTCCGCCTCGCTCTCGGAGCCCGTGGACTGCGGGCGTGATAGAGCCGAGAAGTGATGAACGGCGACACGGCCGGCCTACGTGCGTCTGAGGCGTCGCTATGGGAGCACGAACAGGTGTTCGGTATGAGCAGATAGGGAATGCGCCTTTCCGTATCTGCCCTGACGGCTCACGTGAGCTCCTCCCGCGTCCGCCTATGGCGGAAAGCCGGCGTCAGTACTTGATCAGGCTGAAGACGTCGTAGCCCTGGAGCTTGCTGCGCCCGTCGAGGGCCTCGAGCTCGATGATGAAGGCGATGCCGACGACCTTGCCGCCAAGCTGCTCGACCAGGTCGACCTTGGCCCGGGCGGTGCCCCCGGTGGCCAGGAGGTCGTCGTGCACGAGCACGTTCTGACCGGGCTTGATGGCGTCGGCGTGGATCTCGAGCCTGTCGGTGCCGTACTCGAGGTCGTACTCGGCCGAGATGGTGGTGTGCGGCAGCTTGCCGGGCTTGCGTGCGCAGACGAAGCCGGCGCCGAGGCCATAGGCCACGGCGGCGCCGAGGATGAAGCCGCGCGCCTCGGCCCCCATCACCATGTCGATGTGCTTGCCGGTGCCGTACTCGACCAGGCGGTCGACGGCCTCGCGCAGAGCTACGGGATCCTGCAGCAGCGGCATGATGTCGCGGAAGAGGATGCCTTCTTTGGGGAAGTCCGGGATGTCGCGCACGTGCGCGCTGAGGTCGATACGGCCGTCCGTCATGAGGATCCTCCTTGAGGATTCGGTCAGCGCGCTCTGGGGCCGCCGGTGAGGCGTCGCACGCCGCGGGCGAGGAGTAGCTGGCGCAGCTGCGTAGTCGCCTGGACGATGTCGTCGAGCTGTTCGAGACCTTCGCGACGGCGCTCCTGCCGGTTGGACTTGAGCGCCGGCAGCAGCACCTGCTCGATAAGGCCGATCTCGCGGTCGACGGCGCTCTTGACCACGCGTAGGTTTTTGGGCCGTAGGCCGAGCTGCGCCAGCTGCGTGGCGGCCCCCACGATGCCGGCGTCGATCTCGGTGTAGCGGCGCACCCCGCTGACCTGCCGGGCGTGCACGAGCTCGTACTCCTCGAGCTCGGAAAGCAGCGTGGCGTCGGCGCCGGTCATCTGCTGGATCTC
>Ga0209048_10001213_pt1 | contig 26817 bp, 24 predicted proteins | sample FrelakmetCRP12CR_FD_187146 | JGI IMG/M metagenome (GOLD analysis project Ga0209048, IMG submission 187146) | Freshwater lake sediment microbial communities from the University of Notre Dame, USA, for methane emissions studies - CRP12 CR (SPAdes)... | ecosystem: Environmental > Aquatic >... | reverse complement strand
CGGGGCGATGACACCGCCCGTCGTGTCGCCATTAAAGCTCGTTGCGATGGCCGCTGGCCGGGACCGGTGTGGGAATGAATGGGTAGTATGCTCTCTTCAGGACCTTTTGCGGCTGAAAGAATCTGAATTATTTGCCGCGATAGAACGCAGAGATCGCAAAGCTGTAAGTCCTCCATTGGAGGGATGAAGATCGTCTGTCGGAAAAACTGCCTTCCGATCTATGCGATCTATGCGATCTTTTGCGGCTCAATTATCCGTACTTTTTTCCGCGATAGAACACCGAGAACGCAAAGATGAAGGTTCTCATTGACATTGTGCCCATGGCCGCCGGACACGGCGGCACGGGCAGCGGCATCTGGACCTATGCCGAAAATCTCTTGTACCACCTGGACCGCTGCGTGCCGCCCGGCATGGAGCTTCTGGTCCTGGCCCGCCGTCCGCAAATTTCAAATCTTAAGGCTAAAATCCTAAATCTGAAATTAGTTCCTGTCCGCTGGCCCTGCAAAGGCATCCTCGCCCGCCTGCTCTGGGTGCATGTGGCGTTGCCGCTGATCTGCCTCTTCCGGCGTGTGGATGTTTTGCACAAGCTGGCCACGGAGACGCCCCTGTTCTGCCCGGCCCGGCGGGTGACGACCTTCCACGATTTTTATTACGAATTCTTATTCGAACACACGCCGCCGGAATGCGTGCGACGTTATGAGCGACTGGAGAACCTGTATTTCCAATTCGTCACCCGGTTGTGCTTTCGCAAAAGTCGCCGCATCATTGCGGTGTCGGAGGCTATCCGCCAGGAGATCCTGCGCCGCCACCCCGCCGCCGCTGACCGGATCCTCGTGATCCACCACGGCGCGCCGCCGGGAACAGAAGACAGAATTCAGAATCCAGAAGCCAATAGCCGCGAAATACCTGCTTCTGGCCTCCGACCTCCGATCCCTGCCATCAGTCTTCAGTCTTCAGCCTGCAGCCTTTCTTCCTTCACCCTCCTCTATCCCGCCAAATTCATGACGCATAAAGGGCAGCTCAGCGCCGTCAAGGCGGTTGAAACTCTGTTGTCCACACATCCCGAAATGCAGGGCAAAGTGCAGTTGGTCTTTCGCGGTTACTCCAATGACCGGCACTATGAACGCCGCTTGCGCGAAGGGGTGGCGGCGAGTCCGGCGTCCGGGCACATACGGTTTGTTTCCTATGAACGCACGCTAACGACGGCCGAAATTTACCGGGGCTGCCACGCCCTCTTGCTGTTGTCGCAGTACGAAGGCTTCGGCCTGCCGGTTATCGAGGCCCAGAGCCAGGGCCTCCCGGTCATCTGTTCCGCGTTGCCGGTTTTGCACGAGGTGGCCGGTGAGGCCGCGTTGTTTGTCCAACCGGACGATAGTGCCGGCGTGGCCACGGCCATACTGACCCTGATCACGGACGCTGCGCTGCGCCAGGGCTTGATGCAAAGAGGCCTGGCGAATGCGAAGCGATTCGATTGGCAGTCAACGGCGTGCCTGACCGCGAAAGTGTATGAAGATGTTTGCCACGGTTACCGCCGGATAAGGCCATGATGCGCCCGGAATCATCCATCGCAGGTGAGCCCCTGGCGCCGGCCGGCGCCGGACAACCGCCGGTCTTCAGCGTCTTGGGCGTCAAGGCGCACGCGATCAAAATGACCGCTGCGGTCCGTGCCTTCGACCATGCCATCGGCAACAACCTCAAGGTCTATGCGCATGCGCTCGGCGTTGCGGGCGTCATGGAAGGTTGGCGTAATCCCCGCCTGCGGATGATCCTGAATCGTTCCTATTTGAACACGCCCGACGGCATGCCGTTGGTCTGGCTGGCGCGTTATTTTGGCCATCGGGACACCGAGCGCGTGTATGGCCCCGATCTTTTACGCGAGGTGTGCCGCTATTCGCTTCGGAAAGGGTGGCGCCATTTTTTCTTCGGCGCATCACCGGGCGTGGCCCCGCTGCTGCGGGAACGGGTGGAGGTCCAGTTCCCCGGCATTCAGGTGGTGGGCACCTATACGCCTCCGTTCCGGACCATGACAGATCTTGAACTCGCGGAATTGATCCGCCTGGTGGATGACGCGCAGCCGGATATTTTCTGGATCAGTCTGAGCACGCCGCATCAGCTTTATTTCATGTTCGATCAGTTCGAGCACATTCATGCCAAGGTGATGTGTGCGGTGGGCTTTGCCTTTGATGTCAATGCGGGCCTCAAGAAGGATGCCCCCGCCTGGATCAAACAGATGGGACTGCAATGGCTGCACCGGTTGGTGCGGGATCCCAGGCTGTGGCGCCGCTACCTGCGGGATAATCCGCTGTTCTTGGGATTGATTGCGCTCCAGTTGCTCCGGTTGCGCCGCTATGCGCTGTCACCTGATGCACAGGTGCCGATTACCAGCGCGTCCGACAAGGCGGAGCTGCTGTCATCCTTGACAAGGGCTGATAGCCGGTCACTCCCATCAACAGAGCGTGTCAACGTCTTGGGCATCGGCATCGATCCCGTCAATATGAACTTGGCGGTCGAGCAATTGATTTCCGCCGCGCTTGCCGGGCGCAAAGGTTATGTTTGCGTCACCGGGGTCCATGGCGTCATGGAATCCCAGCAAGATGAGCAACTCCGGCAGATTCACAATCGGTCCCTGCTCACGGTGCCCGACGGCATGCCGTTGGTGTGGGAAGGACGATGGCGCGGCTTTTCCAAGATGCGCCGGGTATATGGCCCGGATCTGATGTTGAATATATTGGAACGCACCGCCCGGCAAAATCATGCGCAGCGAACATATTCAGCACCAACGCCCCGCCTCCCTTTGAGGCACTTCTTCTGTGGCGCCACGCCCGACATACTGCAGCGATTGGTTGTGAACCTGCAGAGGCGCTTCCCCGGCTTGTGCGTGGTCGGGTGTTATGCGCCGCCCTTTCGTCCCTTGAATGCGGACGAAGAAGCGGACCTGGCGCGTCAAGTGGCGGCCTGCCAACCCGACTTCTTCTGGGTGGGCCTCAGCACGCCCAAGCAAGAGCGTTTCATGGCGCACTATCTGCCGCTGTTGGATGTCAAGATCATGCTGGGCGTCGGGGCGGCCTTCGATTTGCACGCCGGCCTCAGGGCCGATGCCCCCGGGTGGGCCAAAAAAACGGGCCTGCAATGGCTGCATCGTCTGCTGCAAGAGCCGCGCCGCTTGTGGCGGCGCTATCTTTGGATTGTGCCGACGTTTCTCTGGCGTATAGTGTTGCAACATTTTGGGTTGATGAAATATTCGCTGGACGGGCGGGGTGCCGCGGGACGGCGCGAAAATATAAACCGAAAGGGGACAGGATGAGCAGCATGCCGATCAAAGCCTTGGTCTGTGGCGCTGGTGGTTTCATCGGGGGCCATCTGGTCAAGCGGCTGAAGCAGGAGGGCTATTGGGTGCGCGGCGTGGATATCAAGGCGCATGAGTACACGCGTCTGCCGTCCGATGAATTTGTGCAGGGCGATTTGCGGGATCAGGCCGTGGTCGCCCAGGTGGTGACACCCGACCTTGCCGAGATTTATCAACTCGCCGCCGATATGGGCGGCGCGGGCTATATTTTTACCGGCGATCATGATGCCGGAGTCATGCATAACTCGGCGACCATCAATTTGAATGTGGTGGAAGAAGCGCGCCGGAAAAAAGTGCCGAAAATATTTTACTCCTCATCCGCCTGCATTTATCCCGAGCGCATTCAAACCGGCACCCATAATCCGGGGCTCAAGGAAGACCTGGCCTATCCCGCCGGCCCGGATTCGGAATATGGCTGGGAAAAGCTCTTCAGCGAACGCCTCTATCTGGCCTATGCGCGCAACCATGGCCTCGAAGTTCATATCGCCCGCTTCCACAACATTTTCGGCCCGGAGGGAACTTGGACAGGAGGCCGTGAAAAAGCGCCCGCGGCGATGTGCCGGAAAGTGGCCGAGGCGCCCGTTGGCGGAACCATGGAAGTCTGGGGTGACGGCGAACAGACCCGCACCTTTCTTTATATTGACGAATGCCTGGATGGCGTCCGCCGGTTGATGAATTCCTCGCTGTCCGGCCCCTTCAACATCGGTTCCGAGGAGCTTATTTCCATTAACGATCTGGCCCGGATGGCCATGGATATCGCCGGCAAACGACTCGCCATCCATCATATTACCGGCCCGCAAGGCGTGCGTGGACGCCGTTCCGACAACACCCTGATCCGGGAAAAACTCGGTTGGGCGCCGGACCGGCCGTTGCGCGAAGGCATGGCCAAAACCTATGCTTGGATCGACGTTCAGGTGCAGCGCTCGCGCCACGCGGGTTGAGCGCGCAGCCGCTCCCCATGCTGGTGAATAGGGTTGCCGCTGCCGGCCGCCGGCTGATGACGGAACCGGACCATTATCGTGACATGACCGCGCGGGCGAGCCAACGAGACGGGCTTTAGCTGGGAGCGTGCCGCGCAACGGACGCTGGCGGTCTACCGCCAGGTGGGCGGCGGGTGAACCCGATGTCCCCAGATTCATCCAGATTCCAGTCACGGAATAAAACTTTTGCTACCGAAAATAATCTGTGGATAAAACCTCCGTAAGTCTTCCTCCGATTTATCAGGTTTTATTCTATGCGTTCTTCGCTCCTCCCCAAGGGAGGACTTTCAGGATCTTTTGCGGCAAGAAAAGTCCGAAATCTTTGCTGCAATGGAATGCAAGGAACTGCTGAATTCTGACTGCTGAATTCTGACTCCTCGACTTCCTGTTATGAAGCGTCTGTTCATCATTATCGGTTGGCTCATGCCGGCGGTGCTGTGCGCCGCCCTGCTGGCGGTCGTGTGGTTCGCGCAATGGCTGCGGGGCGGCCTAGCCCTGCCCTTCGGGCTGCGGCTGCTGGTTTTCGCGCTCTGGACGGCCACCATCGCCGGCTATGCTTTCCGGTTCAATCTGTTCAATCGCATCGGCGGCTTGATGGTGTTTTTTTTCGCCGGGCTGGTCGTCCTGTCCGTCTTTCTGCCCTCCCGCCATGGGCGCACCTATTCGCAGGCGGCCTCGCAGGTCGTGCTCCGCACCGCGGAAGTGACTTGGAGTGTCCTGCATCCACGGGAGGCGGTCAAGAGTCTGAAATTGGAGGGCCGGCTGGCCGAGTGCGGACGCAGCCTGCTGCAGGCGGGCGCCTACCGGCGCACGCAGATGGCGCTCTTCCTGCTCTTCGGCCTCACGCTGGGCGTCTGCTTCTTGTTCCCGATCGAACCTCTGCCGTTCGCCGCTTATGGGCGACGCTGGTTGCTGCTGCTGGTTGCCGGCAGCCTTTTCGCCTGGCAGGCGGAGTTGCTGCATGCCCTGACACCGGCTCGCAGCGTGACCTTGCCGGGCGCCGTAGCCGGCATCCTGGGCCTGCTGGCGGGACTCCTGTTGTTTTCCGGCAGCCACGCCTTATGGTTTGCCCGCCTGTTGCGGCATCCCCACGTCTCGTCGCGTTTCAACGTGCTGGGCGTGGGCGTTGACGCCGTGAACATGCCGGACTGTCTCGCCCGCTTCGCAGAGCTTATCCGCGGCGGATCGCGCCCGGCCATGACGTCCGCGCTGGGGGTGGCCGGGATCATGGCCGCGCGGCGGGACCAGCGGCTGCAGCGCATCCTGAACGAATCGGCGCTCAACATGCCCGATGGCATGCCGCTGGTCTGGCTGGGCCACTTGTTGGGCTACCGCTCCATCCAGCGCGTATACGGACCGGATCTCCTGAAGGAGGTGTGCGCCTATTCCGCCGACAAGGGCTGGCGGCATTTCTTCTACGGCGCCGCGCCCGGCGTGGCCGAACGTTTGAAAACCCGCCTGGAGGCCCTGCATCCGGGCCTTCAGATCGTCGGCACCTACTGTCCGCCCTTCCGGCCGCTGCAGCCGGAGGAGGAAGCGGACCTGATCGCGCAGGTCCGGCAAGCCCGGCCCGACATCTTCTGGATCGGCATCAGCACGCCTCGGCAGCTTTACCTCATGGACGCGCTGCGGGACCGGCTGGCCTGCAAGATCATCTGCCCGGTGGGCTACGCCTTAGACGTGAACGCCGGCGTGGAACAGGACGCGCCGGAGTGGATCAAAATCTCGGGCTTCCAATGGCTGCATCGCGCCCTCAAACAACCGCGGCTGTGGAAACGCTATCTGCCGGACAATCCCTCCTTCGTCATCCGGGTGTTCGCGCAGCTCCTGGGCCTGAAGAAATATCCGATGAACAGCCATGAACATCCCCGGACCTGATGCTGGCCTTGTGCGCCTTGAGCGCGGAGCGCGGCTACGCGCATTATTTCTACGGCGCCACGGACCAGGTCCTGGCGGCGCGGGATGATGCGCGCCGGACTCGAATGGCTCTTCCGGTTGCGGATGGAACCCCAACGACTGTGGCGCCGTTACCTCGGAGGCAACCCGCGCCTCCTTTATCTGCTCTGGCGTTATCGCCGCGGTAAAGGCGGATGATGGTCCGTATTTAACCGCTAACCCGATGCTTGGAAACGGCCGGCTGCTTGCAGCCGGCCGTTTTGTTTGCACGCCCGGTGAAGTGCAACAGCCTGCTTTTTCAGGTTGATATTCAGGTGGACCGCCTTAAACTGCCTCCACATGATCGCGGTTTCACAAAGATGCTTTTCGTATGGGCGCCGGTTCCTTTCCAATGCGCTCGTGCTGTTGGTGTTCGATTCCCTGGCGCTGTTGTTTGCGCTCTGGTTTTCCCGGGTGTGTCTGCATTGGCTGCGCGATATACCGATTTCACTCGAGCGCGGGTTGTTGATCATTCCGGCGTGGTGGGCCGCGTCGCTGCTGCTGCGGGTGACGCCCGGGTGGGGCGAGGCGTCCACGGAACAATTACGGCGCAAGGTGGTGCTGCTGACCGGCATTTATGGTCTGGTGCTGGCCGCGATGTTCATCGGCCGAAGCCCATCCCCCCGTATCGCGGTCTTATTCTCTTATCTGCTATCCCTCCTGCTGGTGCCCTTCTTTCGCCTGCTGGGCAAGAGTTGGCTGATACACCGGCGCAGGTGGGGATTGCCGGCGGTCGTGTATGGCAACAGCCGGTCGGCCGAGGTTGCCATCCGGGCGATGCGCGATGAGCCCGGCCTGGGATATACAGTGGTCGGCGTGTTCGACGACGAGGCGTCGCCCGGCGATGAAGTCGGCGGTGTGCGCGTGCTCGGCCGGCTGGTGGATCATACGCCCGCCGCGGTAGTGGCCGTCTGGGCCATTCCTGGGTCAGCGCCGGCGGGGGTCGTCAGCCGGATGCTGACCGGCCCGCTGGCGCATTATCGCCGGGTGGTCCTGCTGCCGGATATTCTGGAGATCCCCACGCTCTGGGTCCGGCCGATGGATTTTCTCGGCGTCCTGGGATTGGAAGTGACCAGCAATCTGCTCAATCCGCTGGCCCGCGCGTTCAAGATGACGTTCGAATTGACGCTCACGCTGCTGACGCTGCCGCTGTGGCTGTCCTTGGTGATCCTGATCAGCTTGTTAATCTGGCTGGAAAATCCACACGCGCCCATTCTGCTTGCGCAACTGCGCATGGGCCGACAGGGGCGCCCTTTCCGGCTGATCAAATTTCGTTCCATGGTTCCCGATGCCGAACGCGTGCTGCGGGAGTGCCTGCTGCAGGATGCCGTCTTGCGGGCGGAGTGGGAAGCGAATCACAAACTGAAACACGATCCGCGGGTTACCCGGCTGGGCCACTGGTTGCGGGTCGCCTCGCTCGACGAATTGCCGCAATTGTTCAACGTGCTGGCCGGACAGATGACGCTGGTCGGCCCGCGGCCCCTGCCGGAGTATCATCAAGCCGGCTTGAGCGAGACGACGCGGCAATTGCGCGAGCAGGTGCGGCCGGGCATCACGGGGTTGTGGCAGGTGTCGGGCCGCGCGGCGAGCGGCAATGCCGGCCTCGAACGATGGGACGCCTATTATGTCCGCAACTGGTCGCTCTGGCTCGACATCGTCATCCTGTTCCGCACCCTCAAGGAAGTGCTGTCGGGCCGCGGCGCGTATTGATCAAGGGCCGGGCCGGAGGCCTAAGGCTGAGGGCTGAGGGCTGAAGGCTGAGGGCTGAGGGCTGAAGGCTGAGGGCTGAAGGCTGAGGGCTGAGGGCTGAGGGCTGAAGGCTGAGGGCTGAAGGCTGACTGCAATGGTAATATGCTGTCGCAAATGGTTCTGTCCCATCTTCTTCTTCGCGTCTTGGCGCGAGATCCGCTTTCCCGCCCCTCTCATCCTGAAATCATAAATCTCAAATCATAAATCTTAAATTTCTCTCTTCGCTCCATCCGTGATAAGCTTTCCGTAACCCCGGCGGTCCGGTGACGGCGTAAGGGGAAGGGCGGACGGAAAGCTATGGCTGTGCGGATGTGTGTGCTGGCGAGCGGCAGTTCGGGGAACTGCACGCTGGTGAGTGCGGGGGAGACCTCGATCCTTATTGACGCCGGCTTGAGCTGCCGCGAGATCGAGCGCCGCCTCGGCCTGGCCGGGTTCACCCTCGGTCAAATCCAGGCCGTCTGCCTCAGCCATGAACACAGCGACCATACCGCCGGGATCGGCGTGTTGCAGCGCCGCCATGGCCTGCCGTTGTACGCCAACGGCGGCACGATCGAGGCCCTGGGCCGGGATCCCAAACTGCAAAGCCTGGAGTGGCGGACTTTCCAGACGGGCAGCGCCTTCACCGTCGGCGGCCTGCACATCGAGCCGTTTTCCGTCCCCCACGACGCCTTTGAACCGGTGGGGTTTGTCATCCGGCATGGCGACGTGCGCGTCGGCATTGTCACGGACATGGGCATGGTCACGCATCTGATCCGCGAGCGCCTGCGCATCTGCCGCGCGATTGTCATCGAGGCCAACCATGACGAAGGGCTGCTGCGGGCCGCCCGCCGGCCCTGGCAGCTCAAGCAGCGCATCCTGGGTCGCCAGGGGCATCTCTCGAACGACGGCGCGGCCCAGTTGCTGGCCGAGATCGCCGGGCCCGCGTTGCAGCAGGTTTTTCTCGCGCACCTCAGCGCAGACTGCAACCGGCAGGACTTGGCGCTGAACTTTGCGCGCCAGCGGCTCGACGCCGCGGGTCAGGCCCATGTGCGCGTCAGCCTCAGCCATCCGGACCGGATCAGTGAAGTCTGGATCAGCGACTGAACCAGCCGCGCTATGTCTTGGCGCGCGACATCACCGGATCGACAGAATCATTGACGACAGAATCATGGGCGGCCCCAGACAGATCATCCACAGATTTCAGGATTACACCGATTTAATCTGCGAAATCAGAGTAATCTGTGGATAGCTTCCGACGCCTCATTTTTGCGTTCTCTGCGTTCATTCGCGGCAAATCATCCGATCTGGAATCCGTGACTATCCGTGTTGATCCGTGGCTAAAAACTCCGCTTCCAATCTTCTTCGCGCCTTGGCGTCTTTGCGCGAGAACTTCTTTTCCGTCTGTCCGGGGGCTTTGGCTTTGACAAACTTGGGCTGGGGGTGATAGTTACGCCCTGTGGATACCAGCAACATCATTAATGCGGTTGTGCAGTTCGTCCTGGTCACGGGCGTGAGTTTTGTGCTGCTTTGTCTGCTGGCCAGCGTGATCCGCTTCTACGAGCTGTCGGCGCCCGCCATGATCAAGCCGCACATGGCGGTGGATGAGCCGGAGACGTTTCAGATTCAGGTCGCGCAGCGGATCAGCACGGCGTATCGCGCGCCGCGGCCATTCGGCCTTTTCATAATCGTTTTTTCCGCGGCCGAGCGCGCGCCGTCCGCCGACGAGGCCGGCCGGGCGGCGGTCGTGGCGCGCCGCCTGGCGGTGGTGCAACGCGCCGTGCGGCGGAGTGATGTGGTCAGTCCGCTCGCGGACGGCGCCATCGGCTTGTTGCTGGAAGCCGCGCGGGCGCAGTTGCCCGTGGTGGCGCAACGCTTGCGGGCGCTGCTGCGGGCGGCGGTGGGCGAGGTCGGCCCGGCCGGGATCGGCGGCGCCTCCTATCCGGAGAACGGACAGCGGGGTCAGGTGCTGCTGGATCAGGCGCGCGCGGCGGTGACGGCGGACGGGGAGGGTTGGCCGTTGGCCGCGGAGTCCGGCGCACGGCCGGCGGAGGCCGGGGAGGAACGGCCTGAACCGGCGCAAGCCGACTGGATGGACGGTTTGACCGGCGTGCTGCGGCAGGAGCGGGTGAGCCGTGTCATGCAGAAGTACGTGGCCAGCCACCGTCGCGATGAGCGGCCGGTGTCCCTGTTGTACCTGGATATTGACCATCTCAACCGGTACAATGAACATTATGGCCGGGAGGCCGGCGATGCCATTCTGCGCCGGCTCGGCGAACTGCTCCAGCGCCAGGTGCGCGAGGAGGATCTGATCGGCCGCTGCGGCGACGATGAGTTCCTGATCCTGCTGGACTGTGCGCCGGCCGATGCCGCGCTGGTCGGTCAGCGGTTGGTGGGCGTGATCAAGAAAACGCCGGTTACCGGCGCGGGGCAGGTGTTGAAGGTGACGGTCAGCGCCGGCGTGGCCGGCTATCCGGACCACGGGATAACCGCCTCGGTCTTGGAGGCCGCGGCGCACACGGCGTTGCGCGTGGCGCAGGAAAGCGGCCGGAATATCTGCGTGCGGTACGAAAAGAACATGCGGCTTACCCAGCCCCAGGCGGCAGCCAGGGTGGATCAATTCTAACGGGACAGCGGCGATGAAGACGAGACTGAAACTGGGCGTGAATATTGACCACGTGGCGGCGCTCCGCCAGGCACGCGGCACGCCGTATCCTGACCTGGTGGCGGCCGCGCACGACTGCGTGGCCGGAGGCGCCGATGGCATCACGGTCCATTTGCGCGAGGACCGCCGGCATATCCAGGATGCGGACGTTTGGCGTTTGCGCCGGGACAACCGCCTGCCCTTGAATCTGGAAATGGCCAATGTGCCGGAGATTGTCCGCATCGCCCTGCGCGTGAGACCCGCCGAGGTTTGCCTGGTTCCCGAACGGCGCGCGGAGCGGACCACGGAACGGGGCGTGGATGCGGCGGGCCGGCGTCGTCAACTGCAGCCGACCATCCGTCAATTGCAGGCGGCCGGCATGGTGGTCAGCCTGTTTGTGGATCCCGATCCGCGGCAGCTCGCGGCGGCGGCGGAACTGGGCGCGCCCGTGGTGGAGCTGCACACCGGCGACCTAGCCGGCGCCACATCCGCGGCGGCGCGGCTGCGGCGGCTGGCGGAGTTGATCCGCGGGGCGGAGCTCGCCCACGCCCTGGGGCTCAGGGTCAACGCGGGCCACGGGATCAACACGGACAACCTGCGCGACATCCTGCGCATCCCCTGGCTGGATACGCTGAATATCGGCCACAGCATTGTCGCGCGGGCGCTGTTCTGCGGGCTGACGACCGCCGTGCGCGAATTGCGGCGTGCCCTGGCGGCGTACCGCGGCGGGGCGTGAACCATGCCGGCGCACAAGCCCTCCAACGCGGCGGTCGGTGCGGGTGCGCTCGGGCTCGGCGTGGATTTAGTGGAAAACGCCCGTATGCGCGCGGTGCTGGAACGCTGGGGCGCGCATTTCAAAGACCGGGTTTTCCGGCCGGCGGAGCGGCATTATTGTGAGGCGTGCGGCCGGCCCTGGCAGCATTTCGCCGGCCGCTTTGCGGTGAAGGAAGCCGTCAGCAAGGCCCTGGGCACGGGCATCGGCCGGCCGGTGGGGTGGCTGGACATCGAAGTGGTGCGCGGAGCGTCCGGCGCGCCCGCCGTGCGGTTGCACGGCGGCGCCCGGGACCTGGCCCGCCGGCGCGGCGTGGACCGGGTCCTGGTCAGCCTGGCGCACACGCGGAATTATGCCGTCGCGCAGGCGCTGGTGCTGGGCGGGCGGAAAACGAGGTAAGATTTAAGATGGATGATCTAAAATTAATGATTTTAGATTTAAGAATACAGGAGTCAGCATGAAACTGATCAGTGTCGCGCAGATGCGCGAAATCGAGCGCCGCGCCATGGAGGAGTTCACGATCGGCGGCGAGGAACTCATGGACCGGGCCGGGGAAGGCCTCGCGGAGGTCGTGGAACGGCTGGCCGAGGCCGCGGGCTTCCAGCAGCCCTTCGTGCATTTGATCGCCGGCCGCGGCAACAATGGCGGCGATGCCTGCGCGGCGGCGTATTACCTGAAGCAGCACGATGTGGACGTGGAACTCTGGCTGGCCGGTGCGAAAAGCGACATCCAGGGCGACGCCCTCAAGCAACTGAGCCGGGCCCGCCAGGCCGAGGTGCCGCTGGTCGAACTGCCGACCATGGAGGACTGGGACCGGGCGCACGCGCTGGGCGCGGATATCGTGGTGGATGGCGTGTTGGGCATTGGCGCCTCCGGGCCGGCCCGCGGACCCGCGGTCGGCGCCATCCAGTATATCAACGCCTGCGCGCGCGAAGCCCTGGTGGTCGCCCTGGATGTGCCCTCCGGGCTCGATGCCGACACGGGCCGCGCGGAAGGGGAAGCCGTGCGGGCCGATGTCACCGCCACCATTGGCCTGCCCAAGCTGGGGCTGGTCGAGACATCCGCCCTGGAATATGTCGGCGCCCTGGAAGTGGTGGATATCGGCATTCCGCCCGCCCTCGCCGCCGAGTTCCCCAGCGAAACCGAGCGGGAACTGATTTTTCGCACGGATTGCCAGGCGCTGCTGCCGCGCCGCCCGCGGGCGGCGCACAAGGGCCGCTTTGGCCACGTGCTGCTGCTGGGCGGCGCGCGGGGCTACGCCGGCGCGATCACCCTGGCGGCCCGCGCGGCCAGCCGCGCCGGCGCCGGGCTGGTCAGCGTGGTGACGCCGATCAGTATCGCGCCGATTGTGGCCGGCGCCGCGCTCGAAAGCATGGTGCACGGCGCGGAGGAAACCGAGCTGGGTTCACTGGCCGCCGACACCTGGAAAAATTACTGCAAGCCGCTGGAGGAAAACCTTTCCGCCGTGCTGATCGGACCGGGCCTGACGCGGGAGCCGGAAAGTCTGGCGCTGGTCCGCTATGTGCTGCGCTCCTGTGACGCGCCCCTCGTGCTGGATGCCGATGCCCTGTCGGTGCTGGCCGGGCAGCCGGATTGGCTGAACAAGGCGCGCAGTCCGGTGGTGATCACCCCGCATCCGGGGGAGCTGGCCGCGTTGTTCGGTCAAACCGTGGAGGAGGTCCAGGCCGATCGCTATGGCATGGCCTTGGCCGCAGCCAAGTTCGCCAACGTCACGGTGGTACTCAAGGGCGCGGGCACGCTGGTCGCGGAGAAGGGCCAACCGACGGCCATCAACCTCACCGGCAATCCCGGCATGGCCACCGGCGGCGCCGGCGACGTGCTCGCGGGCATCCTGACCGCGCTGCTCGGCCAGGGTTTGGCGCCCTACGACGCCGCCCGGCTCGCCGTCTATCTGCACGGTCGCGCCGGCGACATGGTCGCCTGGCGCAAATCCCAGGCCGGCCTCATTGCCGGCGATCTCGTGGACGAATTACCCTTCGCCTTCCGCGACATCTCCGTCCGGTGAGGGCCGTGAGGCGGAGGACCTAAGATGTGAGAAGTAAGATGTCAGATGTATGATTTACAATGTGAGTGGTCAGTAGTCAGCGGTCAGTTGACGGTTGGCGGCCAAGCAGGTGGGGAGACGGCGGTTTAGCCACGGATCACGGATGGGACGGCGAAGAGGTGTTAATTATCCGGGTTTTCCGTGTGAATACTAATTGGTCTTTGGTACGTACCTGTGAAGCGAAGCCATCGACTAAGCGAGTCGACTAAGCGTAACCGACTAAGTGTGGGACTAAGTGTCACGGGAAGCGACCTTTGAGAGCGATGTTGACGAGAATGCTCTCTGCTCCGCGATCAAGGTGGTCGCCTGCGGCAACTAGCCGAGGCAGCCCATCCAGCAACGCTCTGCGGATCGCCACAAAATCAATGCCCTTCTGGTATACTTTCAACTGCTCATGACCAAAAAGGTGTGCCATAAACCCACTCCCCAACACACTTAGTCGTCCACTCTTAGTCCCTCATGCTTCGTCGCTTACACTTACTCGACCCGCTTAGTCGCTCTCCCGCCCCGCTGTCGATCATGCCGCGTTCCATAATAGAATATCCCACGCTAATCCTGGAAGAGCCAAAATCCGTGTTGATCAGTGGCTGCTTTTCCTCTTCTTCATCCGGAGGACTTCCAGGTTGATCCATGGCAAAAATCTGCCTGAACTTGCAGATGCTCACCCCGCCCAGCCGTGGCGCAGGGCGAGCTGATACAGCGCATGGTTGCAGGCGAGGCTGTACAACGCGGAACAAACATCGTCCAGCGTGATGCCCAGGCCGCCCGGCAGCGCCTGGAGCTGGCGGGCGGGAAACGGCTTGAGTATGTCCAGGAGGCGGTTGGTGACAAACGCGCCGGCGACGACCAGCGGAGAGAACGGCAGACCGATCAGGCAGATGGGGAAGGTCAGGTATTCATCGGCGACCACGCAGGACGGATCCTTGATGCCGGCCGCCTTTTCGCCGGCCGTGCATATCGGGATGGCGAGGAGGCTGAGCAGGGTGGCGGCGATGATTTGAAACGGCAACTCCGCCCCCAGTTGTTTCCCCGCCGCGTGAATCGCCCACGCCAGCGGCAGTCCCAGGAGACAGCCCGCGGTGCCGGGCGCGAACGGGCTATAGCCAAGCCCCAAGCCGGAGGACAGCAGCAGCAGCAATCGTTGCATTCTTCAACCCTCGATTCAAAAGAAGTGGCGCGGATTGGGCCGCGCGGATCACGCGTGATACCGGCCTGTCCGCGGTGTTGTCGCGGGACGGTGCGTATGCGTATACAGCACCGCCCGCGCCGCCTTGCGGCCAAGCCGGTCTGACGCGCTCCCGCGCGGTCCTCCTTCGGAGGAAAACCCGATCCGCGCCACGCTTACGTCCATCGCGAAGCGCGATGGATGGAGAACGTCAATGAAATTTGGCCAAACCATTACCGGCTGCACATTATTTTGCTGGACTGCCGAATTCAAACTGGACCGCGGCCATCTGGCCGTCGGAGGTCAGCCACAGTTTGGTCTGGCCCAGCGGGGCGAGGGCCTCCAGCCAGGCGGTCCATTCGTTGAGCTGCTGGCGTTGGGCCTGGGACTGGCGCGGATCCTCGAGCAGCAGTTTGAGCGAATAGGTGGCCGCCACCGGCCGGAGTTCCTTCTGGGCGCGGGCCAAGTCAATCCAGCCATAGGCCGCGCCCCGCGAGATGTCGAGCCCGTCCGTCCAACGTGCGCGGCCAGCTTGGGCTGCGGCTTCGGGCCGGTCATAGCGCGCGACCAGGTTGGTGAGCGAGCGCAGACTGCTGGCCATCAGCAGCCAGTTGTCGACGATGGCATAGGCGGGCCGCTCCTCGATCGGCAGCGCTGCAAAAAAGTTCTGCGCGGTGCCCTCGATGGCAAAAACGGACCGCTCGCCCAGGCGCACCGCATGGGGAATCAGACCCCAACCTTGGCGGGCGTTGAGGCGGTCCATGATCACCCGGATAACCTGCAGGGTGGTGGCGCCGTCCTTGATCGGCAGGGCTGCGATCAACGCGGGCACGCGGAAGCCATACAACTGCCCGCCGTAGTCGCCGCCGACCAGCGCCAGCAGCAGGCGGTCGGAACGCTGAACCTTGACGAAAGCGCTTAGCATGCCGCCCCATTCCGGTCCCACCTGCTCCTCCAGCACGGGCAAAAGGGACTGCGAACGGATCATCGCCACGGCCACCGGCAGATCGCCCAGCACGCGTTCGAGCCCGTCCGCCTCCATCGGCTTGCTGCCGGCCTTGATGGGCGGCAGGGGATACTTGACGCAGAGCTGGCCCGCGGCATAGCCGCCTTCGACGGCTGTCAGCGAGTACATCATCGTCGGCAGTTGGTTGGTCACGCCCAACTGACCGCGGAACGCGTTGAGATCCATCCAGCCGTGGTCCGGAGCGGCAGGCTCCAGACACCAGAAGTCGGTGAGCTTGGCCTGTCGGCTGGCCGCCAGCGAAGGCCGCTGGCCGTCGAAGGTTTCCAGCATCGCCAGCATCGCCGTATCGTCGGTGGAGAGGCAGCCGAGCAGCATGCCTTCCACCAGCGCGACGGACAGTTTCACGCCGGGCTTGAGGCCCTGCGGTTGCACGGTCCAGAACGGTGTGCCGGCATGCGGCGCATGGCGGACGAAGCCGGGCACCCGGGTCCAGGTCAACTGCCAGCGGAGCACCTGGCTGCGGCCGCCGAGCCAACTGGCCACGAGCCAGGCCGGGGTTTGGCTGCCGCCGAGACGGGGCGTGTAGGCCACCACCAGATCCCGCTCTGCGAGGCGCCGGACCCAGGCCAGCACGTCCGGCTGGCTGGCCAGCGCCGGCAACGCCGCCGGCTCCGCCCCCATGGAGGTGGCGACGCTTTGCAGCAGCGGGTTCTGCATCAGCGCCGGCCAGCGCGCCGCCAGATTGCGGTGCGCGCTGACCAGCGTAGCCGCGGCGGGGATGGCGCGGTACAAGTTGTCGGGGCGGTAGGGCACATAGAACAGCCAGACCGCGCCCAGCGCCAGGCTCAGCAGCAGCGCCATCCAGACTATGTGGCGGCGCGTTTTCAACAGCGCAGGGCCCCCACCAGTTCCTTCACGGTGCCCAGGTTATGCCGGATGAGATACTCCCGCAGGCCGTCCATCACCGTCAGCGCGGTGGTCGGCTCGGAGAAATTCGCGGTGCCGATGGCGACGGCGCTCGCGCCGGCGATGATGAATTCCACCGCGTCCGCCGCGGAGGCGATGCCGCCCATGCCCACGATCGGAATGCGCACCGCCTGCGCCGCCTCCCAGACCAGCTTGAGCGCAATGGGCTTGATGGCCGGCCCGGAGAGCCCGCCTGTCCGGTTCCCCAGGACCGGCCGGCGGGTCTCGATGTCAATCGCCAGCGCCGGGATCGAATTGATCAGTGAAATCGCGTCGGCCCCTTCCTCCTCCGCCGCCTGGGCAAAGGCCTTGATCTGCGAGAGGTCCGGCGCGAGCTTGGGGATCAACGGCAGCCGGGTCTTCAGGCGCACGGCGGCCAGCACCCGCCGGAACATCGGCAGGTTGGTGCCGAAGGCCGTGCGGCCCTCCTTGACGTTCGGGCAGGAAACATTAAGCTCGAGGGCCGTCAGGCCGTCCGCCGCGCTCAGCCGCTCCGCCACGGCCGCGTATTCCTCGACCGTCCGGCCCCAAATGTTCACGATCACCGGCACGTCAAACTGCCGCAGGAAGGGCAGATAGTCGCGCAAGAAACCTTCCGCGCCGGGGTTCTGCAGGCCGATGGCGTTGATCAGCCCGCTGGCCACCTCGACGGTGCGCGGCGGCGGATTGCCGCGCCACGGTTCCAGCGAGATGCCCTTGACGACCAGGGCGCCGAGCCGGTTCAGGTCCACCAGGTCCGCGTACTCCGGCCCGTAACCGAAGGTGCCGGAGGCCACCATCACCGGATTTTTCATCCGCACGCCGCCGAGGTTGACGCTCAGGTCGGGAGAGTTCAGGCTCACGACTCCTCCTCCCATTGAATCTGACGGCATTCGAAGACCGGGCCTTCCTTGCAGGAACGGACCCACACCCAGTCGCCGTCCGGCGCCTTGCATTTCACGACACAGGTCAGGCACGCGCCGACACCACAGCCCATGTGGCGGTCCACCGAGAGCCAGGCCGTCCAGCCGCCGGCTTGCGCGCGGTCGCCGACGGCCTGTAGCATGCCGTTGGGGCCGCAGGCGAAAAATTCCGGCGTGCGGCTCTGCCGGCCTTCGCCCAGCCAGGCGTCGAGCACGTCGGTCACCAGGCCGCGTACGCCGCGCGTGCCGTCCTCGGTGGCGATATGCGCCGGCCAGCCGAGCGCGGTGAAGTCCTCGATGCCCAGGATGTCCTGGGCGCTGCGGCCGCCGACGAAGACCATCCCCTGGCGCGGCAGGCGCTGGGCGACGAGGTAGAGCGCGGCCATGCCGTAGCCGCCGGCGACCAGGACGGGTACGCGCTCGGCGGGGCCATCGAGCGGGAAGCCGTGGCCCAGCGGGCCGATGAGGCCGACGGTTTGGCCCGCCGCCAGCGCAGCGAGCGCCGCCGTGCCGCGGCCGACCGTTTTGTAGAGGATCGAAAGCATGTCGGCCTGCGCCTGGAACACGCTGAACGGCCGGCGCAACACGGCGTCGTTCAGCCGCGGCACGCGCACGTGGACAAACTGGCCGGGTTGGACCTGCGGCGCAATGCCGGGCGCGGCCACCTTCAGCAGCCGGTACCCGGCGCCGTAGTCGCGATGTTCCAAAATCAGGACTGTTTCCAATTGCATGGTCAATCATCCGGCCGGGCCACTGCGCGCACCGCTTCCGGTCGGCACGGTCCCGGCCACTGCTTGCGCGGTAGTGTGCGTGGTTTCCGCGGCGCCGTCAATCCGAAGAAATCCGAAATAAAGCTTGTGCCGGCGCGGGCGGCTGGTAGAGTTCCCCCAGTCCTCCCGTGGAGGACGGAAGCGAGCGCAGCCCGGCCTCCCGGGTCTGCCCAAGCGGATTATCCTGCGAAGCAGGATTAATAACGGAGGAAGCTATGGCTGCCATGCCGACGGGGCAAGCCCGTCTGACGGTAAACGTGCAGGACCTGCTGGACGCGGGTATGCATTTTGGTCACCAGACCAAGCGGTGGAATCCCAAGATGAAGCGCTATATTTTCGGCGCGCATAATGGGATTTACATTATTGACCTTGAAAAAACCCTGCCCCTCCTGCTCCAGGCGCAGCAGTTCATCTACGACACGATTATCCGCGGCCGCCCGGTGCTGCTCGTGGCCACCAAACGGCAAGCCCAGGAGCCGGTGAAGGAAGTGGCCGCCCGGTTCAAGCAGCCGTGCGTAGTTACGCGGTGGTTGGGCGGAACGCTGACCAACAACCAGACCATCCGCCGCAGCGTCGCCCGTATGCGCGAATTGGAGAAGATGGAAACCGACGGCACGATGAACAGTCTGCCGAAAAAAGAGGTGTCCCGCCTGCGCCGCGAGTTGCAGAAGATGCAGTACAACCTCAGCGGCATCGCCGACATGGAGAAGTTGCCCGGCGCGATGTTCGTGCTGGATATCAACCGCGAGGCCAATGCCGTGGCCGAGGCCAGCCGGTTGAAGATCCCCGTGGTCGCGGTCGTGGACACCAACTGTGATCCGGACGCGATCGACTACCCTATTCCCGGCAACGATGACAGTCAGCGCGCCATCAAGCTGATCGTGGACATCGTGGGACAGACGATTGAACAGGCCCAGGCCGAGTACAGCCGCGTCGCGGCCGAAGAGTCCCGCCGGCGGTCCGCCGCCGAGGCAAAGGCCAAGGTCGAGGAAGAGGAACGCAAGGCCAAGGAGCGCGTGGCGCGCAAGGCCAAAGCCGACGCGGAAGCCAAGGAAAAGGCGGATAAGGCCAAGAAACCGGAAAAGGCCGAAAAGAACGCCAAGGAAGCCGGCGAGCCGAAAGCGGTCAAGAAAACGGTCAAGGCCGAAGCCGAGCCGGCGCAGGCTCCGCACGTGCCTGCGGCCGAAAGCGCTGCCGCACCCGCCGCCGAGTGAGGGTGACCGCGCCGCAGTGCGATCAGGTTGGCCATGAAGTAGTACGGTTAGGAGTTGAAAAGAAAGTGGGCATGATATGACGGAAGTTAGCGCAGCATTGGTCAAGGAATTGCGCGACGAAACCAGCGTCGGCATGATGGACTGCAAGAAAGCCCTCGTGGAAGCTGGCGGGGACAAAGCCCAGGCCATTAAATTGCTCCGCGAGCGCGGGCTGGCGGTGGCGGGCAAGAAGGCCGCCCGCGTGGCCAAGGAGGGCGTGGTGGCCGCCGAAATTCTGCAGGGCGGACGGGTCGGTGTGATGATCGAAGTGAATTGCGAAACCGACTTTGTCACGCGCAACGACAGTTTCAAGGAACTCGTCAAGCAACTGCAGGCCCTGGCCCAGACTGCACCGGACAATATGCTGGCCACGGCCGCCCAGGAACTGGTGGTGGCCAAGATCGCCTCGATCGGCGAAAACATCATCGTGCGCCGTAATATCCGTTACGAGGTGCAGGGCGAGGGCGTGGTGGCCAGCTACATTCATCTCGGCGGCAAGGTCGGCGTGCTGGTCGAGGTGGGCTGCGGCCAGGCCGGAACGCGCGCCCGGGACGAGTTCCGGGAACTGGTCAAGGATCTCACACTCCATATCGCCGCATGCAACCCGCAGTATCTGGCACGGCAGGATGTGTCCGCGGCCGTCCTGCAGTCGGAGAAGGAGATCTACGCCAAACAGGTCCAGAACAAGCCCGCCAACATCGTGGAGAAGATTGTCGCCGGCAAGCTGGAAAAATTCTACGCGCAGTCCTGCTTGGTTGAACAGGGCTTTGTGAAGGATCCCGAGCAGTCCGTCACCGAATTGCTCGCCGCCCGGGGCAAGCAACTGGACGACCAGTTGGTGATCCGCCGTTTCGCGCGCTTCCAGGTCGGCGTCGAATAAAGCGCTGCGCTGCGGCGGCTGGGCGGAGCCCGAATTTCGGGGAGTCCCGATCCCGACCTCCGGGAGCGTCGGGAGGTCGGGAGCGGGACACTCTCGCGATAGGGGATGGGTATCCCCGCCGACCGCTCTGCGGGCGAAAATCCGCCGGGTGCCTTGGCTGCTGGTTTTAACGCAAAGTTAAGACGGAAGGAAGACGTAGAAGAAAGATGTCGTGCAAGACGCCAAGCGGAATTTCGCATCCTCTCCTCCCTCTTCTTTGCAGTGCTATCCGTAAGAATCTTGTATTTCGGCGAAGAATTTAACCGCCAAGCCGCCAAGGTCGCCAAGAGGACAGAAAATCAGAAGAGAACCAGCCGATTGTAAATTGGCATCCTGACAAAACCCGAGCGAGTACTTCTTCTTTCCAACCTTGGCGATCTTGGCGTCTTGGCGGTTTCAATCTGTTGCGCTTGTGGTTATGCCGCGCCATGCCTTTGCGTTTAGTCTGCATCCGTGTGCCCTTCGTGCCTGAAACATCCCCCCGGCAAGCCAGCGCTTGGGAAAGTTTAACGTGGGAAGATAAACAATGAAAATTGACGGCGCTATTTTCGATTGGGATGGCGTGGTGGTGGCATCGGCCGCCCTGCACATCGCCAGCTGGACGCAGCTCGCGGCGGCGGAGGGCCATCCGCCGCCGCGCGTGCCGGGTCTCGGCGGATTGGGGCTCAAGGGCGAACTGGTGGTGGCCGAATTGCTGCGCTGGACGCAAGAGCCGACCGAAATCCAGCGCCTGTTGCGGCGCAAGGAGGAATTATTTCGTGAGCGGGTGTTGCGCGGCGAGCTGGCGGCGGTGCCGGGGGTGAAGGCCTTCTTAGACGCCTTACGGACCGCCGGCATTCCGGCCGCCGTCGGTTCCTCCGCGCCGCGACAGAACATCACAGCCTGCGCGGCCGCGCTGGGGCTCACCGGCTGCTTTGCCGCGGTGGTGGCAGCGGAGGACGTCGGCCGGGGCAAACCCGATCCCGAGGTTTTCCTGAAGGCGGCGGAACGCCTGGGCTGCCCGGCCCGTCACTGCGTGGTGTTCGAAGACGCGCCGGCCGGCCTGGCCGCTGCCTGCGCCGCCGGGATGGCCTGCGTCGGCGTGCTGACCACGCGGCCCCGGGAGGAACTGCCCGGCGCCGACCGCTACATCCATTCCTTCCACGACATCGGCGTCGCGGATCTCGCGACCATAACGGACGACTGAAATCCGCCCGCGAAAAAAAACGGCCCGCCCGCAGGCCAGGGGAGAGCCGTCAAGCCGTCGGATTCGGCGCGGATTTATAGCTGGGATGCCGGCGTGGTCTCGCTCGCCGGCTTTTTGACGGAGTGACTGCCCGTCTTGCCCTTGGTTTTTGTTGTCTTTGACGTTGTTTTGGGCGTGGTCTTTACGCCCTTCGGTTTTTCCCCGCCCGCGGACTTGCCGCTCTTGAGTTTCTCGATTTCCTGTGCGCTCCGCCGCAGAACCAATTGCCAGGCTTGCATCTGCTCATTGGCATGGGTCAGTTCGGTTTCCTTCTGAGCCAAAGTGTTCTGCAGCGACGTCACATCCTGCCGGGCTTGGGCGAGCTGCTGTTCGTTCGCCGTGAATTTATCCTGCAACTGCTGATATTGTTCCTTGGGGACGCCGCAACCGCTCAACGCCAACGCTGCCGCCGCCACGCACACCGATCGAATCATCGTCTTCATGGGTTCCTCTTTTTTTCTAAAAATCCGCCACCTTGGCGGGTTGTTGTCCTTAAAAAACTAATTTATACACGCTGAAAAATATTTGCAAGCCTTTGGGCGCCGGGTGGGAGGTGCGGCGCCCATCCGGGTGACGACGACCACCCCTGCCGCCCTGCTAGGTCTGCTTGGCCAACTGCTTGGCCAGTTTCTTGGGGCGCTTCAACAGCAGGCGCATGCGGGCCGAATCCATGGTCTCGACCTCCTTTGCCGGCACGCCCAGGGCCAGCAGGCGCTTCCGGTGCAGTTTCTGCCGCCGGCGGCGTGCCACGCCGGTCTTGCGGGGCCGGCGGAGATTCTTGTTCCTGCGTAAAAAATCGCCCATACCAAATTCCTCTTTCTGCCAGTGACGCGCGGCGAAGCACTCTACACAGCGCCGGGCGGCGGAGCAACCAATTAATTCACTTGCTGCTGCCGGTACGATTCCACTTCCCAATGCTCGATGAAATCGCGGGCGCGGTCGGTCATGTACCGAATACCGCCGAAGGCTGCCGCCAGTTGCTGCACCAGCGCGCCGTCGCGGGCCAGCGCCAGCGCGAGCTCGGCCTTCCGGGGGGTGGGGCCGGCGCCGAACACGGCCGCGGGCGTGACGATGACCATCGGCGCGTAGCCGTGCTGTTGCCGGAACGCCGCCAGCCCGGCGGGGGTCAGCGGCCCGGTGTACGGAAACGATTTCGCGTACACGATGTGATCGGGCGAGATGGGGCCGGCCGCGACGGCCGACGGAGCGGCCGGCGCGAGCCCCGCCGCGTCCGGTCCGAGCAGGTCGCGGAGGGCCTGGCGGATGCGCTCGACGGCGACGGGATCGGCGGGCGCGGCGGACGGCAGCGTGAGGGCGACGGCGGCCTGGCGATATTCCGCGCGCAGCGTGTCCAGCACGCGCCGGTAGGCCGCGCGGATCTCCTCCGGCGTGTTGCCGGTGACGAACACGCCGTGGTTTTCCAGCAGCAGCAGGATCGGCGCGCCACCGCGTTGGACGCTGTACTCCTGGACGCGCCGGCGCACGTCCAGGCACAGCGTGAACCCGGGATCGACGTAGGGGATCCACAGCGCGTCCGGGAACAGGCGCGCGCAGGCCGCCGCGCCGTCCCGCGCGCACGTCAGGCCGTTGACCAGGGCGGGATGCGTGTGGACCACGAACGTGCCGCCGAGCACGTCGTGCAGCGGCGCCTCGACCGACGGCCGTCCGGCCTGACCCGGCCGCACCGCGGCCGCCATGACGTCCTTGACCAGCGCTTCGCGCGCTGCCGGTTCGGCGGGGATAACCAGCCGGTAAAGCTGCTGCATCGCGGCGCGGTTCAGGGCCACAAACGCCGCCGGCGTCAGATGGGCCAGGGTGGTGCCGGAGGGCTTGACCCACAGCGTGTCGGCGGTTTTCACCGATGTGTTGCCGCCGCCGCCCAAGACATAATCCGCGGTGCCGAATTCCAGGGACAGCGCGGTGAGTTCATCGAGTAGTTGCATGGCAATCTCTGGTCCCAGCGGTGGGGTCAACTCTTAACTGACGGTTCAGTAGTCAGAAGACAGAATACAGAATCCAGAACGAAATACACATGCGTTTGCCAGCCGGGGACGACCGGCGATAACTCGGCAAGTTGCCGCTGTGGATCTTCATCCCGTTGCATGTCCTCAACCACATGGCGTTCCTCATGCTGAATTCTGACTTCTGAATTCTGACTCCTGTCTCACGGCGCCGATTTGCCGGTCAACGCCTTGAAAACGGCCTGGGCGATGGCGGTCGCGCCGCCCCCGTTCGGGTGCACGTTGTCGGGGATCAGGTTGTCTTTGCCCTGCAACGCGGCATACACGTCAATCACGCCGAGCTTCAGGTCCTGGGCCACTTTGTTGATCACCGGGATCTCTTCCAGAGTGTTGGGGTTGTTGATCCCCCAGTTGCCCGTGCGGGCAATATACGGCGGCCGGCAGACGAAGATGCGGGGCTTGCTCGGGAGTTCGGCGAACTGCCTGACCATGTCCTTGTAATCGGCCTCGAAGTCCTGCTTGAAGTTCTTCCAATTCTGCGGCTTGGTGTCGTTGGTGCCGAGCGCGATGACCACGACGTCGGGGTTGAGCGCCTTGGCGCCGTTGAACGCGCCGTGCTTCTGGTAGGGGCTGTCGCCGCTCTTCATCAGCGTGGTGCCGCTGACGCCGAAGTTCTTCACCTCCCATTTATCGCCCAGCAGTTTGCAGAGCTGATCCGGCCACGAGTTGCCGCCCCCGGCGCCGACGCCCTGCGTGATGCTGTCGCCCACGCAGGCCAGCTTGATCTTCGCGGCATAGTTGCCCACCTTGACGGGCGTGTTGTCCTGGGCCGCGGCCAACAGCGGCCCGGCACAGGCCAGCGCCACGCTGACCGCCAGGATCCGGCCGCCGATGAATGATCGCACGGCTTTAATCATGAAGAACCTCCGATTGTTTTTCCGGGCCGCGTTGCGCGTGGCTTATAAAGCCAACGCGCGCCGCCTGTCAAGACTGCGTCTCGGCAGGACTTCCCCCGGTTTTGTCCGCCGACTTATGCTTGTCGCGCAGCGCCTTTTCGAGCATTCAGCGCCGCGGCGGAAAAGCTTTACCTGCTTCTTCTTCACTCACGCCCATGATAAGAGCGATTTCCTTGATATCAAAGCACGTTCCGTCGGGATAGATCACCCCTTGGTAAGGCACAGCTCCCTGCGTAAACTGCGTCCGGCCAATCATCAGTTCCCAGAAACACCAACCGATCTTTTCCTGCGCGAGAATCGGCATGACATACGAATACGGTTGGGCGGGCCGGCCAGCTACTTCGGTGATGATTGACGGCTTCCCTTGCTGTCTACCCAGTTCTCTCACCCTGCGAATGTCTTCGGTCAGATCACGCCGATAGTTGTGAAAAGACAGCACCTCGATCTTGTCAATGACCTTGGTAACGAGCGAGCTGTGTTCCACACCCACAGTTCTCGGGTGAGTTGCATCCTGCTTCCCAACATATTCCAGGAAATGATCCAGGAAAGTCCAGATCAGCCTCTGGTCCTCCTCCTTGTTGAAACTGGTGCATGTCGGCTCGTTCATCACGTCCCACATGACTATCCGTTTATCCCCACTGTGCCCGCCAACGACAGCGCGGACATACTGCTCCAGCTTCGGCCAATGCTCCGGGGCCAACTGGTTCTGTCCTGGCGATGACATCCAATTCTTATCGCGATAGGATCATAATCCATCCAGATCTGCACATCGTTACGTGCATATGATGGGACATAGTTGGCACCGCGAATCCAGCTGAATTCATCCTTCGGTGGCGCCGCAACAAGGCTGCCGGATAACAGAACACAGCTAATCTGCACAATGGCCGCCACCAGAGGTGCTTTAACCCTTGGCCCTGATGCCATGCTACTTATTGATGTTGTGTACATCTGTATTGTCCTTGAACTAAACAAAACAGCCGTTCCTAAAATGGAAAGTTCTTTTGAATGCCATGGCAGCGGCGTGACCAACCCTTGAAAATGGACTTTGCAAGCTTTTGAAATACGCGAATTCGTTGGGCCTGCGATGGTCGTCCCGTCTGGCCGCCGCCGGCGCTCACGGGTTGGGCAAGGGCTTGCTGGTGATCAAACCGATGCCGCGGCCCTGGTTGCCGCAGGCGCAGTAGTACATATAGAACGTTTCGTTTTTCGGGTTGTACACCAGGGAGATCTTGTGGGCGTACTGCCGGTCCAGTCCGCCGGGATGGCCGCCGGCCTTGTAGAGCGGCGCGGGATGGGCGGTCCAGTGTACCAGGTCGCGCGAGCAGGCGGCCATGATGTGCGCGCCGCCGCGGCCGACGCCGAAGTAGAACACGATCCAGTGGTCGCCGTCGCGGAACACCTTGCCGTCCGAGCAAAACTGATCGTCATAGCCGCCGGGCCGGTTGCGGAGCACCGGGTTGCCGGGGTGGCGGGTCCAGTCGAGCAGGTTGGTCGAGGTGGCCAGCCCCATTTGCTCGCGTCCGCCGTTGGCGGCGTTGTAGAAGTCGTAGAACCGGCCTTCGTGCTCGACCAGCCACGGCTGGTAGATGCAGTCCTTTTCCCAGGGGCCGACGTCCGGTTCGTGGACCGACAGGATATATTTTTCCTTGCCGCGCTGCCAAACGAGGCCGTCGGCGCTCACCGCCACACCCTCGTAGCCGGGACGCAATTCATAGCCCCCCTGGCGCGGGTAGGCGCCGTAGAGCGACCAGTACTTGCCGTCGCGCTGCTTCAGCCGCCGTGGAGCCTTGATGTCGTACGTTTCGTACAGGTAGGCGCCCAACACGCAGCCGCCGTGGTCGAACTGGCCGGCCGGGCCGAACCCCAGCGCGAGCCGGAAGTTTCTCCAAGTCACCAGGTCGTCGCTCTCGGCGACAAACGAGTTGTAGCCCTTGTCGTTAAAGGCGATGAAGCTCATGTACCATTTGTCGTCGCCGGGCAATTGGTACACGGTAGGCACATCGGTGCTGTGGAAGCCGGCGTGTTCCGGGATGTCCGGTTTTTCCGGGATCACGTGCGTCGGATGGTAATGCCAGCCGCGGTACGGCGCGGACCACCGGTCTAAGGTCGCCTGATCAATCCCTGCGTCGCTGTCCGCCGCGGCGGCCCGCAGCACCACAGCCAGCGCCGCGCCCGCCCACGTCCCGGCCTGCGTCTTGTTCGTCATGGCGGCACTGTAATCGGAGCGCCCGTCCTGTCGAGCACAATTCCACGGCATAGCGCCACG
>Ga0209048_10001212_pt1 | contig 26831 bp, 20 predicted proteins | sample FrelakmetCRP12CR_FD_187146 | JGI IMG/M metagenome (GOLD analysis project Ga0209048, IMG submission 187146) | Freshwater lake sediment microbial communities from the University of Notre Dame, USA, for methane emissions studies - CRP12 CR (SPAdes)... | ecosystem: Environmental > Aquatic >... | reverse complement strand
AGCCTGGACGCGTTGCACGCTTGCCGGATTTTGACCGATTGCGCCGGTAGAGGCCTGCGACGGAGCGGCTCCGAAGCTCAATAGTATCGTTAAAACAACGGACACAAAGCGGGTCCTCGCGAGCAGCGGCGCCCTTCGCGGACCTACGCGATGATTTTGGTTTCATAAAACGATTGGAGGCCTCGGAGGGAATCGAACCCCCGTACAAGGATTTGCAGTCCTCTGCGTAGCCACTCCGCCACGAGGCCAACCGCTGAAAATTCAGCGCTAGTGCCGCTCATACAGGACGCCTAGCGCTGCGGCAAGGTCGGCAGCCGCCGGACTTGAGTTAAGGCCGAAATTCTCTAACAGATTGATTAATCGTTGTTTTATTTCCAGATTTGACGGCGCGTGCGCTTTTGACCATCTTCCGCGCGCCCGGAAGGGCCGCCGGGGGAGCCTTGCGCAAGCATCCGATCGAATTAAGTGAGCGTCGGTTTCGTGGGGCGCGCACAGCCAAGCAGTGTTGCGCCGTCGCAAGCGGAAAAGTCATTCGGAGAAGCGTTCGATGAATGTGGTCATCGTCGAGTCGGCGGCCAAGGCGCAGACGATCAACAAATATCTCGGACGCGATTTCAACGTCATCGCCTGCTATGGCCATGTCCGCGATTTGCCCCCGAAGGAAGGCTCCGTCGACCCGAACGACGATTTCGCGATGATCTGGGAAATGGACGTCAAGGCGTCCAAGCGCGTTTCCGCCATTGCCGAGGCCGTGAAAAAGGCCAGCAAGGTCATTCTCGCGACCGACCCCGACCGCGAAGGCGAAGCGATCTCCTGGCACCTTCTCGACATTTTACAGAAAAAACGCGTCTTAAAGGACAAGGAGATCGAGCGCGTCGTTTTCAACGCGGTGACCAAAGACGCGATCAAGGAAGCAATGGCGCATCCGCGCAAGATCGATCAGGCGCTGGTCGACGCCTATCTCGCGAGACGTGCGCTCGATTATCTCGTCGGCTTTACGCTGTCTCCCGTGTTGTGGCGCAAGCTTCCCGGCGCGCGTTCGGCGGGCCGCGTGCAATCCGTCGCGCTGCGTCTCGTTTGTGACCGAGAGCTGGAAATCGAGAAATTCGTCAGCCGCGAATATTGGTCCATCGTCGCGCATCTTAAGACGCAAGCCGGCGAGCCTTTCACGGCGCGTCTCGTCGGCGCCGACGGCAAGAAAATCAACCGTCTCGATATCGGCGTGGGCGCCGAGGCCGAAGACTTCAAAAAATCCCTGGATGCAGCGAAATTCACCATTCGCTCCGTCGAGGCGAAGCCCGTCAAGCGCCACCCCTATGCGCCTTTCACGACCTCGACGTTGCAGCAGGAGGCCTCTCGCAAGCTCGGTCTCGCGCCGGCTATCACCATGCGCATCGCGCAGCGCCTTTACGAGGGCGTCGACATCGGCGGCGAGACGGCGGGACTCATCACTTATATGCGAACCGACGGCGTCGACATGGCGCCGGAAGCAATCGCCAGCGTGCGCCGGGTGATCGGCAAGGAATATGGCGAGCGCTTCGTGCCGAACGCGCCGCGCAAATATACGGCCAAAGCGAAAAACGCGCAGGAGGCGCATGAAGCGATCCGCCCCACGGACGCGTCGCGCCTGCCGAAACATGTCGCCAAATATCTCGAGCCCGAGCAGGCGAAACTCTACGAACTCATCTGGACGCGAACAGTCGCGAGCCAGATGGAGTCCGCCGAACTCGAACGCACCACAGTCGAGATCGACGCCAAGGCCGGCGCGCGCAATCTCGAACTGCGCGCGACCGGCCAGGTTGTGCGTTTCCCCGGCTTCCTCGAACTTTATCAGGAAGGCCGCGACGACGACGCCGACGAAGACGGCGGCCGCCTGCCCGCGATGAAAGCGGGCGAGCCCGCTACACGCGAGAAGATCGACGCGACGCAGCATTTCACGGAGCCGCCGCCGCGCTTCACCGAGGCGACGCTCGTCAAGCGCATGGAGGAGCTCGGCATCGGGCGTCCTTCCACTTACGCTTCAACGCTCGCGGTGTTGCGGGATCGCGACTATGTGCGCCTCGACAAGAAGCGCCTCGTTCCGCAGGACAAGGGACGGCTCGTCGTCGCCTTTCTGGAGAGCTTTTTCACGCGCTATGTCGAGTTCGACTTCACCGCCGATCTCGAAGAAAAGCTCGATCTCATCTCGAACAATGAGATCGAGTGGAAGACGGTGCTGCGGGATTTCTGGCGCGATTTCTCCAACGCGGTGGAGGGAACCAAGGATCTTCGCACGAGCGAAGTGCTCGACAATTTGAACGATCTTCTCGGGCCGCATATCTTTCCCGCCAAGGCGGACGGCTCGGATCCCCGCCTTTGTCCTTCCTGCAGCGCGGGGCAACTCTCGCTGAAGCTCGGCAAGTTCGGCGCGTTCATTGGCTGCTCTAATTACCCCGAGTGTCGCTATACGCGCACGCTGGCGCCGCCGACGGGCGAAGGCGTCGATGCGGCGCGTCCAGGCGTGAAGGTGCTGGGTCAGGATCCGGAAAGCGGCGCCGAGATCACTCTGCGCGACGGTCGGTTCGGCTCCTATGTGCAGGAAGGCGAACAGGAAGAAGGCGGAGAGAAGCCCAAGCGCTCGTCCTTGCCCAAGTCCATCCGCTCCGACGATCTTACCCTACAGCAGGCGATCGCCCTGCTCTCTCTGCCGCGTGAAATCGCGAAACATCCCGATACGGGCGAACCTATCGTCGCGGGCATCGGACGCTTTGGACCTTACGTTCAGCACGGCAAGACCTACGCCAATATCGGACGCGACGACGACGTTCTCTCGATCGGCGCCAATCGCGCAATCGATCTGATCGTGCAGAAAGAAAGCGGCGGGGGCGGCTCGCGCTTCGGCCGCGCAGCGGACCCCGGCCATGCGCTCGGCGATCATCCGCAAGGCGGCGCCGTGACCGTAAAATCCGGACGCTTCGGACCCTATGTCAATTGGGGCAAAATCAACGCCACCATTGCGCGCGGAACCGATCCCGCGTCTTTGACGCTCGAACAAGCGGTGGAGCTCCTGTCAGCGAAAGCCGCAGGGGGCGGAGGCGGCGGTCGCGTTCTTGGCGACCATCCACAGGGCGGCGCGATCACCGTGCGCGCGGGCCGCTTCGGCCCCTATGTGAATCACGGCAAGATCAATGCGACGCTGCCGAAGGGAACATCGCCCGAGGACGTTACCCTCGAGGAAGCCATTCGACTGATCGAAGAAAAAGGCGGCCCGGTAAAGAAGAAGGCGCCGGCGAAGAAAGGCGCCGCCAAAAAAGCGGTCGCGAAAAAGGCCCCCGCCAAAGCTAAGAAAGCTGTCCCCGAAAGCGACGAGACGCCATTCGTGGAATCCAAGCCGGCGAAGAAAGCTCCTGCCAAAAAAGCGGCCGCAAAAAAAGTGGCGGCGAAATAGGGGCAAGCGGTTGAATAGCCTAACCCTCCTCGCCCACGCGGCTCATCGTCCGATCATTCAACCGATCGGTTGACTTTCTAAAAGCGGGTCCTTATATTCAACTATATGGTTGAATTACAGACGACCGAACTCAATTCCGTCTTTCACGCTCTTGGCGACGCGACACGCCGGCGAATGCTTCGCGAGCTCGTCAGCGGCGAGCGCACGGTGAGCCAGCTTGCCGAGCCTTTCGCGATCTCGCTCGCGGCGGCGTCGAAGCACATAAAGGTCCTGGAGCACGCCGGATTAATCCGCCGCGAGGTGCGCGGCCGCACCCATTTGTGTCGCCTCGAACCCGGACCGCTCGCCAGCGCTCACGAATGGCTGAGCTTCTACGATCGCTTCTGGACCCAGCGTCTGGATGTGCTCGAACGCCTCCTTCGCGAGGCGGACGGACGCAAATCCCCCAGCCCCGAGGAAGGAGAAAGCTGATGAACAATCTCTCGCAACCCGAAGACTTTGGAGTGCTGATCGAGCCTGCCACTTTGAAGATCCAGCGCCTTCTCCCTGGCCCTATCGAGCGCGTCTGGGCCTATCTCACGCAAAGCGATCTGCGCCGTCAGTGGTTGGCGGCGGGCGATATGGAATTAAGGGCTGGCGCGACTTTCGAGTTGGTCTGGCGCAACGACGAGCTTACGGATCCGCCCGGCCAGCGGCCGCCCGGCTTCTCTGCGGAGCACCGGGCCCAAAACCGGATTATCGAGGTCGATCCGCCTCACAAGCTCGTCACCACCTTCGGAAACGCCGGCGAGGTTTCCTACGAATTGACGCCGAAGGGCTCAAACGTATTGCTGACTCTCATTCATCGCCGTGTGCCCGACCGCAACGCAATGCTGAAAGTCGGACCTGGCTGGCATATGCATCTCGACGTTCTTGTAGCCCGCCTGACAGGCAAAAAGATCGAGCCATTCTGGGATGGATGGACCCGGTTGCAGAAAGAATATGAGCGGCGGCTTCCCGCCTGACGGCATAAAAAGAGAAAGCCGCCCCCGGCGGAAGCCGGAGGCGGCACATCGAAAATGCTTCTTTGACTTACAGCGACAGACGCAGCTTGCCGAGACCTGTGCCGATCGTCGCGAACACCGCGTTCAACTCACTGGCGTTGGCCGCCGTGAAGTAATGATTGACGTTTGTCGCGCAGTTCTGCAATAAAGCAAGACCCTGTGCGTCGATCGGATCGGACGGGATCGTAAATCCGATGGTGAAGATCTCGATCCCCTGAGCCTTGGCGTTTGTGCAGGCTTCGAGGGTCAATTCGTCCTGAGCGTTGCGCGACAGGTCGTGATAATCGGTGAAATTGTTGGGCGCCGCCGCCGCAAGCTGCGTCTGATAATCGATTTTGTTCCCATTTGACCCATCAGGCATGCTCAGATTCTTTCCGCAGGCCGGGCACCAAGTGTTGAGGCCGTCCAGGCTGTAATAGCCCGCCGCCTCATATTGCGAACCGCCGACCGTGCCAGGATTGCTTTGCCAGTTGTTGAAGCCGTCGGTCATGAAGACTATAACCTTGCGGTTGTTTTGCGTATTGTAAGGCAGAGCGTCCGCAAAGGGCGCATTGGGAGAGATCGTGCGCCATCCCCACATGAATCCCTCATGAAGATTGGTCGTGCCCCCAGCCTGAAGGCCGCTGATCGAGTTCTGGATCGTTGACTGCGTTCCCGTGAGCCGCACCAACAACTGGCTGGACGCTGAAGTGCACACGCCGTCAGGACTTTTATAGCTATTGGCTACGCTGGGATTTTTATATTTGCACGCCTTGATCAACTCCCTCCACGTGTTGCCTGTCGCCGGGCAATTGGTAGGATCGTCGTTGAGATAGCTGTCGAGGTAAGCATTGTTGTTTGGCTCGTCCGGATAGAGATAGGGAACGAACAGTGTGTCGGGGTTGGACGACGTTGGCGGCGTGTCGTTCACATTCATCGGATAAGGCTGCGGCTCGAAACAGCCGTTCCAATCCCAGGACGATACTGCCGCCTTCAACTTGGCATAAATGTCGAAGCGGCTGTTGAAGCCGTTCGCCTTAGCATTATTCTTGGCGGCGAGATTTCTCGCGGCCAGATTGGTGAAGGGTCCCGCGCCAGGATCGCCGAACACAGTCCAGTGCTGAGAAGAATTGCCGCCGGTATCGATCCAGGAGAGCGTACGGTTCGACGCAACCGTCGCATCGACGGCTTTCACCGTCGCTTCGAACGGTGTGACCGACATCTTGAGTTTGCCGGTAGTGACCTTCGAAAACATGGTGCTCGTGAAGCTCGACGCGGCGTTCTTGAGGCCCTGAATCTTCGTCACGCCGTTGTTGTCAGTCTCGGACATCGAACCGGTATTGTCGAGCACCAGAGCGATTTCGTAAGTCGTGTTGGGGTCCGTTCCGCCTGCGAGATTTGCGCAGGCTTTCGCGAAGGGAGTCATTGTCGTGACGCCCACAAGTTTCGCGGCCGTCGTCGGCAGCGAGCCCGACGCCTGAATGCAGAGTGTCGTGCGGTCCGCGCTGATCACGGGGTTGGCGCCCTGCGAGGAGACGACCGCGTTCACGCTGGGATAGTTGTTTCTGATATAGACGGAGGCTTGGCGTAGCGCGTCCGCGTCTGTCGTCGTTGATGTAATCTTCGTGGCCGCTTGCAGCGCGGCCGCGTCCACGGCCTGCTGCAATCTGCTGCGCGAGATCGCGAGCCGCGTGAAGTCGACGGTCATCAGCGTCAGCGTGAACATGGGGATGACCGAAAGCCCGAATATGATCGCGACGTTTCCACGATCGTCGCGCAAAAATCCGGCGGCGCCTTTTCGGCGTGTGAGAGAGGCCTCGACCATGACTTTTTTCCCGATCCGTCGACGCCGCACCACGCAGCGTCGGATGCATTGTTGTGGCTCCGCGCGGACCGATCGCTGTTCCAGGGCCGCAATGCGGAGCCGCGCACTTTGGGTCTAAAGAGGATTTCTTGAGGCCTGATTGCAATAATCGTTAAAATTGAAGTAATTATAGTTAATATTCAAAGAAGCTGCTTTAAGAATTATGTATTCGAGTTTTACTAAATTCTTCCGCAACCCGCCGCGCGTCTTGCGCTTCCGGGACCGCCGGGCCGCTTCCGTCGGTTTGCGCCGCCAAAAAATCTCGCTCTTTCACGCTGGCGCCCTGTATAGGAATTGAGCCGAGAGTTAACGGCGCCTCTTTTCAAAACGAGAGCGGCGGTGCCAAAAGCGAGAAAAGAGCAGGCCGTCCAATCCGCGCCCCTTCCCTCGAAAGCGGACATACTCGCCTTCGTCGCGCGCGAGCGCGAGGCGATGTCAAAGTCGGGCGCCGTCGGCAAAATCGGCAAGCGCGAGATTGCGAGAGCATTCGGCGTCAAGGGCTCGGACCGCATTGCGCTGAAGCGGCTGCTGGCGGAGCTAGAGGCCGAAGGCGCGGTGGAGCGTCGCGGCAAGCGTCTCGTCAAGACAGGCGCTCTCCCGGCGGTGACGCTCGCCGATATCACCGGCCGCGACCGCGATGGGGAGTTGATCGCCATCCCCGTCGAATGGAACTCGGACGAATTCGGTCCGCCCCCGCGCATTTCGATTCATGCGCCACGAAAGCCCCGCCCCGGTCAGCCCCTGCCCGGAGTCGGAGATCGGGCGCTCGTGCGCACAGAGCCCGACCGAAGCGCCGGACCAAATGATCCGCCTTATGCCGGACGCGTGGTGAAACTCCTGTCGCGCGCGCGAAATCGCTTGCTCGGAGTATTGCGGATCGCGCCGAATGGAGCGGCCCGCATCGAACCCATAGAGAAGAAGCAAGCGGGCCGCGAACTCGCGATCTCCATGGAGGATTGCGGCGAGGCCAAGCATGGCGATCTCGTCGCCGTCGATCTCATCGGCAAGACGCGCATTGGCGCGCCACGCGCCCGCGTGCGCGAAACGCTCGGTTCGGTGACGGGAGAGAAAGCCGTCAGCATGATTGCGCTTCGCGCGCATGACATTCCGGATGTCTTCCGCGAGGAGGCGCTCGCGGAAGCCAAACGCGCCGGCCGCGCAACGCTGGAGCATCGCGAAGACTGGCGCGAGCTGCCGCTCGTCACCATCGATCCGCCCGACGCCAAGGACCATGACGACGCAGTCCATGCGGCGCAGGATAAAGCCGCGGACAATCCTGGCGGCTTCGTCATCACCGTCGCCATCGCCGATGTCGCGCATTATGTGCGGCCTCATTCGGCGCTCGACAAGGACGCGCTGGAGCGCGGCAATTCGGTTTATTTTCCGGACCGCGTCGTGCCCATGTTGCCAGAGAGCATCTCAAACGATCTCTGCTCGCTGCGTCCGAACGAAGACAGGCCCGCGCTCGCAGTGCGCATGCGCGTGACGGAAAAAGGACGAAAAATCGCCCACAGCTTCCATCGCGTGATGATGCGCTCCAAGGCGAAATTGCATTACGCACAGGCGCAGGCGGCGGTCGACGGCCAAACGGACGATACGACCGCCTCTTTGCTCGACAGCGTTCTGAAGCCGCTCTATGCGGCGCATGAGGCGCTACGACATGCGCGCAACATTCGCGCGCCCCTCGATCTCGACCTGCCCGAACGCAAGATTCTTTTGAAACCCGACGGTTCTTTCGACCGCGTCATTCTTCCGCCTCGGCTCGAAGCGCACAGGCTGATCGAGGAATTCATGATCCTCGCCAATGTCGCGGCAGCGGAAACATTGGAGGAGAACCGCCAGACGCTCATCTACCGCGCGCATGACGAGCCCTCGCGCGAAAAAATATCGGCTCTCTCCGAATTTCTCGCGACCATCGGCGTCAAGCTCGCCAAGGGGCAGGTTCTGCGTCCCTCGCATTTCAACGTCATTCTGGCGCGGGTGAAGGGGCTCGAGCACGAGAACATCGTCAATGAAATTGTCCTGCGCACGCAGGCGCAGGCCGAATATACGCATGAGAATTACGGCCACTTCGGCTTGAACCTGCGCCGCTATGCGCATTTCACCTCGCCGATCCGGCGTTATGCAGATCTCATCGTGCATCGCGCGCTCATCCGCGTGCTGCGGCTCGGGCCGGGCGCCCTGCCCGACATGGGCGCCGGCGAGCTTGCCGAGATCGCCGCGCGCATCTCCGCCGCCGAGCGCCGCGCCATGGCCGCGGAGCGCGAGACGGTGGACCGCCTCATTGCCGCGCATCTCGCCGATCAGATCGGCGCGCGATTTCACGCGCGCATCTCGGGCGTCACGCGCTCGGGCCTATTTGTGCGGCTGCTGGATACGGGGGCGGACGGCTTCGTTCCGGCGGCGACCTTGGGTCGCGAATATTTCAGCTACGACGAAGCCGCTCACGCGCTCACGTCGCGCTCCGGTGAAAGCTACCGCCTGGCCGACGTGATCGAAGTGCGGCTTGTTGAAGCCGCCCCGATCGCCGGGGCGTTGCGATTTGAGGTGGTGGACGGCGGCGCGAAGCAGACTGGCGTGAGGCCGCCAAAACGCAACGGGTTTCGGGGCACTCAAAAGCGAAAGCCCGCAAAAGCGCGGCGCAGCCGTTGAATTATGCCGGCGCCCCCTCGGCGCGGCAGGGCGAGATCTGGATGGATTTGGCGACGCCTCTGGTGGACGCCTGCCTTGACATCCCCCTCGCCGCACGTATGTTGCGCGCAACTCGACGCCGCTTCGCCCAGCGAACGGCGCGATTTTCATTTCACAAAAGCGGAAGACGAAAATGGCCAAGTCCGCCATGATCAAGATCAAGCTCCTGTCCACGGCGGACACGGGCTATTTTTATGTCACGAAGAAAAACGCGCGGACCAAGACCGAGAAGCTCGTTTTTAAGAAATATGATCCCGTCGCGCGCAAGCACGTCGAGTTCAAGGAAACCAAGATCAAGTGACATTAAGCGGCGCGCCGCGGATCGCTCTTCAGTCATGTGGATTTCTCCGCGCTTAAGCGCCGCCACTCGCCTTCGTCTTACTTCGACGAAGGCGGCCGACTGGCGAGGGCTTCAAGGAGGCCACTCCAACCCGCACCAGTCGGCCAACCCCACGGACCCAGGAGATGCGGCGGACCTGAGCACTCCGTAGGGTATTCGAGTTTGCGCCAAAACGCATCGAACGCATAAAGGTGCCGCAGGGTCTTGTTGTTTCCGGCCCTATCGACGTCGCCAGACGCGCCATTAGTCGGCGACATTCAGGTTACCTCGGCTGCACAGAAAAGCAACCTCCTGGCAAAAATTTCCACAAAGCGGCGCGGTTGAAGTTAAAAACGCTCCCTTCGGCGGCAAGACGGCGGAACGCATCCGCGGCCGCCGCCCAACGACAGGGCATTACCGCACGCCCCGACAATATGATATGCCGATCCAACAAGACGCATGACGCGGGTTTTCGGCCCGGCGCCGCATGCGGGGAGAAACAGATGAGGAAACAAGGGCTTTTCTTAACGCTCATCACGGCGAGCGCTTTGGCGCTGGCGGGCTGCGGCGACCGGGCTCCGAACGACGCCACGGGCGCCAAGGTTCTGCGCAACCTCCTCGATAAACATGGCGTCGGCGCGAAGGTCGTATCCTTCAAGAAGACACAAGGTCGCGAACTGAAGACGCCCGAGACGAACGCTTACGAATATTGGTACGAGGCGGAATTACAGTTTCCAGAAGACATGGACGCCAAATGCAGCGACGAGAAAGAACGCGGTAAATGCGCCTATCTTGGCCTGAGTTCGGACCGAAGTTTCAAAAAGGGCGAGGTCCTCACAAGCGAGGGAACTCTGAACTTCATCAAGACCGACAAAGGCTGGGTCGGCGAGGATAAAGTCGCCTATTGACGCTTCGTCCCATCATCGTCATCCCTGCGCGCCTTCGCTCGGCGCGCCTGCCCGGCAAAGCCCTGCGGGCGATCGCCGGAAAGCCGATGATCATCCACGTTGTCGAACGCGCCCTGGAAGCGGGTATCGGGCCGGTCGTCGTCGCGACGGACTCGGCGGAGATCGCCGGAGCCGTGAAGAACTTCGGCGTTCCTGCGGTCGTTACCGTACGCGACCATATTTGCGGGACTGACCGCATCGGAGAGGCGCTTGGGAAGATTGACCCCTCCCGATCTCATGACGCGGTCGTCAATCTTCAGGGAGACCAACCTTTCCTCGCGCCGCAGTCCATTCGGGAGGCGCTCTCCCTGCTCGACGACGAGGGCGTCGACGTCGCGACGCTCGCCGCGCCAGCCGACGAGACGGACGCCAGCGACCCGAACGCCGTGAAGCTCGTTGGCTCGCTGACGGCGCCGCGGCGATTGCGAGCGCTCTATTTTACGCGAGCCTGCGCGCCCCATGGCGAGGGGCCGCGCAACAAGCATATTGGGCTCTATGCATTCCGGCGGGCGGCGCTCGAGCGTTTCGTCTGCCTGCCTCCTTCGCCGCTCGAGCTTCGCGAAAAGCTCGAACAGCTGCGCGCGCTGGAGGCGGGAATGCGGATCGACGCGGCTCTGCTGGACAAAGCCGCCCCGTCGGTGGATACGGAGAGCGATCTCGAAGACCTGCGGCCGGTCAGCCGCGCTGAAACTTGAGAAAAAGCGTGACAGAGCGCATCGCCTATCAGGGAGAACCGGGCGCCAATTCCGACAGCGCCTGCCGCGAGGCTTATCCGCAGATGAAGCCCCTTCCCTGCGCGAGCTTCGAGGATTGCTTCGCCGCCGTCAGCGAAGGCGCAGCGGCCCTGGCGATGATCCCGATCGAAAACTCCATCGCCGGCCGCGTCGCCGACATTCATCATTTCCTGCCGCATTCGGGCCTGCACATCGTCGCCGAATATTTCCTGCCGATCCATTTCCAGCTCATGGCTCCGAAAGGCGCGACGCTCGAAAGGCTGAAGAATGTCTACAGCCACGTTCACGCGCTCGGGCAATGCCGCAGGATCATCCGGGAGCTGGGGCTCATAGGACATATTGCCGGCGACACCGCCGGCGCCGCGCGGGAAATCGCCGAGTGGAACGACCCGACCAACGCGGCGCTTGCGCCCCGGCTCGCAGCGGAAATCTACGGCCTCGACATACTGGCGGAGGACATCGAGGACGAGGCCCATAACACCACGCGCTTCGTCATCCTCTCTAAGACCGCGCATTGGGCTGCGCCCAATCTCGGGCCCACCATGACAAGTTTCATTTTCCGCGTACGCAATGTTCCCGCGGCGCTTTACAAGGCGCTCGGCGGTTTTGCGACGAATGGCGTCAATATGACGAAGCTCGAAAGCTATATGGTGGATGGAGAGTTCGCAGCGACGCGCTTTCTGGCCGACGTCGACGCACATCCGGACCAGCCGGCCCTTGCGCGCGCGCTGGAGGAGTTGCGGTTCTTCTCTAAGGAATGCGAAATTCTCGGCGTCTACCCCGCTCATGAATTCCGTCGGACCAACCGCCGCGCATTCGAATATGGGGATTAGGCCGAGAACGAGATTCGACCGGGGAAAATTCCGATGTCCGTCGCCTATGATCCCAACAATATTTTTTCGAAAATCCTGCGTGGCGAAGTTCCCTGCCACAAGGTCTATGAGGACGACGTCGCTCTCGCTTTCATGGACATCATGCCGCGCGCCGAAGGGCACGTGCTGGTCATTCCGAAGGAGCCTGCGCGCGGGCTGCTGGACGCCGATCCCAATACTCTCGCTGCGCTCATCGTCCGCGTTCAGCTCATCGCGAGGGCGATGAAAAAGGCCTTTCAAGCCGAGGGCGTCACGCTTCAGCAGTTCAACGAAAGCGCAGGCGGTCAGGTGATCTTCCACCTGCACTTCCATATTCTGCCGCGTTGGGATGGCGTATCTCTGCGCCCGCCGGGAACGATGGGAGACCCCGAAAAGCTCAAAGCTCAGGCGGAGAAAATTCGCGCGGAACTGGCGAATGCTCCGGAACTCGGCCGAAGTTAAACTTCACGCATAAGATGAAGTAACCGCGCCAAGCCTCTGCTCTGTCGAGAAAAGTTCTCGATCAGTCCTCGCCCACTTTCGCCGGCTTCAACACGACCGGGCGCAAAAGGAAGGACGGCACATGGTCGCCCATGCCAACCACGGGCGGACCTTCGTCCTCATACCGCCGCGGGCGCCGCGCGGGTCGCTCGCTGAAAGTTCGCGTAGCCACATTGGCTCCGAACGAGGGAACAGGCCGTTCGGTTTCGTTCTGAGCCGCTCGCGGCGCACGCTGTGGCCTCGCTCTTGAGCTTTCTCGCTCGTGAGCCGCCTGCCGATGCGGTCGTTCATGACCTTGACGGGCCGGACCCCGACGTTCGCGATGGCGCGGCGCTTCGGATGCGGGCGGCAACTCTCCGAGACCGGGCCCCTCCCAAGCGATCTTATTGCCGATCAAGGATTCGATCTGATCGACATATTTGCGGTCGTCGTCGGTCACGAGCGTTATTGCGGTGCCGGAGCGTCCTGCCCGTCCAGTGCGCCCGATGCGGTGGACATAGTCCTCGCTGTGGGTCGGCACGTCGAAATTGAACACATGGCTCACATCGGGAATATCAAGCCCGCGAGCGGCCACGTCCGAACAGACGATGAGCGAAACGTCGCCATTCTTGAAGGCCTCGAGCGAGGCCATGCGCGCGAGCTGATCCATGTCGCCATGAAGAGCGCCGGCGGAAAAACCGTGCTTCTCCAGCGATCGGTGCAAAATCGCGACGTCGCGCTTGCGGTTGCAAAAGATGATTGCGTTCTTGAAATTCTCCTCCGACCGCAGGAGCCGGCGAAGCGTCTCGCGCTTATCGGCATGCCCGTGGGAAGCGACCAGCACCTGACGGATGTTGGAGGCTGTGGTGGCGGCGCGCGCCACCTCCACCCGGACGGGAGTATGGAGGAACGCCTCGGTCAGTCGCGTGATCTCGGGCGGCATTGTCGCCGAAAAAAACAGGGTTTGCCTCGTAAAGGGCACGAGCTTGCAGATGCGCTCGATGTCCGGGATGAAGCCCATGTCGAGCATCCGGTCGGCCTCGTCGATGACGAGAATTTCTATGCCCGTCAAAAGCAGCTTGCCGCGATCGAAAAAATCCAGCAAGCGTCCCGGCGTCGCGATCAGAACGTCCGCGCCACGCATGATCTTGACTTCCTGATCGGCGAAAGACACGCCTCCGATCAGCAGCGACACATTCAGCTTGTGGTTGACGCCGTATTTGGCGAAGCTTTCTTCGACCTGAGCCGCCAGTTCCCGGGTCGGCTCCAGAATTAACGTGCGCGGCATGCGCGCACGCGGACGGCCCTGTTCAAGGCGGCAGAGCATGGGCAAGGTGAAAGCGGCCGTCTTGCCCGTTCCGGTCTGGGCAATGCCGAGAATGTCCTTGCCTTGCAAGGCTGGCGGAATGGCCTGGGCCTGGATCGGCGTTGGCTGGGTGTATCCGGAGGCCTCTACGGCCGCGAGGACCTTTTGCGAGAGGCCGAGTTCACTGAACGTCATTAATTTCCCTGGTCACGGCTTCAAAGATACGGAGAGCGCCACGCGCCCGCCGTGCGAATGTTGGAGGTGGCGGCGGTCGCAATGCGACTCGCATAGTCGCCGTTCGCTCGCAAAGCGGCGTGAGCAAAACGTGCGCCATGCTTTATGGCGAATCCCGCTAAAGTCAACGAAATTGCGACGCGGAAAACTTAAGGCGCGATTATGGCTTAACGACGATCCGTCTGGCTTAAGCTCCGCCCGACCCTCGGCCGGCCTGCATCACGGATGGGGGATTGTAGACGTCCTTATCCCGTCAATATCTATCGAACGAACGGTGGTTGTCGAATGGCCTTGGGCGACAGGCGCGGTTTGGGCGAGACGCCGGAGATGAAATTCGAACAAAATCGACGAGAGAACCCCGTTTTGGACCATTCGCGACAGGGCGTTCGCGAGGCCGATGGAAAATATCGCAATTGCCGCCGCGGCAATGACGCTGCGCCTCACCAGCCTTGGGCTCTGTCGCCGATCCGTGTCGGTCATGTCTCTCGCCTCGCAGAAACGGAAAATGATCCAATAAGGTAAAAATCGGGTTATGCTAGCAAGCTGCGTTCTCGCTGTCCGCGAGAATTCCCGCGCGTCTGCGCCCGGTCCGGGCGCGGGGTTCTTTTGGGTCTTGCAAAGTCCTGCGTGAAAAAGAAAACTTGCGCATCGCGCCGGGGAGAGCCGGCGCTTCGTGCGGGCCAGTCGACGCGGTCTTCGGCGCGAAGATTGCTTCGAGCCACTTAACGATCGGTTGGCCGAGACTTATTTAATGGGGCGAATGGAGCGCCCCGAAAAGGGAATGCCACGGTGAACGCGATCGATCAAATCACGCGCCGCGGAGTTCTTCCGTCGGTGCGTCGACTTAACCGAATACCCGCCCGAGCAAGCAAGGACCCGCGAAAGGGGGGTGGGGACGGCGGACCAGGATCCGGAACTGCGCTGATCACGCGAACTCGCGGGCAGACGCGGCGTCCGAATATGTATCGCGTGTTGTTATTGAACGACGACTACACGACTCAGGAATTTGTGGTTATCGTGCTGCAGAAATATTTCAACAAGTCGATCGAGGAAGCGACTCGAATCATGCTGCACGTTCACAATCACGGTGTGGGCGAATGCGGCGTCTACACGTACGAAATCGCCGAGACCAAGGTAACGCAAGTTATGGACTACGCGCGCAAGCATCAGCACCCGCTCCAGTGCATTATGGAAAAGAAGTAGAGGCCACCCGAATGCCGACTTTTTCGCGCAATCTCAAGCAGACACTGGACCGGGCCCTCGCCTTCGCGCGGGAGCGTCGGCATGAATATGCGACGCTCGAGCACCTGCTTCTCAGTCTCGTCGACGACAGCGACGCAGCGGCGGTGCTGCGCGCATGCTCGATAGACCTCGATCGACTGTCGAAGAATTTGCGCGAATACATCGACCGCGAACTCGACAATCTGGTCAATGAGGGCGCAGACGATTGCAAGGCCACGGCGGGATTCGAACGGGTGGTCCATCGCGCCATCATCAGCGTGCAGTCCTCGGGACGCGAGGATGTGACCGGCGCCAATGTGCTGGTGGCGCTTTTCGCCGAACGCGAGAGTCATGCGGTCTATTTCCTGCAAGAGCAGGATATGACCCGCTACGACGCGGTGAACTATATCAGCCATGGCATAGCGAAGCGGCCGGGACTCTCGGACACGACGCGCACGGCGCGCGGCGTCGAGGACGAGGGCGACCGTGCCGATTCGCGCGAAGGGCGCGACGGGGAGCAACGCAAGAAAGAAGGCGCGCTCGAGGCTTATTGCGTCAATCTCAATCGAAAAGCGCGGGACGGCCGCATAGACCCTCTCATCGGGCGCGAAACTGAAGTTCTGCGCACCATCCAGGTGCTCTGCCGGCGTCAGAAGAACAATCCGCTGCTCGTCGGCGATCCCGGCGTGGGCAAGACCGCCATCGCCGAGGGCCTGGCGCGCAAGATCGTCTCCGGCGAAGTGCCGGAAGTGCTCGCCGGCGCGACCGTATTCGCGCTCGACATGGGCACGCTTCTCGCCGGCACGCGCTACCGCGGCGATTTTGAAGAGCGCCTAAAGCAGGTCGTCAAGGAAATCGAAGGCCATAAGAACGCGATCCTCTTCATCGACGAAATTCATACGGTCATCGGCGCCGGCGCGACGTCGGGCGGAGCGATGGACGCGTCCAATCTTCTGAAGCCCGCGCTGGCCCAGGGCGCGCTGCGCTGCATCGGCTCCACGACCTACAAGGAATACCGACAGTATTTCGAAAAGGACCGGGCGCTTGTGCGGCGATTCCAGAAGATCGACGTCAACGAGCCGTCGATCCCGGACACGATCGAAATCATGAAAGGGCTCAAGCCTTATTTCGAAGAGTTCCATAAAATCCGCTACACGAGCGAAGCCCTGAAAGGCGCGGTCGAACTTTCGGCGCGATATATTCACGACCGGAAACTTCCCGACAAGGCGATCGACGTGATCGACGAGACCGGCGCCGCGCAGATGCTGTTGCCGGAATCGAAGCGCAAGAAGACGATTGGCCTGAAGGAGATCGAGACAACCATCGCGACGATGGCGCGCGTGCCGCCCAAGACCGTCTCCAAGGACGACGCCGAGGTGCTGGTCCATCTGGACGACACTTTGAAGCGGGTTGTTTACGGGCAGGACAAGGCGATCGCTTCGTTGACTTCCGCAATCAAGCTTGCGCGCGCGGGACTGCGCGATCCCGAAAAGCCTATCGGCTGCTACCTCTTTTCAGGCCCGACCGGCGTCGGCAAAACCGAAGCCGCGCGCCAGCTGGCGTCGTCTCTCGGCATCGAGCTCGTGCGTTTCGACATGTCCGAATATATGGAGCGGCATACCGTCAGCCGTCTGATCGGCGCGCCTCCGGGCTATGTCGGCTTCGATCAGGGCGGTCTGCTCACCGACGCCATCGACCAGCATCCGCATTGCGTGCTGCTGCTCGACGAAATCGAGAAAGCGCATCAGGACCTCTTCAATATACTTTTGCAGGTTATGGATCACGGGAAGCTGACTGATCATAACGGCAAGCAGATCGACTTCCGCAACGTGATCCTCATCATGACGACCAACGCCGGGGCTGCCGACCTCGCCCGCACTCCCATTGGCTTTACGCGCGCCAAGCGCGATAACAGCGACAATGAGGCTGTCAATCGGCTCTTCGCTCCGGAATTCCGCAATCGGCTCGACGCCATCGTGCCCTTCGGCCATCTGCCGGCGAATGTGATCGCGCGTGTCGTGGACAAGTTCGTGATGCAGCTCGAAGCGCAGCTTGCCGACCGCAACGTCACGATCGAACTGTCGGACGAAGCGCGCGCGTGGCTGGTGGAGCATGGATATGACGAAGCGATGGGCGCAAGGCCGATGGCGCGCATCATCCATCAGCACATCAAGACGCATTTGGCCGACGAGGTTCTGTTTGGACGCCTGAAAAATGGAGGCGCCGTCCGCGTGGTCGTCGTGACGGATGAAAACGGAGCAAAGGCGCTCGGCTTCGTATTCCCGGAGGGTCCTGTGCTCCCCAGGCCCGAGCGGGACATTATCGAGGCTGGCAAGAACCGAGATGGCAAAGCCCGCGCACGCCGGGACGGCGAGATTTCCGAGCAAAACCCAGTGGATCCGACAGAGCCGCCGACGCCGCCGGAGGAAAGACAGCCTCGCAGCGTTCCCGAAACTCCTCTCAAAAGTTAACCTTCCGTTTACATGCTTCGCCGCGGCGCTTGCGAAAAGTTGAGGCCCCTTTAAACATCGCTGGTCAACATAGCCCATTGCTGTTCGGCAGGCGTCTTTGCGCCTGAAATGGGTTAGCGCCTAGGCGCCGAGGTTGGGAGCGAGGGCGCTTCATGCGCGTTGCGATCGTCCATTACTGGCTTCTCAATATGCGCGGGGGCGAGAAAGTTCTCGAGTCGCTTTGCAGGATTTACCCGCAAGCCGACATTTTCACTCACGTTTACGACCCCGCTGCAGTTAGTGAAACCATTCGCTCGCGCCGAGTGAGGACAAGCTTTATCAATTCGCTGCCCTGGGCGAGGCGATTCTATCGCCGATATCTTCCGCTCATGCCGCTGGCGCTGGAACAACTCGATTTGAGTGGCTACGATCTGATCATCTCCTGCGAGTCAGGTCCGGCGAAGGGGATCATACCTCCTCCCCGCGCACTCCATGTTTGCTACTGCCATACGCCAATGCGCTATCTGTGGAACATGTACCACGAATATCGGCGCGAGGCGGGGCCGTTGCTGAGGGCCGTGATGCCGCCCTTCGCGCATTATCTGCGCAGCTGGGACGCGCTGGTCGTAACGCGCGTCGATCATTTCATCGCCAATTCCGCGACAATCGCTGCTCGCATCGAGCGATATTATCGTCGCGAGTCCGATATAGTCTATCCGCCGGTCGACGTTGACTCTTTTTCGCTCGCGCCGCGCGACGAACTCGGCGACTATTATCTCATGGTCGGCGAACTCGTGGCGTATAAACGGCCCGACCTCGCGGTCGACGCTTTCAACGCGCTTGGCAAGAAGCTGATTGTGATCGGCGGCGGCCAAATGCTGGAGCACCTCCGCAAGCGCGCCGGGCCGACCGTCAGCATGCTCGGACCGCAGCCATTCGATGTCCTGCAGCGACATTACGCGCGTTGCCGCGCGCTCATCTTTCCGGGCGAAGAAGATTTCGGCATCGTACCGGTCGAAGCAATGGCGAGCGGACGGCCTGTTATTGCCTATCGCAGCGGCGGCGCGACCGAAACCGTCGTCGACGGCCTCACAGGCCTTTTCTTCAATGATCAGACGATCCCGTCTTTATCGGCGGCGATCGCCCGCTTCGAGGCCGCGGATTTTTCGCCGGAACGCATTCGCGCGCATGCGCTGAAATTCAGCGACGAACGGTTCACGCGCGAAATACGCGCCAAGATCGACTCTTATTTTAGAGAACGGGACTCGCGTCCCAAGGACAGCCGGTACGCCTGACGCCGCTTCATTTGCGGTTCTTCTCGCGCGCCGGCTCGCCAGCGGCGGATGGCGTACGCCGCGCCAGCGCCTCCGCGAGATAGCGCCCCGTGTGGCTCCGTTTTTCTTTGACAATTTCCGCGGGCGGACCCGCCGCGACGATCTCGCCCCCGCCGTCGCCGCCCTCCGGTCCCAGATCGATGATCCAGTCGGCCGTCTTGATGACTTCGAGATTATGCTCGATCACGATTACTGTGTTCCCCTGCTCCACGAGTTCATGCAGGACCTCAAGCAGCTTCGCGACATCGTGAAAATGCAGGCCGGTCGTCGGTTCGTCGAGAATATAAAGCGTGCGGCCTGTCGAGCGTCGCGCCAATTCTTTCGCAAGCTTCACGCGCTGCGCCTCGCCACCCGACAGCGTCGTCGCCTGCTGGCCGACGTGAACATAGTCGAGCCCGACACGCTTCAGCGTCTCCATTTTCTCGCGAATCGCCGGCACCGCCTTGAACAGCGCCGCGGCTTCCTCGACAGTCATGTCGAGCACGTCGGCGATCGATTTCTCGCGATATTTCACTTCGAGCGTTTCGCGGTCGTAACGTTTTCCCTTGCAGACGTCACAGGTCACGTAGACGTCCGGTAGAAAGTGCATTTCAATCTTGATGACGCCGTCGCCTTGGCACGCTTCGCAGCGTCCGCCTTTCACGTTGAACGAAAAGCGCCCAGGCGCATAGCCGCGCGCTTTCGCTTCAGGCAGTCCGGCAAACCATTCGCGAATGGGCGTGAAGGCGCCGGTGTAGGTCGCGGGATTGGAGCGAGGCGTGCGCCCAATCGGCGATTGATCAATATCGATAATCTTGTCAATCTGCTCCAGCCCTTCAAGCTTGTCGAAAGGTGACGGATGCTCATGCGCGCCGCTCAATCTGCGCGCCATGGCTTTGTAAAGAGTTTCGATGATAAGCGTCGACTTCCCGCCGCCGGAAACGCCCGTGATGCAAGTGAAGAGGCCAAGGGGAATTTGCGCCGTGACGTTTTTTAAATTATTGCCGCGCGCGCCTGTGAGCTTCAGCCATCGCCCTGCCTGAGGCTTTCGCAGCTTATGAAGCAGCTTTACTTGCTTCGCGCCGGTGAGATACTGGCCGGTCAGAGACTTTGGGTCGGCCATGATTTCGGCCGGCGTTCCCTGTGCGACAATTTTGCCTCCATGGATGCCTGCGCCGGGTCCGACATCGACGACATAGTCGGCCGCGAGTATCGCGTCTTCGTCGTGCTCAACAACGATCACGCTATTGCCGAGATCGCGCAGGCGGCGCAATGTGTCGAGCAGCCGATCGTTGTCGCGCTGATGCAAGCCGACGGATGGCTCGTCGAGCACATAGAGGACGCCGGTCAACCCCGAACCGATCTGCGAGGCGAGACGAATGCGCTGGCTCTCGCCGCCGGAGAGCGAGCCGGATGCGCGCGAGAGCGTGAGATAATCAAGTCCGACATCGACGAGAAAGGTCAGTCGGTCGCGTATTTCCTTCAAAATGCGAAAAGCAATTTCATTGCGTTTCTTGTCGAGTTCGCCTGGCAGCGCACGGAACCATTCAAGCGCCGCGCGCACCGAAAGCTCGGACACTTCGCCGATATGCCTATGCGCAATCTTCACGGCCAGCGCTTCCGGCTTCAGACGAAACCCTTTGCAGGAGGCGCAAGGAGTCGCCGACATGTAGCGCGCAATTTCCTCGCGCGCCCATTCGCTGTCGGTTTCGAGAAAGCGTCGTTCGAGATTATTGACGACGCCCTCGAAGGGCTTTTTGACGTCATAGGCGCGCATTCCGTCTTCATAGGAAAAGCGGACCTCATCCTCGCCGGAGCCGTAGAAGATCACGTCCTTGGCGCGCTGCGGAAGAGCTTCGAAGGGCGTATCGAGACGGAATTTATAATGACGCCCAAGCGCCTCGAGCGTCTGCATGTAATAGGGAGACGACGAGCGCGACCAGGGCGCGATCGCTCCCTTCCGCAGGCTGAGTTTGCCATTCGGAACGACAAGTTCGGTGTCGACCGTCTGTTCATGTCCCAATCCGCCGCATGTCGGGCAGGCGCCGAACGGGTTGTTGAAAGAGAAAAGGCGGGGCTCGATTTCCGGAATGGTGAAGCCGGAGACGGGACAGGCGAATTTTGACGAAAAGAGAATATGGTCGTCCGCATAATGCGTCGAGACATTCGCGGGCGAAACGGCTGTCGGCGAGTCGGCAGTCAGTAAGTCGCTCCGACCGCCCGCCGATTTTCCGGCATCCGCGAACTCCGCGACGGCCAGGCCGCCGGAGAGCTCCAGCGCCGTTTCGAAACTGTCGGCAAGGCGCGAGCCAATGTCAGGCCGCACAACGACGCGGTCGACGACGACATCGATGTCGTGCTTCAATTTTTTGTCGAGCGCCGGCGCATCGCCGATCTCGTAATAGACGCCGTCGATCTTGAGACGCTGGAATCCGCGTTTCGTGTAATCCGCGATCTCTTTTTTATATTCTCCCTTGCGGCCGCGTACGACCGGCGCCAGCAGATAGAGTCGCTTACCCTCGGGCAGAGCCAAGATGCGATCGACCATCTGCGACACGGTCTGGCTCTCGATCGGCAATCCTGTCGCGGGCGAATAGGGTATGCCGACTCGCGCCCATAGGAGGCGCATATAGTCGTGAATTTCCGTCACCGTGCCGACAGTTGACCGCGGATTTCGCGACGTGGTTTTCTGTTCGATGGAAATCGCCGGCGACAACCCGTCGATCTGATCGACGTCCGGCTTTTGCATCATCTCGAGAAATTGGCGCGCATAGGCGGAGAGCGACTCGACATAGCGCCTCTGACCTTCGGCGTAGATCGTGTCGAAGGCGAGCGAAGACTTGCCCGAGCCCGACAAGCCGGTGAAGACCACGAGCTTGTCGCGCGGAATGACAAGATCGATGTTTTTTAAGTTGTGCTCGCGCGCGCCGCGAATGGAGATCGCCTTGGAGCCCACGAGAGGCTCCGGCGCTGGAAATGTCGAGATGCTTGCAGATTTCTGTCTGGGACCGGCCATGTCGCCTTGTCTGGTCTTTGAGGGAACGGCGCGCGCAGCCGCCCTCCCCTTCAATGCCATGACGCATTGCAATAATCCACCGTTGGGGCGGGAAAACGCGGATGCGTCGAGCGGAGCGAGGATTGCCAGCGGATTTGCCGCGGTCTAGGAGCAGGCCGGAACGCCATGGAGAGAGCTCTCAGTGACATCCGCAGTCGCCGCAACCCCATATAGGAAGTCGCTTCACAGAGTTCTCTATGTCCAGGTGCTCGTGGCCATCCTCCTCGGCGTGCTATTCGGCGCCTTTTTCCCGGGCATTGCATCGAGCGAATGGGTGAAGGCGATCGGCGACGGCTTCGTCAAGCTGATCAAAATGGCCATCGCGCCGATCATCTTTTGCACGGTCGTCTCCGGAATCGCCCATATAGAGGACGCAAAGAAGGTCGGCCGCGTCGCGGTGAAGGCTTTGATCTATTTCGAGATCGTCTCGACCTTCGCTTTGGCGCTCGGTCTAATCGTCGCAAACCTGCTGCGTCCGGGAGCGGGTTTCCCGGGCCGGCCGGATGCAGCGGCGGTCGCCAAATATACGGAACAGGCGGCGCATCGCAGTCCCGTCGATTTCATTCTCGACATCATTCCGGACAGCGTTTTCGGCGGTTTCGCCAGAGGCGACATTCTTCAGGTGCTGCTTTTCTCGGTCCTGTTCGGCTTTGCGCTCATGGCGCTCGGCGAACGAGGCCGCACGCTGCGCAGCTTCATAGACGACGCCGGACACGCCATGTTCGGCGTCATCGCCATTGTGATGAAGGCCGCGCCGCTGGGCGCCTTCGGCGCCATGGCCTATACGGTTGGCCATTACGGCTCGAAGTCATTGCTGTCGCTCGCATGGCTCGTCGGCTCCTTCTATCTGACGGCGTTTCTGTTCGTGATCGTGGCGCTCGGGCTCATTGCGCGTATGGCGGGCTTCAGCGTCTTCCGCTTTCTCGCTTACATAAAAGACGAGCTGCTGCTCGTGCTCGGGACGTCGTCGTCTGAGAGCGCCCTGCCCCAGCTGATGGAGAAACTCGAAAGGCTTGGCTGCTCGAAATCCGTCGTCGGACTGGTCGTTCCGACCGGCTATTCCTTCAACCTCGACGGCACGAATATCTACATGACGCTGACGACGCTGTTCATTGCCCAGGCCTTGGGCGTCGAGCTGACGATGGCGCAGCAGATCACCATTCTCGTCGTCGCCATGCTGACCTCGAAAGGCGCCTCGGGCGTCACAGGCGCGGGGTTTATAACGCTGGCCGCGACGCTTGCGGCGGTCGATCCGGCTTTGACGCCCGGCATGGCGATTGTGCTCGGGGTCGACAAATTCATGAGCGAATGCCGCGCCCTGACAAATTTTTGCGGCAACGGCGTCGCGACGATTGTGGTCGCGGCCTGGGAGGGCGAACTGGACCGCACCAAGCTTTCGGCGGGGCTTCGCCGAGAGATCGACCCCAGCGACGTCGAGCTGGAAGCGCGACGCTTGCGGGCGACGGCTCGCCGTGCTAGAACAAACTAAGAACACAATTCGGCCGCCTCAGGCAAGCAGCTGTGGACAAGCGACACGCCGGCCCAAGTTTATGGGCGGATTGGTCTAGAGTGCCGCGCAAAGGCAAATGGAGAGCGACATGGCGGGTAGCGTGAACAAGGTGATCCTCATCGGCAATTTGGGGCGTGACCCCGAAGTGCGCACGCTTCCCTCCGGCGACCGCGTCGTTTCCTTCTCCGTGGCGACGACGGAGTCCTGGCGCGATCGCCAGACCGGCGAGCGCAAGGACCGCACCGAATGGCATAATGTGTCGATCTTCAACGAAAACCTTGGCAAGATCGCAGAGCAATATTGCCGCAAAGGCTCCAAGGTCTATCTCGAAGGCCAGCTCCAGACCCGGGAATATACCGACAAAGACGGCAATCAGCGCAAGGCGACAGACGTTGTGCTCCAGCGGTTTCGCGGAGAGCTGACGCTTCTCGACAGCAAGGGCGGTCGCGAGGGAGCGTCCGAAGGAGGTTACGAGGATCGCTACGCCGCGGGCGGAAGCTCATTTGGCCGCACCTCTCCGATGGAGCGTTCGCCGGGCGAGCGGCGCCCCGCGCCTGCGGGCGGAGGCGGCCTCTCCAATCAGCTGGACGACGACATTCCGTTTTGATCGGCGCTGTGCTCAAGCGAACTTGGCCTTGATCAAGGCCGTACGCGGCTGACCCCGAATTCATTAATTCGCCTGTGTATCCGCCGGCTCTGGGTTGAAGCCTCCGCCGTCAGCCTTGCTTCGCGCTTCGCTTCAGTCCGCCTTGCATGGAAGCCAGGGATCGTATAGCAGGGACACCCTCTTGAGGACCGCTGAATTCCACACGGAAACAAAGGGCGAGTCATGAACCGGAAGCCGATCAATCTCCTGCATCTCTCCACCTTGGTCGCCGTAGCGATCCTTGTCGGGACAGAGCTTGTCGGCGCGTCCTGGGCGGCCGGCTGGGCTTTGGGAGGTCTCTTCCAGCTCGACCCCACCGTAAGCCGGGCATTGGAAGTGGTCTTCGCCCTCGCGGGCTTCGTCGGCCTGTATTTCTTCATGCGCACTGCGGTCCGCCACGAGCCCATCCGAGGCTAGGTCGCGTCGGCGGTCGCGCGCACGTTTCGCGCGTTTCAACCCGATCATTAACGATTGGCGGTTCAAAATCGCCGGCCCGACAGGTCGGCTATAAGGGATTTATCGCATGATCGATCAACCGGATCGTCGATCCTTTCTGAAAGTCGCGGCGGCGACCGGAGCGATGCAGGCCGCGGGAGTTCAAGGCGCCAAAGCGCAGCCGGACGAGAGCCGTCTCAAACTTGGTCCGCCGGAGCCCTTTTCCTTCGATGGACTCAAGGAGACTGCGCGACGGCTCATCAACGAGCCCTATAGGCCCCCTGCGCAACCCAATGCGGAAATCACGAGCAAGATCGACTACGAGACCTGGGGGAAGATCACCTACAACACCGATTATGCGCTCTATGCGACAGGGAAAGAGCATTTCCCGGTCGAGTTTTTTCACCTCGGCATGTTCTTCAAAAAGGCGGTTCGAGTGCACGTCGTCGAAGACGGCCGCGCGCGGGAGGTGCTGTACGATCCGAGCTATTTCAACATGCCGCCGGATTCGATTGCGCGTCAGCTGGCGCCCGGCGCGGGCTTTGCGGGCTTTCGCATTCAGGAGGCGAAAAACGGCGCGCTCGATTGGCGCAAGAACGACTGGGTGGCGTTTCTCGGCGCATCCTATTTCCGCGCGATTGGAGAATTACGCCAATACGGTCTCTCGGCGCGCGGCATCGCGCTCGACACCTGGGTCGCCGGCAAGTCCGAGGAATTTCCGGATTTCACGCATATTTATGTCGGTCCGGAGACGGACGAAGGCGTTACGCTGCATGCTCTGCTCGAAGGGCCTTCGATTGTCGGCGCCTATCGCTTCCTGATGAAGCGCGGCAAAGGCGTCGTCATGGACATCGACTGCGATCTGCTCCTGCGCGGAAGCTTCGAGCGTTTCGGCATTGCGCCGCTCACCTCAATGTATTGGTTTTCCGAGACGAAAAAGCCCACTGGGATCGACTGGCGCCCGGAGGTGCACGATTCCGACGGACTAAGCATGTGGACCGGCGCAGGGGAACGACTGTGGCGCCCGCTCAACAATCCACCGCGCGTGATGGCTTCCGCCTTTGGCGACAACAATCCGAAAGGTTTCGGCCTCCTCCAACGCGACCGCAATTTCGATCATTATCTCGATGGAGTTTTCTACGACCGGCGCCCAAGCGTCTGGGTCGAACCGAAAGGCGACTGGGGCAAAGGCGCCGTGCAGCTAGTCGAAATACCGACCGACGATGAAATCCACGACAATATCGTCACCATGTGGGTGCCCGATAAGCCGGCCGTTCCTGGGTCCGAGTTCGAATTTTCCTATCGGCTATATTGGCTTGCGGACGAACCCTTTCCGACGGAGCTCGCGCGTTGCGTAGCGACTCGGCTCGGCAATGGCGGCCAACCCGGAAAGCAGCGCCCCAAGGGCGTACGCAAATTCATGGTGGAGTTTCTCGGTGGGCCGCTGGAGAAATTGCCCTTTGGCGTGAAGCCGGAGCCCGTTCTCTGGGCTTCGCGCGGAACATTCTCCTACATCTTCACGGAAGCTGTCTTCGACGGCGTCCCCGGACATTGGCGCGCGCAATTCGATCTTACGGTCGATGGCGCCGATCCGGTGGAGATGAGACTGTTCCTGAAAAACGGGGACACGGTTCTCTCAGAGAACTGGCTGTTCCAGTATCACCCGTTCTAGACCGAGATTAGCGGCTGCGGCTTTGAGGGCGTCACAATCGCTCAATTCATCGTGCTGCGTTCGCGTTCCGCGACGAGGTAGGTCGAAACCGCGAGTCCGAGCAGGACGCGCGATGCTTGCCCGGGAGACGAAAAGGAAGCCAATGCGGCGGCGGCCGCTTCGAGGATGCCAGCGCACACATCCGGAATATTCTCCTGGCCGACTTCCACCGCAACCTCGCCAATCAGCGCAACGGCGGCTTGCGCAGCCGCTTTCTGCACGGGACCAACAGTTTGATCAAGCGTTTCAGTTTCCTCGATCAACATGGCGGTCAACCTTATCGCTTTGTTTGAGCTTGTTGATCCGCCCAGAGAGCGGTCAAAACCCGGCTGATATTCGGCGGGATTGGGGCGTAAAGGCGCCGCCCACAGCTTTAGTTCTGCCGTTTCAAAATGTTACAGTTCGGAGAAACTCGGCCGCCAGTCTTACCAGTCTTAGTGGTGCTGTAACCTGACGTCTGGAAATTTGTTTGAGGTTTGCGCTGTGCGCCCTGGTTGGGGCCACGCCCAACCAGGGCTCCAACCCAATGGAGCGCGCCGTGCAACAGGAAATCAAGCGGCGGACACAAAAAGTCAGGGTGTTTCCGAACGAGTCCTCCTTAACTCGACTCGTCAG
>Ga0209048_10001211_pt1 | contig 26834 bp, 26 predicted proteins | sample FrelakmetCRP12CR_FD_187146 | JGI IMG/M metagenome (GOLD analysis project Ga0209048, IMG submission 187146) | Freshwater lake sediment microbial communities from the University of Notre Dame, USA, for methane emissions studies - CRP12 CR (SPAdes)... | ecosystem: Environmental > Aquatic >... | reverse complement strand
GGCCGCGCGCACGCCCTTTGCGAGATGCGTGTGGCGCTTGAAGACCTGATCGAGACCTTCTTCGAACAGGATGTTCAGCGCCTCGCGGAGCCCATAGAGCAACGGCAATGCGGGGGTGTAAGGGAAGTAGCCCGTCTTGTTGGCGTTGATCATGTCCTTGAATTCGAAATAGGCGCGATTCATCTTCGCCGTCTCGCCGGCCTTCAGCGCCTTCTGGCTCGCGGCCATCAGCGCCAGACCCGCGGGCAGCATGAAGCCCTTCTGCGAGCCGGAGACGATGACGTCGACGCCCCAATCGTCCATCTTGAAGTCGATCGAGCCGACCGACGACACGCCGTCGACGAAGAGCAGCGCCGGATGCTTGGCGTTATCCATCGCCTTCCGAACCGCCGCGATGTTGCTGGTCACGCCGGTGGCGGTTTCGTTATGCGTCGCCAGAACGGCCTTGATCTCGTGATTCTTGTCGGCTTTCAGCGTCTCTTCGATGCGGTCGGGATTGTTGCCCGTCCCCCACTCTTCATCCTGCTCGATGACATTGAGACCCTGACGTTTGCAGAGATCGATCCACAGATGGGAAAACTGGCCGAAGCGCTGGGCGAGCACCTTGTCGCCGGGCGACAACGTGTTGGTGATCGCCGCTTCCCAACCGCCCGTGCCGGAGGCGGGAAAAATGAATGGCTGCCCGGTCTCCGTCTTGAACACCTTTTTGAGCTGCGGAAAGAGCGGCAGCACCAACTCCGGGAACTTCGGAGAGCGGTGGTCCTCGGAGACCACGTTCATGGCGCGCAATACGCGGTCCGGCAAATTGGTCGGACCCGGAACGAACAGAAAGTTGCGGCCAGGTATTCTAGAATTCGACGACATCCACATGCTCCCTTCGAGCTGATTGGTCCATAGAGTCTGAGCTTGAGGCGGTCGGATCGTCTCCAATCGCCTCGGCCGTTAGCGCCGCATCCAAAAGCTGTCCGATCGTTGCCGCTCAGAACAACCCTGCGATACGTCCATCGGGCGCAACTTCGATATTATTGGCCGCAGGAACCTTCGGCAGGCCCGGCATGGTCATTATGTCGCCGCAGATGACGACGACGAATTCCGCGCCTGCGGAAAGTCGCAGTTCGCGAACCGGAATGACATGTTCCGACGGAGCGCCTTTGGCGTTGGGGTCCGTCGAAAAGCTGTATTGCGTTTTGGCGATGCAGACCGGCAGATTGCCGAAGCCTTCCTTCTCCAGCTCCGCAAAGCGCGACTTGATGCTCGCGTCAAAAGAAATGTCCGACGCGTCGTAGAGCTCGCGCGCGATGGTGCGCACCTTTTCGACGAGCGGCATGTCGTCTGGGTAAAGCGGCTTGAATTTCGAAGGCTGCGTCTCGATGGTCTTGACGACCGCGCGCGCGAGATCCGCCGCGCCGGCTCCGCCAGAGCCCCAATTGTCGGCGACGACGCAATCAACGCCTTCCGCCTTGCAGAGCTTCTCGAGCGCGTGCATTTCGGCCGGCGTGTCGGATGAGAACTTGTTCACCGTCACCAGCACCGGCACGCCGAATTTTCTCACATTGCCGATATGGCGTTTGAGATTGGCGAAGCCCTTCTCCACAGCGTCGACATTCTCGACCTTCAAATCTTCCTTCGCCACCCCTCCATGCATCTTCAGCGCGCGAATCGTTGCGACGATGACCGTGACGTCGGGTTTGAGACCCGCCTTGCGACATTTGATGTCGAAGAATTTCTCCGCGCCCAGATCCGCGCCGAAGCCGGCTTCCGTCACGACATAATCGGTGAGCTTGAGGCCCGCCTTCGTCGCGATAACTGAGTTGCAACCATGCGCAATATTCGCGAACGGACCGCCGTGGATAATCGCCGGATTGTTCTCGAGCGTCTGAACCAGATTGGGCGCTATGGCGTCCTTCAGCAGAGCCGCCATCGAGCCCGCCGCCTTAAGTTCGGAAGCTCGGACGTTTTTCTTCTCGCGCGTCTGGCCGACCACGATATTGCCGAGGCGATTCTGCAGATCGGCGAAATTTGAAGCGAGGCAGAAGATCGCCATCACTTCCGAAGCGACGGTGATGTCGAATCCGTCTTCGCGCGGATAACCATTCGCAACCCCGCCGAGCGACGACACGACCGATCGCAGCGCGCGATCATTCATATCCACCACGCGTCGCCAGCTGACGCGGCGCGAGTCGATGGCGAGCGAATTGCCCCAATAGATATGATTGTCGATCAAAGCGGCGAGGAGATTGTTTGCGGCGCCGATCGCGTGAAAGTCGCCGGTGAAATGGAGATTGATGTCCTCCATCGGCACGACCTGGGCGTAGCCGCCGCCGGCCGCGCCGCCCTTCACGCCAAAGCACGGGCCAAGGCTCGGCTCGCGAAGGCAGCAGAGGGCCTTCTTGCCGATATGATTGAGTCCGTCCGACAGCCCGACGGTCGTGGTCGTCTTGCCTTCGCCAGCGGGAGTCGGACTGATGGCCGTGACGAGGATGAGCTTTCCGTTGGGCCTGCCATCCAGCGACGCCAGGTAATCAAGAGAAATCTTCGCCTTGTAATAACCGTAGGGCAGCACATATTCCGGCGGAATGCCGAGCTTTTCCTGCGCGATTTCGATGATCGGCCGCATTTTGGCAGCCTGCGAAATCTCTATGTCTGACTTCGGCGCAAGATGCTGGTTGTCTTTGCCGCTCGCGGAAACCGCGGCGGTGGACTCTGCTGCAGACATTACAATTCCACTCCCTTAAGGGACTGCCTTCGCAAACCCTTTGTTTATTCGGCGCTTGTCATTCTCGCCCTCACGCAAATGCGCGCAAGCGAATGACGAAATCCCCCCGGAACGCCCGGAAATGCCCGGTTTCCGCTATTTTTCGACGAAACTAGAATCGAATCTATATTTCATCAAGAGACCTAAGCCGTGACGCACGATCGGCGTGTCGCGGCGCGACAATTCGCCGCCGACGACTCCGCTCAAGATTTTCTTCAGTTCGTATGACGGCAATCGAATTTCTGCGTCAAGAGCTATTTGCCAGGTTTGTCTCATGCGTGAGACACTGAAAAACGCCTGTCCCGTCTGATGCGGCGAAGATTCCGGAACTTGAAGCTTGCCCTGACAGGCAGGTAAGCAGACTACCCTATTACTACCTGTACAGGCTGATTTGCTTGCCATCCCTATGAATGGCCCGGATAGGCGCATTTGCTTGGCTTTTTGATCGCGCCGAACAAGTCGGCGCGCTGAAGTGGCGGGTGAATTCGCCAAAGGCGTCGGTTGACGCGCATGGGGCGCTGATGCTGCGCCCCTTCCCCTTAAGACAGGAGAAAAATCGCTCCGAACCTTCGCAAAGATAAAATAAGTTATTTTGTCGCAGGCCAACGACCGACGCCGTCGAGCCCACCAGCTGCGGGCATCCCCGGTCACTCCGGGGTGAAATTCAGCGCCACGCCATTAATGCAATATCGCAGCCCGGTGGGAGGCGGACCATCGTTGAAAACATGCCCGAGATGCGAACCGCACCTGCTGCAATGCACCTCCGTGCGCGTCATGCCCCAGCTGCGATCGACAGTTGTGCCGAGAGCGCCCTTGAGGGGATCGAAGAAGCTCGGCCATCCGGTCCCGCTTTCGAATTTCTGGCCTGATCGAAACAGAGGTTGATCGCATCCGGCGCAGGAGAAAACTCCCGCGCGTTTCTCGTGATTAAGCGCGCAACTCCCTGGCCGCTCGGTGCCGTGGCCGCGCATCACCTCATATTGTTCCGGCGTCAAGCGCGCGCGCCATTCTTCATCCGTATAAGCGACTGGAAAGGCATCTCCGCTCATCTTGCGCTCCATCTCGGACTCGGCCGCGCCCGAGCAACCGCCTTGCTTGTAGCACTATTTGCGTTCTCGCTGGACTTACGCCAAGGGTAGCCAACAGCTAAACATCGCAATAACGGCCGCGACGGACAGGATTTTATGAACGAACCCAAGAATTATGACGCCGTCGTGATCGGCTCGGGCCTCGGCGGCCTGACGGCGGGCTCCTTGCTGGCGAAGGCTGGCTGGAGCGTTTGTCTGCTCGAACGTAATTTCAGTTTGGGAGGAGCGGCGTCGGTCTACCGCGTCGGGGGCCTCACGGTCGAATCATCGCTGCATCAGACCTCCGACGCCCGCAACCCGCGCGACGTCAAACATCATATCCTGAGCGAACTCGGCATATTGGATGAGATTGAATGGCTGCCGACGGGGCCTCTCTACAAAGTAAAGGGTGGTCCGGTCGGAGACGCCTTCGAACTTCCCTGCGGATTCGACGCGGCTCACGCGGCCCTGGCGGATCGCTTCCCGGATAGAAGCCACGTCATCAGACGCTTTCTGAACGACGTCGAACGCATTCACGATTCGCTCTGGACATTGAAACAGGCGCGCGAGGAACAATCGCTTGCGAAGCTCACGAGAGCGCTGTGGGAAATGGAGCCCGCCGCCGCCAATTGGAATATGTCGCTGTCGGAGGTGTTCGACTCCGCTTTTGGCGATTGCGAGGCGCTGAAATGCGCGCTCGGCGCCAATCTCGCCTATTACGGCGACGACCCGCGCAAAATGTGGTTCATCTATTACGCGCTGGCGCAGGGCGGCTTCATCGCCTCTGGCGGCGCCTATATCAAGGGCGGCTCGCGGCAATTGAGCCTCAAGCTCGCCAAGGCCATCACCAAGGCGGGCGGAATCGTGCGGCTTGGCCGCGCCGCCGCCGCGATCGAAACGGACTCCGACGGCCGCGCCGCATTTGTCCGCCATGTCGCCCGCAAAACTGGAGACAATGAAGAGCGCATCGGCGCCCGCGTCGTCATCGCAAATTGCGCGCCTTCCGTGGCGGCCGCGCTGCTTCCCGAGCCTGCGCGACGGCGCATGGATGAGGCGTTTGGCGCGCGTGAATTGTCGACCTCGCTGTTCACTGCGCATTTCGGTTTGCGGGAGAAGCCCGCGAGCATCGGCATGAAGGATTACTCCACGATCGTGCTGCCCGACGAAATGACGCGGTTTGATCAATATGCCGACGGCGCGACGGCGATGAGCGACAATCCCAAAAACCCATTGCCGGCGCGATTGATCGCCAATTTCACTGCGGTCGATTCCGAACTTTGGGACGAACCGCCCGTTCTACTCAGCGTTCTAGGGCTGGACCGGCTCGCAAACTGGACAGGACTGACGCGCGAGCAGTCGCACGAACGTCGCGAACGCTGGCTGGACGCCCTACAGGAATCCCTAGAGCGAGACTATCCGGGTTTTTCCGCGCTTGTTTCAGAACGCTCGCTGTTGAATGCGCAATCCATGGCGAATTATCTCAATACGCCGGAAGGGGCGGTCTATGGCTTTGCGCCCCTCCCTCCGGAAGAGCCAATCTTCGCAGGATTTCCCCGCACGCCGCATACGCCTATCTCCAACCTCTATCTCGCTTCGGCTTTCGGCGGCGAGCATGGGTTTAATGGCGCCATCCTCACCGGCGCGGAAGCGGCCCGGCTTGCTGGCGCTGCAGCAGGCGTATTAAAAAAATAGGTCCGCGCCTTTCTGGAGCCGCCATGCGTCGATTCGCTTTTGCACTTGGCCTTGCCGCCGCAGTTCTGGCCACGCCGTCCGGCGCAGGCGACCTCAACGATTACCCGACCGCCGCACGCTCGGATTACGTTTTTGGCTGCATGAAGGCAAACGGCGATACGCGGCAATCTCTGGATCAATGCTCCTGCTCGATCGACGTCGTCGCCACCATCCTGCCCTATGACCGTTACGTCGCGGCCGAGACCGTCGCGAGCGTCGACCAGCAAGCGGGGCAGATCGGCATGATGTTTCGCAACACGGCTGTCGCGCAGGAAGCGCTTAAGGAGTTGCGCCGCGCGCAGGCCGAAGCCCAGGTGCGGTGTTTCTGATTTTTTTCTCGATCCGGGAATAAATCGGCTTAGGCGGGAGTCTCTCCTCCGTCCGGCATTTTGCCGATCGGGAGACGACCATGAATCGGGACGATTTTCATCTGGATCGCAGACAAGTCCTAAAGTGCATGACCTGGGCCGGATCCGGCCTCCTCTGGACGCTTTCGGGCGGGGTTCCGACATCGAAGATTGTCGGCGAAGCGCAAGCCGCTTCTTCCGCATTTTCCTTCATTCAGATTTCGGACAGCCATATCGGGTTCAACAAGCCCGCCAACCCGGACCCTAGCGCCACGCTCGGCGAAGCCGTCGCCAAGGTCAAGGCTTTGCACGATAAGCCCGCCTTCATGATCCACACGGGCGACATCACCCATCTTTCCAAGCCCAAAGAGTTCGACGATTTCGACCGAATGATCGGCGACGCGAAGCTCGACGTCCATTATGTCCCGGGAGAGCACGACGTCATCGACGAGAAGAACGGCCAGGCCTATCTCGATCGCTACGGCAAGCTGTCGAAGGGCAAAGGCTGGTATTCCTTCGACCATGGCGGCGCGCATTTCATCGGCCTCGTCAATGTGTTTGATCTCAAGGCCGGCGGCATGGGCAATCTAGGCGCGGAGCAACTCGCCTGGCTGACCGCGGATCTGAAGGGAAAGAGCGCATCGACGCCCATTGTCGTATTCGCGCACATACCGCTTTGGATTGTCGCCGCCGAATGGGGCTGGGGCACGCAGGACGGCGCGGAGGCGATGAAACTGCTTTCGCGCTTCGGTTCGGTGACCGTGCTCAACGGGCATATTCATCAGATCATGCAGAAGGTTGAAGGAAATATGACGTTTCACACCGCTCGTTCGACCGCATTTCCGCAGCCCGCGCCGGGAACCGCCCCTTCGCCCGGACCCAAGCTCGTTCCTGCGGATCAGCTGCGATCGATGCTGGGCCTCTCCGAGGTGAAAATTTCGCGCGGCAAACACCCGCTTGCGATCGTCGACGCTTCGCTCACAGATTGAGGCGCGCCAGTGATCAATCATTCTCGACCTTTTGCGGCAATATGCGCGCTCGTCGCCTTCGTCTTCACGGCCACCCCTTCTCTTTCGGAGGACGCGGCGACCGTCTCTATCGACAATTTCTCCTTCACGCCGGCAGAGCTGAAAGTGAAGGCCGGAACGAAGGTGAATTTCGTCAATCACGACGACATCCCGCACTCCATTGTTGGAGATACGATCAAATTCCATTCGCAAGCGCTCGACACGAACGAAAGCTTCGCCTTCGCTTTCGACAAACCCGGCGAGATCGTCTATTTCTGCGGCCTGCACCCGCAGATGAAGGGCAAGATCGTCGTGACGCCCTGACGAGCCGACGGTGGAACGTGACGAGCGAGACTGCGCGGCGGCGATTTAGGGAGCAGGTGCTTCCATATCTCGACGACGCCTATTCGCTGGCTCGGTGGCTGGCGGGCGGCGCAACGGACGCGGAAGACATTGTGCAGGAGGCTTGCTTGCGAGCCTTCAAAGCGCTGGAAAACGCGCCTGTCGAGCGTCCGCGCGCATGGCTTCTTGCAATCGTGCGCAACGCCGCCTTCACCTGGCTCGCGAAGAACCGCCCAAAAGCGCTCCTCCTGGCTGGCGGCGCTGAGGACGCCGAGTCCCATCCGAACGCGGTAGAGACTGTGGCGTCGCCATCGCCCGAGGCTGCGCTGATCGAGGCGGCCGATCGAGCCGAAGTCGTCGCAGCGATCGACGCCTTGCCGATCCCATATAAAGAGACTCTCGTCATGCGGGAAATCAACGGCCTTTCTTACCGCGAAATCTCGGAAGCGACGGGCGCGCCTATCGGCACGGTCATGTCGCGACTGGCGAGAGCGCGCGCGCTGCTCATCGCAAGTTTGGGAGCTGCGTCATGACGGAGCTCAATCACGATGATCGCACGCTCCTCATCCATGCCGCGCTCGACGGCGAACTCGACGCCGCGGGCGCAATCGAAATGGAGCGCATGCTCGCAGCCGATCCCGAACTCTCCGCAGAATATGCGCGGCTCGTCGCCCTGCGAAATTCCGTTCGGCGCCATGCGCCGCGCGACGCTGCCCCGCAATCGCTGAAAATGCGTATATTGGCGTCTCTGGATGAAGACGGCGCGCCTCAACGCCAACGCGCAACTCCAAAAATCTCTCGTGACCTGGGGAGATGGCGCGAACTGGCCGCGGCCATTGCCGCGACCGTAGTCATAACGCTCGGCGCACAACATCTGATCGTCGCGACGAATGCGCCAGACCCCTCGTTGCAATCAATCGTGGCCGCTCATATGCGCAGTCAGATTTCCGGCCAACCGGTCGATGTGGCGTCGAGCGACCGACATACGGTCAAACCCTGGCTTGCGAGCAAACTCCCAGCGGCAGCGGTGGTCGTGGATCTTGCGAGTGAGGGTTTTCCCTTGTTGGGCGGACGGGTCGACATTATCGAGGGCGCCGCCGAACCGACGCTTGTCTACAAGCGTCGCGAACATTTTATTTCCGTCACCGAACTTCCATCGAACAAGGGCGGCCGCCCGAACATTCCGCAACGTCGTTCGCTGCAGGGTTATCCGGCGGTCGTCTGGTCGGACGGCGACCACGCCTATGTCGCCGTCTCCGACCTCGCGCCGCCGGAGCTCGACGCTTTCGTTGCGGCGTTCCGCTCAGCTGCGTCCAAGGACATGGGAGAGCCCTCGCCCTTATCCAAGTAATCGCCCGGCCGACTTGGCGCGGCCGATCAACGGCAACAGTGCGGAAAGCTCTGGTCCCGTTTCGACGCCGGTCAACGCAAGACGGAGCGGATGATAGAGCGCCTTGCCCTTTCTGCCCGTCTCGGTTTTGACGGCGTCGGTCCACTGTTTCCAGGTGCTGTGGTCCCATGGCTCGGGCGGCAGCAGCTCAAGCGCCTTGGCCAACAGCTCGGGGTCTTCGCGCACCGATACGATCTCACCTTCGATCACGCGCTGCCAGCCGAGCACGTCATCGAATTTATGCAGATTACCCCGCACGGCGAGCCATAAAGGCTCGGCTTTGAAGCCGACGATGTCATGCGCTTCGAGTCTCGCGCGCACGTCCTCATATTCCAAAATCGCGAGCGTCTTATGCGTGAGAGCCGCGAGATCGCCAGGATCGAAGCGCGCGGGATTGCGTGATACATGGCTGAGGTCGAATTTCCTGGCCAGTTCCCGCAACGAGCGCACGGGACGAACGCTGTCCGACGAACCGGTAAGAGTCGCCAGCGCGGCGACGGCTAGGGCCTCGTAACCCTCTTCTCGAAGCGAGGCGATGGAGAGAGAGCCGGTGCGTTTCGACAGCCCCTCGCCCCCGCCGCCGATCAGCAGATTGTGATGCGCAAAGGCTGGCGCGCGGCCGCCCGGCGTTAGAGCTTCAAAAATCTGCAATTGAACGGCCGTATTGGTGACATGGTCCTCGCCTCGAATAACATGCGTGATGGCGAGATCGATGTCGTCTACGACCGACGGGAGAGTGTAAAGGAAGCTCCCATCTTCGCGGACCAGAACAGGATCGGATAGCGACGCACAATCGATATGCGCTTCGTCGCGGATGAGATCGGTCCATGAGACGGTGCGAGGGTCGAGCAGAAAGCGCCAGTGAGGACGTCGTCCCTCCGCCTCCAGACGACCCCGGTCGGCGTCGCTCAGCTTCAGCGCGGCTCGGTCGTAAATCGGCGGGAGCCCGCGCGCCTGCTGCAATTTCCGCCGCTTTTCGAGTTCCCCAGCGGTTTCGTAGCAAGGGTAGAGCCTGCCCATATCACGCAGTTTCGCCGCCGCGGCTTCGTAGAGGCCGGCCCTTCCCGACTGGCGAACGGTCCTATCCGGCGCAATGCCGAGCCAGGCGAGATCGACCTCGATCGCCTCCGCGAATTCCTCGCTCGAGCGGGTCAAATCGGTGTCATCGAAACGCAGCACGAATCGTCCATTGTGCGCCGCGGCGAATAGAAAATTGAACAAAGCGACCCGCGCATTGCCGATATGAATGCGGCCGGTCGGCGAAGGTGCGAAACGTACGATTGGAGCGGTCATGATGAAACTTCAGCAGGAGCCTTGGAAAGAAAGGCGGCGGGAAAGGATTCTTGCACTCGCTCCTTTTTGCCAAGTCCAAGGCGACTTGTCAGGCGGAATGTTGAATTGGCCGCGACCCGGCGTGCGAAGACGCCGCCGGGGAGCGACCGAAGGCGACTTCGACAAGGGCTTTGCTCCAGTGAAGGAAGATTTCGCGTGGACGGCCCAACCCGTGAACGCAGCGCGCAAAGGCGCTTGAGGACGACCGCATCGACATGACCATCGCCACATATTTTAGCGCAGCGCTTTGCGCTTTCATCCTGTCGCTCAATTTCGCCGCCATATTCATCACAGCTCGCAAGTGCCGTGCAAGGCCGCGAACGCTGCCGCCCCAGCGCGAAGCCCCGGCAGTGAGCATTGTGCGTCCCTTGCGCGGAATGGAAACCTTCAGCGAGGAAACGCTGTCGGCGACTTTTCATCTCGACTACCCGAATTATGAAATTCTGTTCTGCGTTCAGTGCGCGAATGATCCCATCATCCCGCTGGTCGAGCGCCTGATCGCGGATCATCCCCAATCCCACGCGCGGCTCCTGGTAGGCGACGATTATGTGAGCGTTAATCCGAAGCTGAACAATTGCATAAAGGGTTGGGAGGCAGCGCGCCACGATTTCATTATATTGGCCGACTCCAACGCACTGCCGCCGCGAGATTATATCCAGACCATGCTGGCGGCGTTTCGAGAGGACACGGGCCTCGTCATCTCGATGCCTGTCGGCTCGCGGCCCCGCGGCTTTTGGGCGAGCGTCGAATGCGCGTTTCTGAATACGTTCCAGGCGCGCTGGCAATATGGCGCCGAGGCGATCGGGCTCGGCTTCGCGCAAGGAAAGAACATGATGTGGCGGCGCGAAGTTTTGGAGCGCGCGGGAGGCATTCGCGCGCTGGCCGCAGAGATCGCCGAAGACGCCGCATCGACCAAAATCATCCGAGCGCAAGGACTTAAAGTCCGGCTCGTGGACATGCCGTTCGAGCAGCCTCTCGGCGCGCGCAGCGCAGGCGAGGTCTATTCTCGACATGTGCGTTGGGCGCGATTGCGCCGAGCGACATTCCCCGCCTTTTTCGTTCCGGAATTCATGAATGGAAGCTTCGTCGCCGTTGTCTGCGGCGCTTACACAGCTCTGGAGTTCGGGGGCGACCCCGCATTGGCTGCGATCGCCGTCCTCCTCTTCTTGCATGGCGCGGAAATGGCCCTCGCTTGGGTTTGCGGGTGGAAACTCGATTGGCGGACGCCCTTCGCGCTTCTGACGCGCGACGCCATGCTGCCGGTGATGTTCGTCGACGCGCTCTTGTTCGACGATTTCGTCTGGCACGGCAACGCCATGACGGTGCGAGAACAGGAAGAGCCGACCACGACCGGCTAGCGGTTGTTTGAAGGGCGCTCGTTCACAGTTTGCGCAAAGCGACCTCTTCGATGCGATGATCTGCGCCTTTGGTGAGCACAAGACTGGCGCGCGGGCGCGTCGGCGCGATGTTTTGATGCAGATTTTCCAGATTGATGCGACGCCAAATGTCCCTCGCGATCCGATCCGTTTGCTCCTCGTTGAGATCTGCGTATTTGCGGAAGTAAGATCGAGGGTCGGGAAACGCCGTCTTGCGCAAACGTTGAAAGCGCTCGACATACCACGCCTCCAAAATCTCCTCGCTCGCATGTAGATAGACCGAGAAATCGAAGAAATCCGAAACGAAGGGGATTTCGCGTCCGTCGCGGGGAGGACGGCTTGCGAGCAAGACATTCACGCCTTCAACGATCAGAATATCGGGACGGTCCACGTAGAAATATTCGTCCTCGACGACGTCATAGGCGAGATGGGAATAAACGGGCGCGGCGACCATCCGCCGCCCGGCTTTCACATCCGATAAAAATCGCAGGAGCTTGCGATTGTCGTAACTTTCCGGAAACCCCTTTTTGTCCATCAACCCCTCGCGCTCGAGCACAGCGTTTGGGTATAAAAAGCCATCGGTCGTGACGAGTTCGACCTGCGGCGTGTTGGGCCAGCGGGAGAGCAGAGCTTTCAGAATGCGCGCAGTTGTCGATTTGCCGACGGCGACGGACCCGGCGACGCCGATGATATAGGGAACCTTTCCGTCTTCCGCGCCGAGGAAGCGTTGCGTGGCTTTGAACAGGCCTTGGGTCGCGGCGACATAGAGCGCGAGAAGACGCGTTAGAGGCAGATAGATTTCTATAACTTCCTCAAGCGATATCGGATCGTCGAGCGATTTGAGCCGCGTCAAATCCTCGAGCGTCAAGGTCAGCGGGGTGTCTGCGCGAAGCGCAGCCCATTCGCGGCGGGTGAAATGCCGGTAGGGAGAGAGTGCGCTGGCGTTTGCGGCGCTCTCCGGCGCATTCATCGTTTCTCTCCGCGCGACGCCTTTTCGGCAAGGCCCGACTGTTTGGTGCGCCGTTCAAGTTCTTTTAGCACGTCCGAAAGCTCAATCTGCCGCGCCTCGAGCAGCACCAGCAAATGATAAATGACATCGGCCGCCTCTGCGACAAGCGCCTGCTTGTCCGTTTCGATTGCGGCGATCACGGCTTCAACGGCCTCTTCGCCGAATTTTTTTGCAATTCGCGTTGGCCCCGCCTCGAGCAGGCTTTTGGTGTAGGATTTGTCGTCGCGGGCGTCCCGCCGCATCTTGATCAGCGCGGCGAGATCGAAAAGTGAAAAGTCGCTCATGCGGCCTCCAGTCCGTCGAGCCGTATCGGGAGGCCGGCGCGCGCCATGTGTAGCTTCGCCTGCTGGATCGAATATTCCCCGAAGTGGAAGATCGACGCGGCGAGCACAGCCGTCGCATGGCCGTCTCTCACGCCCGCGACAAGATGATCGAGATTGCCGACGCCTCCCGAAGCGATGACGGGGATATTGACGCTATCCGCCACGGAGCGCGTCAATTCGATATCGAAGCCGCTTTTCGTGCCGTCCCGGTCCATAGAGGTGAGCAGGATTTCGCCGGCGCCGAGGCTCGCGACTTCCCTGGCGTAGTCGACGGCGTCGAGACCCGTCTCGCGGCGGCCGCCATGGGTGAAGATTTCCCAGCGGCCCGCGCCCGTCCGCTTCGCGTCTATGGCGACCACAATGCATTGCGAGCCGAACTTCTCGGCAGCTTCGCGCACGAACCGCCGGTTTGCGACTGCAGCCGAATTGATCGAGGCCTTGTCCGCGCCCGCGAGCAGCAGATTGCGAATATCCGCCAGCGTGCGCACGCCGCCGCCCACCGTGAGCGGCATGAAGCACGCCTCCGCCGTGCGCTGGACGACGTCGAGGAGTATGCCGCGATTTTCGTGGCTCGCGGTGATGTCGAGAAAGCAAAGTTCGTCCGCGCCGGCGGCGTCATAGGCGACTGCGCACTCGACGGGATCGCCCGCGTCGCGCAAATCGACAAAGTTGACGCCTTTGACCACCCGGCCCTCTTTCACGTCGAGGCAGGGAATGACCCGCGCCTTAAGCATGCCGCGCGCCCATCATTGGGGCCGACCCTCGCGAATCGCGGATGAGCGCCAGCGCCTGAGCGGGGTCGAGCCGGCCGTCATAAAGAGCGCGGCCGGTAATGGCGCCAGCGAGCTTGGCGCAATCGGGCTGCAACAGACGCTCGACGTCCGCGAGAGAAGCGAGGCCGCCAGAGGCTATGACGGGAATGGCGAGCGCTTCAGCAAGCGCCAGAGTCGCCTCAATATTCAGGCCTTTCAGCACGCCGTCGCGGCCGATGTCGGTATAAATGATCGCCGCGACGCCAGCGTCCTCGAAACTTCGGCCGAGATCGAGCGCGCTCATGCGCGTTGTGCGGGACCACCCTTCGACGGCCACTCGCCCATCCTTGGCGTCGATGCCCACTGCGATGCGGCCTGGATAAAGCCGACACGCCTCTCGCACAAGCGCGGGATCTTTAACCGCGGCCGTGCCGATGATGACGCGCCTCACGCCCTTCTCCAACCATCGGGAGATGGTGCGCATGTCGCGAATGCCGCCGCCGAGTTGCACGGGAATGGCAAGCGCCGACAGAATGCCCTCCACCGCATGCGCATTGCGTGGGGCGCCGGCGAAAGCGCCGTCGAGATCGACCACGTGCAAATATTCGAACCCTTGTCGCTCGAATAATTGCGCTTGCGCGACAGGGTCGTCGTTGAAGACCTTCGCCGACGACATCTCGCCCAGGGCGAGGCGGACGCATTGCCCGTCCTTCAGATCGATTGCTGGAAAAAGAATCACGGCGCCCACCTCAAAAAATTCGCAATCAGCAGGAGCCCAAGCCTTTGACTTTTTTCGGGATGGAACTGCGTGCCGACGAGATTGTCGCGCGCGATGGCCGCCGTCAGCGGCGCGCCATACTCCGTAGTCGCAAGCATGTGCTCCGAGGAAGCCGGAATCAGCTGGAAAGAATGAACGAAATACGCATGCAATCCATTGTCTCCTAAGGCAATTTCGTCAAATACCGGATGGGGGCGTGCAAGGCTTAGCGTATTCCATCCCATATGCGGGATTTTGAGAGAGGCGTCGGGCGGAATGATCTCCGCGACGTCGCCGCCGATCCAGTCGAGACCGGGAGTTTCCCCATGCTCGAGACCGCGCGTGGCCATGAGTTGCATGCCGACGCAAATGCCCAGGAAGGGGCGCCCCTTCTCGATCACCGCCTCTTTGAGAGCCTCGAACATCCCCGGCAACGCCAGCAATCCACGCCGACAATCCGCGAAAGCGCCGACGCCCGGCAGCACCACACGGTCGGCGTTTCGAACGATTTCCGGATCCTTCGTCACGAGAATCCTGCGCGTTGCGCTGACTGACTCTCGCGCCGCGCGCTCGAACGCCTTCAACGCCGAATGTAGATTTCCCGAACCATAGTCGATGATCGCCGTCGTCATGCGCTCTTCGCCTCACTCGGACGATCCTCGAGACGGGCGGAGCTTTGCGACGCTGGCCGACGTCGGAAAAACACCTCTTCCGCCTCGTCCATACTGTCGCCAATGACGACATCCGTTTCCGGACAGCCCTTTCGCGCCAACGCCCAGGCGACGAGCCACGGCCCTTCAAAACCGAGGGCCACGGCGAGGGCGAGCGCGACGATGAACTGACTCACAACGGACGCCCCAAGCGCGGCTCCCGAAATTGCAACCACCACAAGCGCCGCCGTCCAGACGAGCGCCGCCAGCCAAGCGCGTCGCCACGCCAGCCAGAATGGCCCGAACAGGAACGCGCCCCAAGAGAAGCCGTCGCGCAGGAACACGATTTTTTCCGGAGCGACGGCTTGGCCGGGCCGGGGGTTCGGAATGTGCACGGTGAAAGCCGACATGGCGGGCTCCTTATTTCGTCAGCGTGCCTTTTGTGGACGGCACGGCGCCCGCGCGGCGCGGATCGAGCGCCAGCGCTTTCCCAAGCGCGCGCGCAAAACCCTTGAAACAGCTCTCAGCGATATGATGGCTGTTTGCGCCGCGCAGCGTCTCTATATGCAGCCCGATGCGGGCATGCGTCGAAAAGGCCTGGAAAAACTCCCGCACAAGCTCCGTATCGAACTCCCCGATTTTCTGCGCTGGAAATTCCACGTCGAATACGAGAAACGGACGTCCCGACACGTCGACCACGACCCGCGTTAAGGCCTCGTCCAGCGGAACGTGAGCGTCGCCATAGCGCGAAATGCCCTTGCGGTCCTCCAACGCCTTGTCGACGGCCTGCCCGAGCGCAATGCCGACGTCTTCGACGGTGTGGTGCGGGTCGATGTGAAGGTCGCCTTTCGCCTTCAGCTCCAAGTCGATAGGAGCGTGGCGCGCGATCTGGTCGAGCATATGGTCGAAGAAGCCGACGCCAGTCGAAATATCGGACTTTCCAGCTCCGTCGAGATCAATGGCGACAGAAATTCGGGTTTCGCTGGTGTTGCGCTCGATTTTCGCGCTGCGCATGGAGATGTGTCTTTCAAATCAAAGAATAGGTCGAGGAGCCGAGCTCGGTTTCACGGCTTGTAGCAATTCCCTCTTTGCTTCGCCAGCCGCCGAAAACGAAGGTCTCCGCCGCCCCCCAAGGCGACAGGCGTCGGGGCGCAGGTCGGAAAACCCTTGCCGTCCGAAGAGGCTATCCTTACATCCGCTGCACAAATTCCACGCGAGGACTGGATGAGCCCCGAACAGAACACGAAAACTCCTGGCATGCATGCGACGACAATCGTGCTGGTTAAAAAGGGCGGCAAAACGGTCATTGCAGGCGATGGACAAGTCAGCCTCGGCCAAACAATCATGAAGGGCAACGCGAAAAAAGTCCGCCGGCTGGGTAAGGGCGACGTGATCGCCGGCTTTGCAGGGGCGACGGCCGACGCATTCACCCTGTTCGAACGGCTCGAAAGCAAGCTCGAGCAATATCCCGGCCAGTTGACCCGAGCCTGCGTGGAACTGGCCAAGGATTGGCGCATGGACCGTTACTTGCGACGCTTGGAGGCCATGATGCTTGTGGCCGATAAGGAGGTTGGCCTCGTCCTGACAGGTTCCGGGGACGTTCTGGAGCCCGAATCCGACGGAAACGGAGCCGTGGCCGCGATCGGTTCGGGCGGCAACTACGCATTGGCTGCGGCGCGCGCCCTTCTCGACGCTCCGCACGACGCGGAGGCGATCGCCAAGCGCGCCATGTCGATAGCGGCGGATATCTGCGTCTACACGAATCATAACGTCGTGATCGAGACGATCTGACTCTTCTCTTCTCGCCGGTGGGGATTCAAACTCATGTCCGATTTCTCGCCTCGCGAGATCGTTTCAGAACTCGATCGCTACATCGTCGGTCAGGCGGATGCAAAACGCGCCGTCGCCATCGCCCTACGGAACCGCTGGCGGCGTCTGCGGCTCGAAGGGCCGATGCGCGAGGAAGTGTTGCCGAAGAATATTCTCATGATCGGCCCCACGGGTTGCGGCAAGACCGAGATCGCCCGCAGGCTGGCCAAGCTCGCCAATGCTCCATTTCTCAAGGTCGAGGCCACTAAGTTCACCGAGGTCGGCTATGTAGGGCGCGACGTCGAACAGATCGTGCGCGATCTCGTGGAGGTCGCGATCCTTCTGGTGAAGGAGCGCCGGCGCAAGGACGTCGAGGCGCGCGCGCAACTCGCCGCTGAGGAGCGCGTGCTGGACGCGCTTGTCGGACCCGCCTCCTCCCCGGGAACGCGCGACTCGTTTCGTAAGAAACTGCGCGCCGGCGAATTGGACGAGAAGGAGATCGAAATCGAAATCGCCCAGTCGGGCGGATCGATACCGATGTTCGAGCTTCCAAATATGCCGGGCGCGAGCGTCTCCGCCTTTTCGATTGGCGACATTTTCGGCAAGGCGATGCAGGGCCGCTCGAAGCGTAGAAAGCTGATGGTGAAGGACGCTCACGGACCGCTGGTGATGGAGGAAAGCGAAAAGCTGATTGACCAGGAAGAAAGCATTCGTGAAGCGATCAACGAGGTGGAGAACAACGGGATCGTCTTTATCGACGAAATGGACAAGATCTGCGCCCGCGAGGGACGCATCGGCGCCGACGTTTCGCGCGAAGGCGTGCAGCGGGATCTGCTGCCGTTGATCGAAGGCACGACAGTCGCGACCAAACACGGTCTGGTCAAGACGGACCATGTTCTGTTCATTACTTCGGGAGCGTTTCATGTGGCGAAACCGTCCGACCTGCTACCGGAGTTGCAGGGGCGCCTGCCGATCAGGGTGGAGCTGGCCTCTCTCAATGAAGAGGATTTCCGGCGCATCCTCACGGAGACTGAAGCCTGCCTCACCAAGCAATACGTCGCGCTTATGGCGACCGAAGGTCTTGAACTCGAATTTGCGCCCTCAGCAATCGACGCCATTGCGCGGGTGGCTGTGCAGGTCAATTCGACGGTCGAAAATATCGGCGCCCGCCGGTTGCAGACGGTGATGGAGCGGGTTTTGGACGAGATCAGCTTCTCGGCCTCGGACCGCCCGCATGAGAAGATCGTGATCGACGGCGCTTACGTCGAACAGCATATAGGCGACCTGGCCAAGAACCGGGATTTGAGCCGGTTTATTCTTTGACCGAGGATCTATGAGGGCCGCTTCGCGGAATGCGGGCGCACTTGCGCCCGCGCCTGCGCATTGCCATAAACGGCGCCGGTTCACCTCGTCTTCGGCTCATCTCATGACCACCGTCAAAGAGCGCGTCTTCTCGGGCGTGCAATCCACCGGCAATCTGCATCTCGGCAACTATCTCGGCGCAATTGTCAAGTTCGTCGAGTTGCAGAAACATTACGAATGTCTCTATTGCGTCGTCGATCTGCACGCGATCACCGTGCCGCAGGACCCGCTCGCCCTGCGCGCCAATACGCGCGAGATCGCGGCCGCCTTCATAGCCTGCGGGATAGACCCGAAGAAGAACATTGTCTTCAACCAGAGCCAGGTCGCCGAACACGCCGAACTCGCCTGGGTGCTGAACTGCGTCGCGCGCATCGGTTGGCTCAACCGCATGACGCAGTTCAAGGACAAGGCTGGCAAGGACCGCGAGAATGCCTCGGTCGGTCTGCTGGATTATCCGGTGCTGATGGCGGCCGACATTCTCATCTATCGCGCGACGCATGTGCCGGTCGGCGACGACCAGAAGCAGCATCTTGAACTCACGCGCGACATCGCGCAGAAATTCAACAACGACTTTTCCGAGTCGATCGCTCGCAATGGTTTCGGCGAAGCCTTCTTCCCCCTGCCCGAGCCGCTGATTTCAGGCCCCGCGACCCGTGTCATGAGCCTTCGCGACGGGACAAAGAAAATGTCGAAATCCGACGCTTCCGATTATTCGCGCATCAATCTTTCGGACGATGCCGAACAGATTGCGCAGAAAATCAGGAAAGCGAAAACCGATCCCGACGCTCTGCCCTCAGAAGAAAAGGGCCTAGAAGGACGCCCCGAGGCGGAGAATCTCGTCGGAATATTCGCAGCGCTCTCCGGGAAAACCAGGCCTGACGTGTTGAAGGAATTTGGCGGCGCCAATTTCTCCACGTTCAAAAACGCGCTTGTCGAACTGGCCGTCTCCAAACTTTCGCCCATTACCGCCGAGATGCGACGCATCAAAGAGGACGAAAGCTATATTGACAGCGTGCTGCGCGAGGGCTCGGAGCGAGCAAGAGCGCTCGCTTGCGCCAATATGGACGCCGTGAAGGACATCGTCGGATTCTTGCGATGACGTCCTAGCCGTCATTGCGAGCAATGCAGAACGCCTCGAGCTTGGTCCTCAGACGATGCTTCGCAGCGCCTCGGGCTTTGGCCCGCCGCTTGCCCAATCGAGAAGCTCCACCGTGTGGACGATTGGAATATCTGTCCCGGCTCGGATCTGAACCATGCAGCCAAGATTGCCTGCCGCAATGAGTTGCGGCGCGACAGATATTATGTTGGCCATTTTGCGTTCGCGCAATCCATTCGCCAGCTGCGGCTGCAAAAGATTGTAGGTTCCCGCCGAACCGCAGCAAATATGGCCTTCTGGAACTTCTATGACTTCGAAGCCCGCGCGTTGAAGAAGATCGATCGGCTCTCGCACGATCTTCTGTCCATGCTGCAAGGAACAGGCGGAATGATAGGCGACCCGTAGGCTTTTGGTTCCGTTCGACGGCGCATAGTCGACCAAATTCATGATCTCGCTGATATCGCGGGTAATCGCGCTAATATGCGCGGCCTTCGCGGCAAGCGTCGAATCGTCGCGGAACATGTGCCCGTAATCTTTGACGTTCACGCCGCAGCCGGACGTATTGATGACGACGTAGTCGAGCCCGCCTTTACTTATTTCAGAGGTCCAGGCGTTGATATTGTGTCGCGCAAACTCATGAGACTGATCCACCTTGCCAAGATGATGGGGTAATGCGCCGCAGCAGCCGGCTCCTTTCGACACGATTACTTCCGCGCCATGGCGCGTCAGCAATCGAACAGTCGCCTCGTTGATCGCCGTATCGAGAACCGTTTGCGCACACCCATTGAGCAAGGCGACGCGCATTTTCCGTTCGCCCGCCGCCTGGAAGATTTGCGGCGTGTCGACGGGAGATGGAGAGGGCAGCCCCTTCGGCGACATTGCGAGAAGTCCGCGAAGACGCTCCGGTAAAAGACGCGAGAAAGGCTTGGCAAGGGGTGCGGCCCATACCGCAGCGCGAAACAATTGTGGCCGCGGCAGCACGAAGGCAAGAAGCGCGCGTAACAAACGATCGCCAGCAGGTCGCTGGAACGTTTCTTCGATACGAACGCGCGCATGGTCGACGAGATGCATGTAATGCACGCTCGACGGACAGGTCGTCATACAAGAAAGACATGAGAGACAGCGGTCGATGTGAAAGGCGGTTCGCGCGTCGGCAGGCCGATTATTTTCCAGCATCTCCTTGATCAGATAGATGCGGCCGCGCGGGCTGTCGAGTTCATCGCCGGTCAAAAAATAAGTTGGACAGGTCGCAGTGCAGAATCCACAATGAACGCAGGCGCGCAAGATCTTTTCGGATTCCGCTGTATCCGGATCTGCGAGTTGCGCCAGAGAGAAATTCGTTTGCATCGACTGTCAGAACTCCGCGCGCATGCGGCCGCGCTCCAATATGTGCGCCGGATCAAAGCTCTCTTTCACGCGCCGCGTCAGCGCGGAGAGCGCAGTGGGCTGCGGATGAAAAACGTCGACCCGGCTTCTCACTTCGTCGCTCGCGCGAATGAGCGTTGCGTGACCTCCGAGCCTGTCGACCGCGTCGCGTATCATATCGGCGTGCGCATCCGGAGCCGTCTCAAGGCGGAGCCAAATTAGTCCTCCCGCCCAGTCGTAGAAATGAGCAAGGATTGGCGCGCTCGCGCGTTTGATGGACTGGACAAATGCGAAGCCGTCGGTTGGCGCGACTGAGACGCGCCAGACTTGTCCCTCTTCACCCACGACCGGCGTCGCGTCGCGCAGCGCCGCCCAAAAGATGCGCGAGTCGGATTCTTCAAGAATCTCAATACGCGCCGCGCTATCCGCGAAATGTGCGATGAGATCGTCGCGACGCTTGACGACAGAGATTTCCGGCCCTTCCAGGCGCAGCGCCGCCGCATGCATGCCGTTGTGAGGAGCGACGGCAAGGCTTGCGACCTCATAGGGCGTAGCTCCAGCGCGACGCAAAATCAAAAGACTTTCCTCATCGTCCAAGCCCCGAACGAGCACCGTCCACTCGGTCTCGGCCTTCGGGAGAACTTTGAGCGTGATCTCCGTTAGCACGGCCAAAGTGCCAAAGGACCCCGTCACCAGTTTCGAGAGATCATAGCCGGTGACGTTTTTCATCACGCGCCCGCCGGACTTTACGATATCGCCGCGGCCGGTGACGCAGCGAAAGCCCAGCACATGGTCGCGCGCGGCGCCTGCCTTGATGCGTCGCGGCCCTGAGGCGTTGACGGCTATAACTCCGCCGATCGTGTCGTCCCGCTGTGCGCCGCCAAAAAGCGGCGCATAGTCGATCGGCTCGAACGCAAGCTGCTGCCCATTGCCGTCGAGGAGGTCTACGATCTCACGCAGCGGCGTTCCCGTACGCGCCGAAATAACAAGCTCTTCCGGCTCGTAAAGCGTTACGCCAGCAAGCGCCCTGGTCGTCAGGCCGCACTCCTGCGGAGCAAAACGCCCCAAGGCAGATTTGGAGCCATGGCCGATGATTCGCAAAGGCGTTTTCGCGGCGTTTGCGTCACGCACGACCTCAACGACTTCGCTTTCGTCCAGCGGCGTTCGAATGTCGATGATGGCCGTCATTTCGCCTAAAATCTCGGCAGGTCCGCGAATGGCGTCTTGCCGCCAACCACATGCATCATCCCAAGCTCCGCGCATCTATGCAGCGTTGGAAACACCTTGCCGGGATTCAGCCGATGCTGCGGATCGAAAGCGCATTTGAGGCGCTGTTGTTGCGCCAGATCGTCGTCATTGAACATCTCGCTCATGAGGTCGCGTTTCTCGACGCCGACTCCGTGTTCTCCCGTCAGCACGCCGCCGACCGCAACGCAGAGCCGTAAAATATCGGCGCCGAGCCGCTCAGCCCGTTCGACGTCGCCTTGCTTCGACGCGTCGTACAGAATGAGCGGATGCAGATTTCCGTCGCCGGCGTGAAACACATTGGCGACGCGAAGCCCGCACGCCTTGGCGAGTGCGTCCATTCGGGAGAGCACCTCCGGCAAGCGCGCGCGGGGGATCGTGCCGTCCATGCACAGATAGTCCGGCCCGATACAGCTCACGGCGGGGAAGGCGTTTTTGCGTCCGGCCCAAAACCTTAAACGCTCCTCTTCGCTTTGGGAGGTCTTCGTCATGACCGCCCCCTCGGCGCACGCTATGGCTTCGACCGCCTCGACCAAATGGTCGACCTCCGTCGGGGTTCCATCAAGTTCGACGATTACGAGAGAGCCGGCCTCGAGCGGATAGCCGCAGGGCTGAAACCGCTCCACGGCGCGGATGGTGGCGTTGTCCATCATCTCCATACCGCCCGGAATGATCCCGCGCGCAATGATGGCGCCAACACAACGCGCGCCGGCTTCGACTGTCGGGAAGCCAAGCAGCAGGCCGCGCGCAGTCATCGGCTTCTGCAATATGCGCACCGTCACTTCCGTGATCATGCCGAGCAGCCCTTCCGAGCCTGTTAGCAGCCCCAGCAAATCGTATAGCTCGCTGTCGAGATGTTTGCCGCCGAGACGCAACCTCTCGCCGCCCATCAGCACCAATTCCAGGCCCAGAATGTTGTTCGTGGTCAACCCATATTTCAGACAATGCACGCCGCCCGCGTTTTCGGCGACATTGCCGCCAATCGAACAGGCGATTTGCGAAGACGGGTCGGGCGCGTAGTAAAAGCCCGAACGCTCCACGGCCTTGGAGATTGCGAGATTCTGTACTCCGGGCTGGACGCGGGCGCAGCGGTTTTCGTAGTCGATCTCAAGGATGCGATTGAATTTGGACATGCCGAGCAGAATGCCGTCTTCGAGCGGTAGCGCGCCCCCCGAAAGCGACGTCCCCGCTCCGCGCGGAACGATTTTGACGCTCATTTCCTGCGCCAAGGCCATGATCGCCTGCACCTGCTCGACCGTTTCCGGCAAGGCAACGACCAGCGGCAGCGCGCGATACATTGTCAGCGCATCGCAGTCGTAAGCGCGCCTGCCCGTCTCATCGGCGATAACGCTCGCTGCGGGCAGAATCGCCCGTAAGCGCTCGATCAGTTCTTCGCGTCTGGAAAGGATCGCCTTTTCAGGCGCCGGCATCTTTAGCGCCATTGGTCTGTCCGCGTCTTTCGGTGATGGCCTGAAATGCGTATTCGAGAGGCGCTCCCGGCGCAAGCTGGTTCGGGTTAAGGCTCAGTTAGGCCCGAGCGCCGGTTTGAGCGCGGTCGCGGTCAGTAAGCGTGAACGCTGCATCGATTTCTCTCATTCATTTGGGGGATCAAGCGCGCAACGCGCCGCGCCCACTTCGAGCGGATCGATTCCCTCCTCCTCGGCAAATTGAACCAGGAGAGCCTCGTCCGAGGCGAGATGATCGAGAACCGCGAGCTGAAAGCCTCTTTCGGTCGCCAGATTTCGTAGATCGTTAGGTTGAATTCCTGTTAACGAGAGAAATCGCTCCATGCGAACCAAGTCTTGTGCGAGAAAAATCAACGCCTGTTTCGAAAGGATTTGCGCTTTCTCGAGAGGAACGCTTCGAATGCGTCGGTCCCCGAGTATGGACGGGCGAGATTTCTCGTTTTTCATTTCTTCAATCTTCATAGGTTAGCGTCATTGATTGACGTTAAAGGAGGTGGCCAGCCGTCCTTAGGTATGAGACGATTAACCTTCCCTTTCCGACGTCAGAGTCACGCCGATGACAAAATCCATCCTCATCGTAGAGGATAACGAGCTGAACATGAAGCTCTTCAACGACTTGCTTGAGGCGAACGGCCATCGCACGCTTCGTACCAAAAGCGGCGTCGAGGCGATTTCGATCGCCCGGGAGCAACGTCCCGATCTGATTCTCATGGATATCCAGCTTCCGGAGGTCTCAGGGCTCGAAGTCACGCGATGGATCAAGAACGATAAAGAGCTTCGATCAATTCCCGTAATCGCCATCACCGCGTTTGCGATGAAGGGCGACGAGGAAAAGATTCGGCAAGGGGGTTGCGAGGCGTATCTCTCGAAACCGATCTCCGTCGCGAAGTTTTTGGAGACCGTGAACGCCTTCTTGGCGGAAAAGTGAGAAAGCGCTCCTCATGACTGCGCGGATCCTGATCGTCGACGATTTGCTGCCAAATCTCAAGTTCCTGGAGGCGCGGCTCTCCGCTGAATACTTTACAGTGATTTCGGCGACGAACGGCTTCGAGGCTCTGCAGCTTGCGAGCGCAGGCGACTGCGACATCATTCTCCTCGACGTTATGATGCCGGGGCTCGACGGATATGAAATCTGCAGGCGGCTGAAAGCCAATCCGGCTACGATGCATATTCCGGTCGTCATGGTGACGGCGCTCGATCAATCTGCCGACCGGCTGCGCGGACTTGAGGCTGGCGCGGACGATTTCATCACGAAGCCCGTGGACGAGCTTGCGTTGATCGCGCGTGTCCGTTCGTTGACACGCCTCAAGATGATGCTCGACGAGCTGCGCGCGCGCGCCGCGACCTCGGCCAATTTGGGTTTGCGCGATCCTGGCGTCGTTTGCAGCCAAGGCCTCGGCGAGAACGGAAAAATCCTTCTCGTTGAAGACAGAGCGAATACTGCTGATCGCGTGGTGACGGCTTTACGAAATATTCATCACGTTCAGATCGAGAACGATCCGCAAGACGCGTTGTTTCGCGCCGCGGAAAGTGATTACGACTTGATCATTATCAGCCTCAATCTGCGTGATTTCGATCCCTTGCGCCTTTGTAGTCAATTACGGTCGCTCGAGCGCACTCGCGGTCTTCCCATTCTTCTCATTGCCGACGCGGACGACCGCGACCGTCTCCTGCGGGGCCTCGATCTGGGCGTGAACGACTATATCCGGCGTCCGATCGACCGCAACGAGCTGATCGCCCGGGTAAGGACTCAGCTCCGCCGCAAGCGTTACGCCGACATGCTGCGCGAGGATGTGCAGGCGGCGATCGAGCTCGCGCTCGTAGATCCGCTCACCGGCCTCAAGAACCGCCGCTTTCTCGAAACCCATTTGACTTCGGTTATCGATCAGGCCGCGCATCGGGGCCGCCCGGCCTCGCTGATGATATTGGACATCGACCATTTCAAGGTCATCAACGACACATTTGGTCACGACGCCGGCGACGCAGTGCTGAAACAGTTCGCGCAGCGGATCAGGAAGGTTGTCCGCGGAGCCGACCTTGTCTGTCGTCTTGGCGGAGAGGAATTCGTGATCGTCATGCCCGAAACGGCGCTTGAGACGGCGGAAAAAATCGCCGAGCGGCTGCGCAGAGCGATTGAATCGGAGCAGTTCACGCTCGACGCCAGCGGTCGTTCGGCCCCGGTGACGACTTCGATCGGATTGGCCGAACGCGGGAGCGGCTCCGATGCTGAAGCATTGCTGCGCCGGGCCGATCAGGCCCTTTACAGGTCAAAAAGCCTGGGTCGCAATCGCGTTACCGCCACCGCCGCCTGATTTGCGCTATAACTCGCTGCGCGCATTACACTTGCGGCGCGCCGCTCACTGAACTATACAGCCGCCGGCGATAGACCGCCCGCCCTCCCCAAAGGTGCGGGACCATTGTGGGGCCATAGCTCAGTTGGGAGAGCGCTTCAATGGCATTGAAGAGGTCGTCGGTTCGATTCCGTCTGGCTCCACCACGCAGTTCACTGATTTTGCGATGTTTTTAGCTGCCCATAGAGTCCGCCACATATCGCGGACTTAGCGAGCCCCTCTGAGCAATTTGCCGTATGGAGACCAAGTAGCGGGGACCTTCGCGCGTCATTTGCCAGGCGGTCTCCGCGCACGAAATTTGATTTTCCGTCGCGAATAGGGCTCGCCGCCGAGAGACCGGTTCGACACTGACGGAGACCGGTTTGATTCCGATTTTTGTGGTGGGCTCACTCCGCGCGGCCTGACAGACGGCGTTGAACACCCGTCGCGTTTTGCAAGACTCGCGGCCGGATAACGAGACCGCAGGCGGAGAGCCGCGAGGGACGCGCGCGATCCACGAGCGTGCGGCGATGTCGCCCAAGATCTCAGTTGCTGACCTTGCGTCCTGGTTAGGCCGGGCGGGAAAGCCCCAACGCCGACCATTGGTCGACGAAGGCCATAGGAAGATCGACCAGTCGTGACACGCCATAGCCGCGCGGCAAGCGTCCATCTACCGCAGACTCGATGATCGCCGGATCGAGAAAAGCCAGCGACAGCGCCATCCGAACCGAGCGCTCGCTTTTCTGTTCGCGCTCCGCCAGTTCGGAAACATCGACGATCGCCCCTGCGATGAGCTCGTCGAGCCAGCGGCGCGCTAGAGCGATTCCTTTTAGCAGCCGAGCTTGTTCCTCGACGCGAAGAGGTCGGACCGGGCCGTCAGTAACTTCGGGAAGTATGGTTTGGCGCCTTCGGGTCGCGGACGGCTTGCGCCAATTGATAAGGGTAATATCGGTTGCGTCGTCGACGGCCTCGCTCTTGCGCCTCAATTCAATATGGTCGGGTCGGACGATGATGCGATCAAGTTCTTCGGCGACAAGGTCGCGGTTGCAGAGCGCGACCTGAGGCTTATTTTTGCACGCGCGTCGTAGTTCGCCGAGAACCCGTTCCTCTATCGGCTCCGCGGGAACCCTCGCAACCGATCCCGCTTCGGCTTTCCGACCCTGCGCGATCGGGCTCGAGATATAATAGCGGTAGCGCGCGCCTTTCTTGACCGCATGGCTCGGCGACATCGGGTTGTTGCGATCATCGTAAATCTTCCCCAACAGCAAAGCGCCGCTTTTTGCCTTTTTGTTTGAGGCGCGGTTCAGATTGTCCGCAAGTTTT
>Ga0209048_10001210_pt1 | contig 26837 bp, 21 predicted proteins | sample FrelakmetCRP12CR_FD_187146 | JGI IMG/M metagenome (GOLD analysis project Ga0209048, IMG submission 187146) | Freshwater lake sediment microbial communities from the University of Notre Dame, USA, for methane emissions studies - CRP12 CR (SPAdes)... | ecosystem: Environmental > Aquatic >... | reverse complement strand
GCCAATGGCGCGGACCTCCCGCAGAATCTCGACGGCCTGCCGCGAGAGCGGAACGACGTGCTCGCGGTCCATCTTCATCCGCGCCGCCGGGATGATCCACAGGCCAGCATCAAGATCGAATTCCTCCCAAAGCGCGCCGATCAACTCGCCCGTGCGTACGAACGTCAACGCCACGAGGCGCAGCGCGTAAGCGGTCAACTTGTCGCCCAATTCGCCGTAGCCATCGATTGCACGGAGAAGCGCGGGCAGTTCCTCGGGCGTAACAGCGGCTTGGTGCTTTTCCTTGTGCGGTGTCAGCGCGTCACGCAAATCCGCCGACGGATCGCGCTCGCATCGCCCGGTCGCGACCGCGTATCTGAATATCTGGCCGGCGGTCTGCAAAACTCGGTGGGCAAGATGGTGTGCCCCCCGGAGTTCAATCTTCCGTAATGCGGACAGCAGGATGGGAGCAGTCACCAGGGAAATGGGCCTTGCGCCGATGTCGCGGAAGATGTTTTCCTCCAATCGGTGCAGGACGCTCGATGCATGGCGCTCCGTCCAAATGTACGATTGCTTTGCGTGCCACTCGCGAGCCACGGCCTCGAAACTATTTGCGGCACGTCCCGTTGCTTCTCGTCTGTCGGCCTTTCGTTGCTCGCCGGGGTCAATCCCATGCGCCAACAGATTACGGGCAGCGTCGCGCTGGGCACGGGCGTCTGCGAGCGATACATCCGGGTAGACGCCAAGCGAGATGCGCTTTTCCTTGCCGGCGAACCGATACTTCAGCCGCCACCACTTGCCCCCCAAGGGCGAAATCTCAAGGTACATACCCCCGCCGTCGAACAGGCGTTGGACCTTTTCTCTTGGCCTGGCGCTCTTGATCTGGACTGGTGTTAGGGACATGGGGGCAACTCCGCTTGGGGTCATCTACACGCCCCCAATATTGCCCCCATGCATCCCTTGATGTCAAAGGACGAAACCGGCTCTTGCAGGACTAAAGAATGGGCGTTACAGAGGGAAAAACGGGCAATCTGCGGACGGCTTTGGATGTTGCCGAATGCGACGATGGTGCCCAGGGCCGGAATCGAACCGGCACGACCTGTTAGGGTCGGGGGATTTTCCTGCCACTTCGGCTTTCGCCGCCCCTTGCGGGTTCGTGGTCTGGAGCACGCCTTCACCATAGCCCGATGGACACAAACCTCCACCCGCGACCTTAGGTGCCCGCCGTCTGCTCTCTACACCTTTCCCCGGCCATCGGGGACTTGGTTCGGCGTTGGCTCGAACACCAACACATGTTCAGGGCGTTCGCCGAGTTTGACGGGCTTCACCTCGAGAATTTCTTCAAGAGGGCTCAAATTTCATCTAAGTCCCCTGTGTCTACCAATTTCACCACCCGGGCTACACCTAGGCCCCGACGCTGCGGGACCGTATATTACTGCAGCGGCAAGTCTACTCGTTATGGCACGGAATGCAGGCGGGTTATGCTCGCGATAGTCTTGCCGCGCCAAACGAATCACATGGTCTGGAACCTGCTTGATACGTAGTCCATAGCGGCGTACCGCCGCTTCTTTTGGGTCCCTGATTTGGAGTCATGGCGAAAACCTCGAGCCGCTTGAACATGTTCGCACTTTCCCGAGGCGCAGCTCTCGGGTTGGGTTCCTGCATGTTGCTGGGCGCGGCAATTTTCGACTATGCGACGGCTGTCGAGATCTCGGCGTCCGCGTTCTACCTGTTCGCGATTCTGGTCGCAAGCTGGAATTGCGGCGCCGGGTGGGGCTTCGTATTCGCGGTATTTTCCTTTGCCTTCCAGACGACACTGGGCCTGGTGCAGGGCCATCCGTTTTCGTCGAACCTCTACTTCCTCTATGCGCAGGGCAACATTCTGCTCGAGTACGGCGTCGCCGTGTTCCTCACGGCGCAGCTGCGGCGGCTGTTCGAGCGCGAACGATACACGGCCAGAATCGACCTGCTGACCGGCGTGAAGAACCGGCAGGGCTTTCACGAGATACTCGAAAGCGAGATCGCCCGCCACGCTCGCAACGGCGCCAGCTTCTGCCTTGCGTACCTCGATTGCGACGACTTCAAGGGCGTCAACGACCACTTCGGTCATGCCGAGGGCGATCGCTTGCTCGAAGCGGTTGGTCATGTGACCGCCGCCAGCGTTCGGCGCAGCGACACGGTCGGGCGACTCGGCGGCGATGAGTTCGCCGTGGTCTTTCCGGAGACCGATCAGGCCGAGGCCGCAGCCATCGAGGTCAAGTTGCGGCACGCGCTGACGAAGATGACGCGGCCGCGGCCATGGTGGGCGGTGACCTTCAGCATCGGCATCGCCACCTTCGAAGCCATGCCCCCATCGGCCGACGCGGCCATGGCCTATGTCGACCAGCTCATGTACCGCGCCAAGAATTCTGGCAAGGCGCAAACTGTCTCGGGAGTCTACGACGCGACCGCGGCGTCGGCGGACAGCGTGGGAACAGCAGGGCCGCGGCGGGCTGCAGGCGACGCTGTCCCCTAGCCCGGGCCTCAGGCGCGCCGGCGATCCTTCGCGCGGCGCAGCGTTTCCTGCAGCCATTGCTTTTCGCCGAGCACGCGTGTGGCGTAAGCGTTGGCGGGGTCGCTGGCTGTGCCGTTGTAGAGCTGCAGGCCGGCGGTCTCGTTGCCGCCGCGGGTGATGCATTCGCGGAGAATTCGCGCCCCGACCTGGATGTTGGTGACAGGGTCGAGGACCGAGTTGTGCTCTCCCGGCTCGAACTTCTCGGCGTGATAGCGGGGAATGACCTGCATCAGCCCGATGGCGCCGCCGTCGCTTTGCGCCACCGGGTTGAGCCGGGACTCGATCGCCATCACCGCGATGATGAGCAGCGGGTCGACGCCGCTGCGTCGACCTTCGACGTGGGCAGCGACCACGAACTGGCGCGCGGCGACTTCGGAGACCCGGTACTTCCGGGCCAGGATGCCCGCAAGGGCATCGTTGCCGCCTGGCACAAGCGGGCGGGCCTCGGCGCTGACGGCGCCAGCGCTTTGCAGATGCCCTGCTTTCGCCGCCAGCGGCGCGGTTGGGCGGGGGGCCTGGACTTCGATGCCGACGGTCGAGGCGGGGAGCAGCGCCAGCGACAACAGTGCCAGAACGCTGCCCGCCAAGGCAGGGAAAGCATGGCCGCTGTAAGCCGCGGCTTTGCTGCATGACAGCGATTGCGTCGTCATGGGAACGCTCCTGACGGATGATCGCGACCGGCCAGCGCATCGGGAAGATGCACATGCTCGGCGCGATGGGTCAGGGGTTACCTTTGACGGGTAACGGGCCTCCCTGACTCAAGATCAAAAATGCACAAAATCGCACACCAAATCAATGAATTGGAACATAGCCCCGGTACTTCCGGAGCCGTCGTGGCCCGCAAATGATGCACTGCAACAGGGGCGCAGTATACAGGCGCAAAGGAAGCTGTCAAGTCGGTGGTGGCCAGCGAATCTTGCTCAGTCGGCCTCGCCAAGCCCTTGTTTTGCCGAGCGGCCAGGCATAGCAAGGGCGCCGGCGCGCAGCCGGGAAGCGTTCAACCGGTGGCGCCCGGTCGCGCCCTGAGCTTCAAGTGGATGTTCTTTTCCTGGGTGAACCGCAGCATCTCCTCCAGGCACTCCTCGCGGCCGAACCCGGACTGCTTGACCCCGCCAAAGGGCGCGCCGAGGAAATGTTTGCCGAATTCGTTGATCCAGACGTAGCCGGCCTGGACGGCCATGGCGGTCCGGTGCGCCGTGGAGACATCGTTGGTCCAGATCGAGCAGGTAAGCCCGTATTCGACGGCGTTGACTTGCTCGAGCATGGATGCCTCGTCCGCCCACTTGAGGATCGCCAGCACCGGGCCGAAGACCTCTTCGCGGGCCAACCGCATGGCCGCGGTCACGTCGGCGAACACGGTGGGTTCGACGAAGTAGCCGCTTCGCAGCGCGGGATCGGTCGGCCGCTTGCCACCGTAGAGCAGGCGGGCACCTTCGCTCTTGGCCGATTCGACGTGACCCAGCACCCGCTCGAGCTGCGCCTGGCTGACGATCGCGCCCATGGTGGTCGCCGGATCCGTGGCGAGGCCGGGCTTGAACGCGGCGACGCGCACCCGAACGCGCTCGAGCACGGCGTCGTAGATCGCGGCGTGCACGAACGCTCGGCTGGTCGACCCGCACGATTGGCCGCACCAGGTGAAGTTCATGCCGCCGACGACGGCCGCGGCGACCTCGTCGGGGTCGGCATCCGGATACGCGATCAGGGCATTCTTGCCGCCCAGCTCCAGCAGCACCGGTTTGACGGTCTCGCTGGCCGCGCGCATCACCGCCCGACCGGCGGCGACGCTGCCGATGATCGCGATCATCGCCACGCCCGGGTGCGCCGCCAGCGCGGCGCCGGTGTCGCGATCGCCCGGCAGCACATTGACGACGCCCGCAGGAAACAGGCCGCCGATGAGCTCGGCCAGCCGCAGTGCCGACAACGGCGACTGGTCGGGCGGCTTGATGATGACCGCATTGCCGGCCGCCAGCGGCGCCGCCGCCTTGCCCGCCGCGAACATGAACGGATGGTTGAACGGGACGATGCGCGCGACCACGCCGACCGGCTCGCGCACCGAGAAATTGACCACGTCCGGGCCCATCGGGATCGACGCGCCCTTCATTTCGGTGACCAGTCCGGCGAAGAATTCCATTTGCGCCGCCGCCACGTTGGCGTCGCTCACCATCTCCCGCACCGGATTGCCGCAGTTCGCGGCGTCGATCGCCGCGAGTTCGTCGGCGTGGTCGCGCAACAGCTGCGCGACCCGGCGCAGGATGCGCGCTCGCTCGAGCGGTGGCACCGCGCGCCACTCGCGGAAGCCGCGGGCCGCCGCCGCGACCGCGGCGTCGACGTCGGCGGTGTCGCAGGTGGCGACGCTGCCCAGCGAAGCGCCGGTACTGGGATTGCACGTTTCCCGGGCATGGCCGGCCAGCGGCTGGTGCCAAGCCCCGCCGTAATATGCCCCGCGATGATCCGGAAGCCTGGTCATGGGTTGCGCCCTCGATTGCGAAAAGCCGGGTTCACGACACGCGCGGCCGCCCGAGCCTGCCGATCAGCGCGTTGGCGGCGATCGACACGACGAACAGCACGATCAACAAAGCGTACACCTGCGGCATGTCGAAGCGCGCGTACGCCTGGATGATGAGATAACCGACGCCCTTGTTGGACAGCTTGGTCTCCGCCAGCAGCGTGCCGATGATCGCGACGCCCAGTCCGAGCCGCAGGCCGTTGACGACCGGCTGGCGCATGGCCGGCAGGTAGATCTTGGCGATCATCTGCCAGGTCGACGCGCGAAAGCTCAGGCCGACGCGGATCAGCACGCGGTCGATCTGGCGCATGCCCGATGCCGCGCTGATGACGATCGGAAAGAAGCAGGAAACGGCGCTCATCGCGATCTTCGAGCCCGACCCCACGCCGAACCACATGATCATCACCGGGAAGAAGATGATCTTCGGAGTCGGGCCGAGGTAGTGGATCAGCGCCTCGTAGGCGTGCGCCAGAAACCGGTTGGCGCCCAGGAGGATGCCGACGGCGAGCCCGCTCACCCCGCCCAAAAGCAGGCCAGCGCCGATTTCGGTCGCGGTGATCGTGAGATTGGCGTAGAAATCGCCGCTGCCGAGGACCCCGACAACCGCCTTGCCGATGGTGACCAGCGACGGCACGACGTCGCCGAAGAGCAGGCCCGACGCCGCGACTGCCTCCCACAGCCCCAGCACGAGCGCGATGATGGCGACGCGCACGACGAGCACGCGCCGCCGGTGCGGCGACACAGTCGCGGCCCCGCTCATTGTCCGGGCGTCAGCCATCGTTCGAGCCGTTCGGTGCAGGCGAAGAACACGATGCTCGTCGCGATCACGAAGCAGATCGCTCCGTAGGTTCCGGGCAGGTCGTAGCGCTCGGCGAGCTCGTTGATGAGCTGGCCGAGACCGCCGAAGTTGATCAGGAATTCGACGCCGACGATGTTGATCATCGCGAAAATCAGGCCCAGCCTGAGCCCGACGAACACGGCGGGCAGCGCCGCCGGCAGCAGAATCTTCCAGAACTGTTGGGCCGCCGACAGGCGGAAGCTGCGGCCGACGTCGATCAATACCTGCCGCGTTGCCGTGAGGCCTTCGACGGTCTTGAGAATGACCGGAGCGAGCCCGGCGGCGAAGCCGATCGCCACGATCGTCGTGGCACTGCGCCCGAAAATGACCAGGAACAGCGGATACGCCAGCACGATCGGCGCGGCGGCCAGCGCCGCCACCCAGGTTTCGCACGCCTGGCGCAGGATCGTGAACCGATACAGCAACGCGCCCAGCGCGATGCCGATGACGGCGAGCAGCAGGCTCGCCCAGAGCACTTCCTGCATCGTCTGCCAGAAGCGGTGCAGCACGTTTTCCTCGGCGACGATGCGGGGAATCGAGGCGAGGATCTGCGTGGGCAGCGGCACGACGTAGCGGTTGATGACGCCGATGCGGACCAGCCATTCGATCAGCGCCAGCGCCGCCACCAGCGTGGCCAAGCCGAACAGCCGAGCGCCGTTGCGTGAGCCTTGGAACGAACGGACCATCATCGATGTGTTCCCGCTTCGAGCACGCGCGTCTCGTCGGCGCGGATGCCGCGGCTGGCTTCCTCGCGCAGGTCGTGCCAGATTTCGGCGACGTAGTGCCCGAAGGCATCGCTGCTGACAACCTCGGAGTCGCGCGGGTGCGGCAGGTCGATCGCGACTTCGCGCTTCAGGTGGCCCGGCCGATAGGTCATCACCAGCACCCGGTCGGAGAGCTGTACGGCCTCGGTCAGGTTATGGGTGATGAGCAGCGTCGTCTGCCTGAGTTCCTGCTGGATCTGCAGCACTTTGTCGCCCAGCAGCAGCCGAGTCTGCTCGTCGAGCGCCGCGAAGGGTTCGTCCATGAGCAGAATGCGCGGTTCCGAGGCCAGCGTCCGCGCCAGCGCGACCCGCTGGCGCATGCCACCCGAAAGCTCCGCCGGAAGATGGCGCTCGAAACCGCGCAGACCCACCATCGCGACAAAATGCGCGGCGCGCTCGCGCCGCTTCTGTTTGGCCACCCCGGCGATCTCGAGCGGAAAGGCGACGTTGTCCAGCACGTTGCGCCAGGGGAAGGTCGATTCCTCCTGGAAGACCATGCCGATCGCCGGGTGCGTCTGCGCGATCACGTCCCCGCCCACGCTCACCCGCCCTTCGTAGTCGCCGAGCAGGCCGCCGATGATGTTGAACACCGTCGATTTGCCGCAGCCCGAGGGCCCGATGATAGAAACGAATTCGCCGGGCGCGACGCAAAACGACATGTCGTCCACTGCGGTGGTAACGCCTTCCGCGGTTCGATAGCGCTTGGTGATGTGGGCGACGTCGAGCATTGCGCCGCCGGATCCCGGAACGGCGCTGGCGGCGGACCGTGGCGTGGACAGATCGGCCATGGCAACGTCCTTCACGATCGCGCGCTCGGCGTCAGCGCTGCGGTCATCGCCGGCGTATAGCCGGGTCGCACGCGCACGTCGACCACGGCGACGCTGCCGGCCGCGACGGCTTCGATCGCCGCGGCGAAGGCGGGCGCCAGCTCCTGGGGGCGCTCGATCGGTCCCCAGCCGAGCGCGCCCTGGGCTCGGGCGAGCGCGACGAGATCGATGTCCGGGTCGGCAATGCGCTGGCCGATCCACTTGTTCTCGACCGGGCGCCCGCGCCTGCGGGCGACACGCTCTTGGTGCACCTCGTCGTTGTAGAAGGAGCGATTGTTGGCGACGACCAACAGCAGCGGAATGCGATAATGCGCCGCGGTCCACAGCGCGGTCGCGCCCATCAGGAAGTCGCCGTCGCCGCAGACCGCGACCGTCAGGATTCCCGAGCCGCGGAGCGCAAGCGCGGCGCCGACCGCGATGCCGGGTCCGCCGCCGATGCCGCCGCCGCCATCCGAACCGAGATAATCGAGCGGATGGCGAAACGGCCAGCTCGCCCCGTTCCACGACAGCGGCAGATGCGCCAGCGAGACGCGCCGATCGCCCAGCGCGCGCCGCAGCGCTACGGCGAGATCGTCGGTGGCGATGCGCTCGTCCGGCGCCGGCGCTGCGGCGAAGGCGTGTGTCTGCACGGCGTGGGCCTGCGCGACAACGCGCGGTTCAAGAATTTCGAGCAGTGCAGGAACCGTCGCATCGGGGTCGGCGGCAACGCAGCAATCGACGGGCGGGAGCCCCTGGTAATCCATGCTCCAGCCGCCGTGCAGCGTGTGGTCGAGCGAGACCTGGATCACCTTCGCCGACGGTTCGCCCCCGCAGGCCGCCTTGAGCGTCCCACCGAGGTCGATCCAGTCGAGACTGAGGATCACGTCGGCGGCCGCGATCGCGCTGGCAACCGCGGGCTGCAGCAACAACCCCGGCGGCGCGAAATGCAGCGGGTGCTCCGTGGGAAACGCCGCGCCGGTTTTCAGGTCGGTGACCACGCGCGCGTCGAGCGCCTCGGCCAGAGCGACGCGCGCGGCCCACGCCTGCGGGTCGCGCGACACGCGGCCGATCAGCAGCAGCGGCCGCCTGGCGTCGCGCAGCAGCGCCGCGGCGCTACGCACGCTGTCGGCCGACGGCGCTAGGCGCGTTGCCGGCGTGTAGCGCGCGGGTGCGATTGGCGGCAGCGGCGCGGTCAGTTGCGCTTCCTGCATTTCGGCGTCGAGATTGACGTAGACCGGGCCTTGCGGCGCCGATTGCGCGTGCCACGCGGCGCGCAGCAGCGCTTCACGCGCGGCCTCCGGCGAGGCGGGCTGGTCATCCCATTTGACGTACGGGCGGACGATGGCACCCTGGTCGCGCGCGGTGTGAATCCAGTCGATCCACGGACGGCGCTTGGCGGCGTCGACGGGGCCGGTCGCTCCCAGTATTACCACCGGCATGCGGTCGCACCAGGCGTTGAATATCGCCATCGTTGCGTGAAACAGGCCGACGTTGGAATGCACCGCGACCGCCATCGCGCGCCCAGTGACCTTGGCGTAGCCATGCGCGATCGCCACCGCGTGCTCTTCATGAAGGCACAGCAGCAGTTGCGGGTCGCGATTGCCGAGGTAGTTGACCAGGCTGTCGTGCAGGCCGCGGAAACTCGCGCCCGGATTGAGCGCGATGTACGGCAGCTGCAGCGCGCGCAGCGTGTCGGCGATGACGTCGCTGCCGAATTGCGGCCCGGGCGGCAAGGCCCCTTCAGGACGTTCCAGCGCTGCTCCCCCCGCCGAACCCACTCCTGAGCAGCCTATTGCCGCGGGGGAATCTGGATCAGCTCGGCAAGCTGTTCCTTGGTCAGCGGCGCGGCGGTGTACTTGAGCGCGACCGCATCGGGAACAATCGTGTCGAGGCCGACGACGTGGTCCGGATCGATGGCGTTCTTCGGAAAGAAGTCGTTGCGCGTGCGCCTGGCCATGTCGACCGAGATGCCGACGAATTCCGCGTAGATCTTGAGCGCCTGATCGCTGGAATACATGAAGTCGATGGTTTCGCGATACGCCTTCATGTAGCGATCGATGACGGCGCGACGGTTCTGCAGCGTCTGCACGTTGGTGATCAGCAGGCGCACGGTCTGGCCCTTGAACACCGTCGCGTCGTTGCCGACGGCGATGATGCGGATCTTGCCTTCGTCGAGCTGCTGCAAGCCGAACGGCGGCGCCGACCAGCCGACATCGATCTGGTTGGTCATCACCTGCGTGAGCGTCGGCGCGGGGCCGCCGGTCGCGGTCGGCTTTGCCTTGAGGTCGTACTGCTTCATGAAGGCGGTCACGATGCCGTCGGTCGACGAGCCCTTGGTCGAGAACGCGATGGTCTTGCCGTCGGTGTCCTTGAGCGACTTGATCGGCGAGTTCGCCGGCACGTACCAGTACAGGTCGGCCGCGCCGGTCGTCTCCGCGCCGATGATGCGCACCGGCGCGCCCTTGGAGTACGCGCTGAGCACGCCCATGATGCCCGTCGCGACGCCGATCTCGACGCTTCCCGAGAGAACGGCCTGCTGCGTCTCGCCGCCGCCCTGGGTCCAGAGGATGTCGAGTTCCAGGCCATGCTTCTTGAAGATGCCGGCGCGCTGCCCGACTTCGCTGACCGACGTGTCCCAGTTGCCGCGCTGTCCCGCCGCGATCTTCAGGTTGTCCAAGGCACTCGCCGGGGACGCAGCTGCGATCATGATCAGCGCCGCGAGCGCACCGCATGCAAGCTTGAACCTGGTCATTGCCACATCCTCCTTGGGAATCCTGTCGCGCGCGGGGCGTGTGATCGATCCTGGCGGCGGCGGGTGCGGCCCGGCCGACGCCTGCGCAGTGTGGCGCGTCGTCACCGAAGCGTCAATGCGGGAACGCCTGCGGGTTCAGCTCGCCGCTGTTTCGTGCCGCAGCGCCAGCTCCTCCGCGGCGACACCCAGCGTATTCCAGCGCGTGCTCTTGGGCACGATGCCTTCGAACGAACTCAGCTTGACGTGCGGAACGCGTTGCGGCGACGTGCCTATGGCGGGGCCGCCGTCGCGCACCTTGCGCGCGGCGTCCACCATGATGCGCCGGAACTGCACGATGGCGACATCGCTCGCCCCCAGCCTCTCCTGCGAACGATCGGCGATCGGGTCCATCGTCTCCCACATCGCAATGTCCTGGTTGGGGATGCCCTTGATGCCCGTGTGGCTGCCTGCCTTCATCGCGGCGCGGTCCTGCAGGTAGTTGTTCGCGCGGGTGCGAATGCGCCGGAAGTTCGCGTCCAGGTCGATGCCCACCTGTGCGCCACAGAACTTGCGCCAGGCGTCCTGGTCGATGCCTGCGCTGTCGCTCCAGGCGATGAAGTAGAACATCGTGTGCGTGTCGTCCTGCGGGATGTTGAGAATGGCCAGCTTGTAGCGATCGTTGGGAGGGATCAGCACGGTGAAAGGCGCGACGAATAGCGTGATGCGCAGATAGTCGTGCGTATCCGCGTTCTTGATCGGCCGGCGGATCGCCACGTAGCGAAAGCCGAAGTCGGTGCGCTGCAGCTGCAACCGTGGCGCCTTGTCGGTGGAAGGACGCAACCACTCGTCGGCGGTCGCTCCGGCGCTCGCAACTTGCGCCGGGACCATGTCGGTCGAGTGCAGGCTGGAACTGTGCGCGGAATCGATCGCGCCTTCGAGGACCTGCGCCCAGTTGCAATCGACCTGTATCTTGACGACGCTGGTCTTGATGAGCGGGGAGGGCGCCCACGCCGGCGGCTCGAATTCGCGCAGCGCTTCGGGTGCGCCCATCCATATCCAGATGAAGCCGCCGGCTTCGCGGCACGGATACGCCCGGTGCCGGTTTGCCGGACCCGGCTCGCAGGCGTGCGGCTCGGAGGGCTTGTCGACGATGTTGCCGTCGACGTCGATCTTCCAGCCGTGGTAGAGGCAACGCAGTCCGCATTCTTCGTTGCGGCCCAGCGCCAGCGAGGCGCGCCGGTGCGGGCAGTGCTCCTCGATCACGCCAAGCCTGCCGCGCGTGTCGCGAAACGCCACCAGCTCCTCGCCAAGCAGGCGCACGCGCACCGGTGCGCCGTCGGATACGGCGACTTCGTCGGACAGGCACGCCGGGATCCAGTGCTGACGCATCAACCTGCCCATCGGCGCGTCGCCTTCGACGCGACAGAGCAGATCGTTGTCGGCGTGACTCAACATGCTTCCTCCATCGGGGCCTGGGTCGAGCTGACGTTGCCCGGGCAGCGGACCGGGAATACCATGGGCGTCGCCAAAGCATGTTAGTCATTTCGAAACTCGATGTCGAGCGCAGCGCCTGCCCGGGATTCGTACCTTGATCTGCCAGCCCGCGAGTGCGCATGAGTGAGCGCAGATTGTGCCTGGGTGTGGCGGGGCTTGGTCGGGCCTTCACGCTCATGTTGCCGACGCTGGTCGCCGACCCGCGCGTCGAGCTGGTCGCCGCCGCCGATCCGCGCAGCGAAGCCACGCAGCGGTTGGCGCAGGAGTTCGGCGCGCGCGTCCACGCTACGGTCGAGGAACTCTGCGCTGATCCCGACGTCGACGTCGTGTATGTCGCCACACCGCATCAGCACCATGCGGCGCACGTTTGCCTGGCGGCGATGCACGGCAAGCACGTGCTGGTCGAGAAGCCGATGGCAATCACGCTCGACGAGTGCCGGGTCATGATCGATGCGGCCGCACGTGCCGGCACCGTCCTGATCGTCGGCCACAGTCACAGCTTCGATCGGCCGATCGCGCGCACGCGGGAGATCATCGCCAGCGGCGCGGTTGGCGCCGTGCGCATGATCCACGCGCAGTACTACACCGACTTCCTGTATCGGCCGCGGCGGCCCGAAGAGCTTGCTACCGAGCGTGGCGGGGGCGTCGTATTCAGCCAGGGTGCGCATCAGGTCGACATCGTCCGGCTGCTCGGCGGGGGCCGCGTGCGCAGCGTGCGCGCGTTGACTGGAGCATGGGACGCCACTCGCCCGACCGAGGGTGCGTATGCCGCGCTGCTCTGCTTTGCCGACGGCGCGATCGCGACGCTCACCTACAGCGGCTACGCGCATTTCGATAGCGATGAGATCTGTGCGGGCATCGGCGAACTCGGCACGCCGAAACGCGCCGATCATCATGGCTCGGCACGGCGCCGTCTGGAGCGTGCCGCCAACGCCGACGCGGAAGCCGAGTTGAAGCAGCGGCGCAATTACGGCGGTGCCGCCTATGCGGCGCCACCGCCGAGGATCCCGGGCGCAGCGGGCGCCGGGAGCGATCTCGCTCCTTGGCATGAGCATTTCGGGTTGGTGATCGCCTCGTGCGACCGTGCCGACTTGCGTCCGCTGCCGACGGGCGTGGTGATCTACGGCGATGCGACGGTGCGCGTCGATCCGCTGGACAAGCCCGATGTCCCCCGCGTCGAGGTCATCGATGAACTGTACGCCGCCGTCGTCGGCGGGCGGGCGCCGCTGCACGATGGCCGTTGGGCGATGGCGACCCTCGAAGTCTGCCTGGCCATGCTGCAGTCCGCGCGCGAGCAGCGCGACGTCGTTCTCGAACACCAGGTGGCCGTGCCCGCGTAGCAATGGTGCGCTCGAACCCGGTATGATTCTGCTACGGCGCATGCGGGCTTCGGCATCCATGAGGCAGCGTCGCGCATTTCCGTGTTGCCGAAGCGTCGTGCACTTGCATCGCCGCGATCCCGCGCCACAGGAGACGTAATTGACCAAGCTGCGGTTGACCCTCGCCTGCTGGGACTACGACCGCACGCGGGCGCTTGCCGACGGCAGCGTCGTGCCCGACGGCATCGACCTCAATTACCTCAATCTGCACGTCGAGGAGACGTTTTTTCGCATGTTGCGGCATCGGGAGTTCGACGTGGCCGAGATGTCGCTCTCGTCGTATGCCGTGTCGCTCGCGCGCGACGATCCGCCGTTCATGGCGATTCCGGTATTCCCCTCGCGGTTCTTCCGGCAATCGTGCATTTTCGTCTCCGCCAAGAGCAGTGTCCGCGAGCCGAAGGATCTCATCGGCAAGCGCATCGCGACGCCCGAGTATCAGATGACGGCGCCGGTGTGGATCCGCGGCATATTGCAGGACGACTACGGCGTCGATCCGGCAAGCGTGGAGTACTACACCGGCGGCGAGGAAGAGCCGGGTCGCGACGAGAAGATCCAGCTCGACCTGCCGGACAAATTCAGGATTCATCGGATCGGCCCGTCCCAGACGCTGGCGCGGATGCTCGCCGACGGCGAGGTCGACGCGATGCATACCGCGCGCATACCTTCGACCTTTCAATCGCGGCCGGGCGCCGTTCGGCGCCTGTTCGAAGACCACGTGGCGGTGGAGCGGGACTACTTTCGACGCACCCGGATCTTCCCGATCATGCATACCGTCGCCATCCGCCGCGACGTCTACCGGGCCAATCCGTGGATCGCGCAATCGCTGACCAAGGCGTTCATCGAAGCCAAACGCAGGGTCTACGAAAACCTCTACACGACCTCGGCGCTGACGACGATGCTGCCCTGGCAGATCGCGCAGGTCGAAGAGGTGCGCCGTGAACTCGGCGAGGATTGGTGGAGCTACGGCCTCGAACCGAACCGGCACGTGCTCGACACGTTCCTGCGCTACCACCACGAACAGGGTCTCTCGAAGCGCCGACTGCAGGTGGAAGAATTGTTCGCCCCCGAGACGCGCGAAGCCTTCAAAATCTGACTACCAACAGGGAATATCGGAATCATGACGACTGCAACCGCAAGACCCGGCCGCTTTGGCAGCGGACATCCGGTAACGCGCATCGAAGATCAGAGTCTGCTCACCGGAAAGGGCGTGTTCGCCGACGACGTCGCGCCGCCCGAGTACGCCAACGTGTGTTTCCTGCGCTCGCCGCACGCACATGCGCGCATCACGGCCATCGACACCAAAGCCGCGAAGGCGATGCACGGCGTGATCGCGATATTTACCGGCGAAGAACTCGCGCGCGCCGGCGTCAAGCCGCTGCCGAACTCCGCGGATTTCAAGCGCTCCGACGGGTCGCCCACGGCGTCGCCGGCGCGCCGCGCGCTGGCGGTCGACACCGTGCGCTTCGTGGGCGAGGCGGTAGCGGTCGTGATCGCGCGGACGCGCGACATCGCCCGCGATGCGTGCGAGGCCATCGACGTGCGTTACGAGGCGCTGCCGGTGGTGACCGAAGCCGCGGCCGCGGTCGCGCCGGGCGCGCCGCTGGTGTGGCCCGAAGCGACGGGCAACATCGCCTGCGAGATTCGTCACGGCGACGTCGCCGCGGCGACGGCGGCGTTTGGCCGCGCGGCGCACGTCGTCGCGCTCGACCTGGTTAATCAGCGCCTGGCGCCTTGCCCGCTCGAGCCCCGGGCGCTGGTCGCCGAATACGACGCGGCAGGCGATCGCATCGTGCTGCGCGCGAGCAGCCAGACCCCGACCGGTTTGCGCGACTCGCTGTGCACCGAAATCCTCGGCATCCCGAACGACAAGGCGCGCATCCTCGTCGGTGACGTCGGTGGTGGCTTCGGCATGAAGACCGGCATCTATCCGGAAGACGTCGTGCTCGCGTACTGCTCGAGGGAACTGAAGCGGCCGCTCAAATGGAACGCCGAACGACTCGAGGAATTCCTCGCCGCGACGCATGGCCGGGACCTGAACACCAAGGCCGAGCTCGCGCTCGACGCGTCGGGGCGCGTGCTGGCACTGCGCGTGTCGTCGCTGGCCAACGTCGGCGCGTTTGCCACGCCGGCTGGCGTCGTCATCCAGCTCATGATCGGGCCGTGGGTATCGACGAGCATCTACGATATCCCGGTCATCGACATCGGCATCAAGGCGGTGCTCACGCACACGGCGCCCACGGGCCCCTATCGCGGCGCGGGTCGGCCCGAGGCGATCTACATCATCGAGCGCCTCATGGATGCGGCGGCGCGCGCCTTGCAGCTCGATCCGGCCGAGGTCCGCCGGCGCAACATGCTGCGCCCGGAACAGATGCCGTACAAGAATCCGATGGACAAGACCTACGACAGCGGCAATTTCGAGTCGATCCTGGATCAGGCGCTGGTGCAGGCGGACTGGCGCGGCTTCGACGGCCGCCACGCGGAAGCGGCGCGGCGCGGGCAATGGCGCGGTCGCGGCATGGCCAGCTTCCTCGAATGGACCGGCGTCGACCTGTTCGAGGAGCGTGTCACGGTCACCGTGTCCGGCGACGGCTACATCGAAATGTTTTCCGCGACGCAGGCGATGGGGCAGGGCCTGGCGACGAGCTACGCGCAGCTTGCAGTCGATGTTTTCGGCGTCGACATCGAGCGCATCCGCATTGTTCAGGGCGACACCGATCGTGGCACGGGATTCGGCAGCGCGGGCTCGCGGTCGCTGTTCGTCGGCGGGTCGGCGGTGCGCGTCGCGGCAGAGCGGACCGTGGTCAAGGCGAAGGACCTCGCGGCGCAGGCGCTCGAGGCGGCGGCGCGCGACATCGAGTACGCCAGCGGCGTCTTCAGGATCGGCGGCACCGATCGCCAGATAGGCTTGTTCGAACTGGCGCAGCGCCAGCCAGGCGCGCACATCCTGCTCGACTCGACCAGCTCGGTCGACGGACCGACGTGGCCCAACGGCTGCCACATCTGCGAAGTCGAAGTCGATCCCGACACCGGCCACATCGAAGTCGTCGCCTATTCCTCGGTCAACGACGTCGGCCGCGTCGTCAATCCGCTGATCGTGCGCGGGCAACTCGACGGCGGTGCCGTGCAGGGGATCGGCCAGGCGCTGTGCGAGCACTTCGTCTACGATCCCGCTTCCGGACAGGCGCTGACCGGAACCTTCATGGACTACGCGCTGCCGCGCGCCGCCACGGTCGGCAGCTTCGTCACCGCGATGGACGAATCCATTCCCTGCCGGAACAACGCGATGGGGGTGAAAGGTGTGGGGGAGCTGGGCACCATCGGCGCCACGCCGGCGGTAGTCAACGCGGCAATCGATGCGCTGACGCGCGCCGGACACGGCGAACGCGCGAGCAGGATGCAGATGCCACTGACTTCGGAGGTCATCTGGCGGGCGAGCCGGCCCTCGGCACAGCCGTGAGCGCGACCGCCCAGCGGGGAACGCCGACATGAAACAGCTGGTGCTGCTGCGTCACGGCGAAAGCGTGTGGAACAAGGAGAACCGCTTCACCGGCTGGACCGACGTCGATCTGTCACCGCAGGGCATCGATGAGGCCCGGGAAGCCGGTCGCGTGCTCAAGGCACGCGGCTTCGGCTTCGACATCGCCTACACTTCGGTGCTCAAGCGCGCGATCCGGACACTCTGGCTCGCGCTCGATGAGCTCGACCTGATGTGGATACCGGTGGTGCGCAGCTGGCGGCTCAACGAGCGGCACTATGGCGCGCTGCAGGGGCTCAACAAAGCCGAGACCGCGGCAAAGTTCGGCGACGAGCAAGTGCTGATCTGGCGGCGCAGCTACGATATTCCGCCGCCCGCGCTGGACCCGAGCGACGAGCGCTTCCCCGGCCGCGATCCGCGCTACCGCAAGCTTTCCGCGGCCGAAATGCCGCTGACGGAATGCCTCAAGGACACCGTCGTGCGCTTCCTGCCGTACTGGCACGAGGTGATCGCGCCCAGCGTGCGCGCCGGCGAGCGCGTGCTTGTCGTCGCCCATGGCAATTCGCTGCGTGCACTGGTGAAGTACCTCGACAACATCGGCGATCGCGACATCGTCGGGCTCAACATTCCCACCGGGATCCCGCTGGTCTACGAACTGACCGACGATCTCAGGCCGATCCGCAGCTACTATCTTGGCGACGCCGACAAGATCGCGCAGGCGACGCAGGCGGTGGCGAACCAGGGGAAGGCCAAGGCCTGACACGCCCGCGCTTCGGGCGGGTGGCTCAAGGCCCGCGGCGCCTAATGCGGCACCTCGCCGAGCACGGTACAGCGGCGGATCACGCGCTTTTGCGTGGCGGGATCGTACGGCGTCGCCCGATGCATCACGCAGCGGTTATCCCAGAGGATCAGTTCGCGGGCCGTCCAGCGATGTTCGTAGGTCAGGTCGGGATGCGGCGCCAGGGCGTTCAATTCCTCGATCAACGCCCGGCCTTCGTCGTACGGCATGCCGAGAATGTATTCGGCATGATCGCCCAGGAACAGGCATTTGCGGCCGGTTTCCGGGTGCGTGCGCACAATGGGTTGATCGACCGGTGGCTTGTCGCGTTTCTGCTCCTCGGTCATCGGGTCCTCGCCGTGCCGCCGCGTGCGTGAAAAATCCAGGTTGTGGACTGCGCGCAGCCCGGCGATCCGCGCCTTCCAGGCGTCGCTGAGGCGCTCGTAAGCGCCGTACATGTCGCAGAAATGCGTCTCTCCGCCGGTCTCCGGCATGACTTCGCCATAGATGATGGTGGCCTGGCCGGTGACGCGTTGCCACGACCCGTCGGTGTGCCACGCGAGCGTGCCCTTGTCGGGATGCTTGCCGTTCGGATTGCCATGCTCGTCGAGGTTGGACAGTCGATACAGTTCCGGATGGCCATCGGCGTGATACTGGTTCATGACATGAATCTGCACTTCGCCGAAGCGGCGCGCGAAGGCGACCTGACGGCCGGGTGGAACTTCCTGCGGCGGAAACAGCAGGACCTGATAGCGCAGGAACGCCTGGTAGATCGCGCGGAAGACCTCCTCGGACATATCCTCCGCCAGTTCCACGCCGGAAATTCTGGCGCCGAGTTTTTCGGTCAATGGGCGGACGGCGAATGGCCAGCGCAGGTCAGCGGTCGAGTTCACGGCTGTCGACTCCATGGAGGTGTCCCTATTTTGGACAAATATATCCGGTCCCGCTCGGATTCTTGAAACAGCCGACCGATTCGGGAATGACCTGTTTCGGCAGCCACAGCACGACCTTGGGGAAATAGATCGCAAAGGCAATCGTGCCGAGGAAGACAACGTAGATGGGCAGCGCCGCGCGCAACGCCTTCGAGAATCGAACGCCGACGAACTTCGACGCCATCAGCAGCACCAGGCCATAGGGCGGCGTGATGAGGCCAAAGGCCAGCGTCGCGATCAGCACCACGCCCATGTGCACGGGATTGATGTTCCCGGCGACTGTCAGCGCATTGACGAGCGGCATGAAGATGATGATGGTCGGGACCGGCTCGATGAAGTCGCCGATGATGGTGAACAGCAGCACCATCAGCAGCATGATGATGTGCGGGTCATTGCCGGCGAGGCCGGTAATCCATTCGGCGATCAGGATCGCCCCGCGCAGGTAGGCGAGCATCCAGCCAAACGCGTTGGCCGCGCCGATCGTGATCAGCGGCAATGAAAAGATCAGCCCGGCGAGGCAGAAATCGTAGGGCAGCAGCCTGATGTGGCCGCGGTTGAGCGCCGGTATGATCACGGCCAGGATCCAGATCGCGGCCACGACGCCGGCTTCGGTCGGCGTGAACCATCCGGTAAGTATGCCGCCCAGCAGAATGAACGGAATCATCAGCGGCAAGGATGCGTCCTTGAAGGCGCGCGCGACGTCGCGAAACGGCGCGCGCGGGCGCCGCATGCCGGCGGGTCCGAAGAAGTAGCAGTAGATCATCAGCCCGAAGCCGATCATGAAGCCGGGCACGACGCCCGCCATGAACAGCCCGGCGATCGAGACGTTGCCAACGGCGCCGTAGACCACCGCCGTGATGCTGGGCGGGACCAGCGCCGCGATCGTCGAAGCGGCGGCGATGATGGCGGCAATGAACGCCGGCTCGTACCCTTCCTTCTTCATCGGACCGCCGAGTGCGCGACTGATCACCGCCACGTCGGCGGTCGTCGATCCGGACATTTCCGAGAAGAACATGCTGAACACGGTCACGACCTGCGACAGGCCGCCGCGAACGTGTCCGACCAGGGCGAGCGAAAGATTGGTGATCCGGCTGACCACGTTGGCCGAACTCATCAGCTCGCCCACCAGCAGAAAGAAGGGAATGGCCAGCAGGGCCTCGGAATCCATGCCATCGAAAATCTTCTGGATGATCGCCGGAAAGGTCACGTCGGTGAAGGCGGCGCCGACGAGCACACCCGCCATCAGCGAGAACGCAACCGGGACGCCCAGATACCCGAAGAATAGAAAGAGGAAGGTCATCAACCCGAGGATCAACGTCGCGCTCATGAGCGCCTCCTGCCTGGCGAGATCGGCAAGATCGGCGCGACTTCGACCAGCGCTTCGGGGGGTTCCCGATGGTCGAATCCTTTGCGGTAGCCGTTGATCAGCTGCTCGATGGTAAACAGCGCAATCAGGGCTCCGGACACGGGAATGGCCGCATAAAGTGAAGCGATGGGTGTCAGCGACGGCATCCTGAAGCTGGAGAAGCCGCGGAGGAAATTGATGTAGCCGAAGTAGACGAGGCAGAACGCAACGCCAAGGACCACAATGCGAATCGTGATCTCGGCGACAAGCCTTGGCGTCCCGCGAAGCGCTTCGGAGACCGCGGTAAGATACAGGTGGTCATTGCGCCTCGTTGCGACCGCGGCGCCGATGAAGATCCCGTAGATGAAGAAAGTCTGCGTGACTTCCTGCAGCCATAGCCAGGGGTGCCCGATCGTGCGGGTCACGATGTCGAACATCACCGTCGTCGAGAAGCCGAACAGCAACAGGCCGCAGAGCATCATCAGGGCCATCTCCAGGACGTCGAACGCTCGCCACTTCAGATGACGCTGTCGCTCGAGCACCAGTTTGTCGGCGATACGCATCGGCGGCTGCCGTGGAGACAAGGGAAAGGGGCCGGCGATCGCCAGCCCCGTGTGGTGCTCAGCCGGCTACTTGACGGCGCCGACCAGGTCCTTGATCTTGACCGCGTGCGGGCCAAGGTCCTTGGCGAGCTTGTCCAGGTACGGAGCGGCGATCTTGGAGAAGCCCGACTTGTCGACATCGGTCACGATCTTCACGCCGATTGCCTTCAGCTTGTCGGCGGACTGATGCTCGAGGTCCAGCGCCTTCGCCGGTTGGGTCCTGCCAACCTCGTCGGCGGCCGCCGTTACCCACTTCTTCTGCTCGTCGGTGAGGCTTTTCCAGAGCTTGTCGCTGATCCAGATGAAGTTGTTGTTGGCTTCATGCTCGGTGATCGACAGCACCGGCGCCACCTCGTAATGCTTGTTGACCAGATAGACATTGACGCCGTTTTCGGCGACGTCGACGACGCCCGTCTGCAGTGACGTGTAGACGTTGCCGAAGGGCATGTGCACGGTCTGCGCCCCGTAGGCCGGGAACATCGTGTCTTCGGTGGCCGTGGCCTGGACGCGGACCTTGAGACCCTTCATGTCTTCGACCTTGTGGATCTCTTTCTTGCTGTACATGTCGCGAAAGCCGAGCGTGATGAGCGCGAGCACGTGCCCTCCCTGCACGGTTTCCTCGATCATGGTCTTGACCGCCTGGACGACTTGCGGATCGGCCAGCGACTTCTTCAGATGATCCTCGTTGCGGAACAGGAAATGCAGCGACATCACGCCGGCCTGCGGCGACAGCGTCGCGGCGTTCGCCGCGGCGCTGATGCAAAACTCGATATCACCGGACTTCATGAGCTGCAGTACTTGGGGCTCCTGCCCGAGCTGCGCGCCGGGATACTGGTCGATGAGCATCGTGCCCTTGCTGAGCTCCTTGAGCTTCTCGGCGAAGGTGTCGCCAGCGATGCCGTAGCCGGTGCCCTTGGGCTGGTCGTAGGCGAACCGGAAGTGCCGGACTTCCTGTCCGCAGGTCGCGGACGACAGGCCGGTCGCGACCAGACCCATGGCGATAGTGCAAACGAAGTGCGACGTTCTGGACATTGTATCCTCCTGATCTGATTTATGTTTTGTTGTCAAATTGCAATTGCGTCCGTGCCGTGGCGGCAAGCCGGCTCGATGCAGCTTCAATCCACAGCGCGAAATGCGAGTCGGGCAGAAATGGGAAGGAGAGCGGCGCGCCTCCTGAAATCGGGCGTTAACCCTACCACGAAGTCCCGGCAGGCGACAATCAAGGGCCGTCGGCAATCGACTGCACGCAGGTCGCGAAACGGGTTCGCAGAAGCGCTTGCGAGCCCGCGTGGGTGCGACCGTGCAACGCGCGCTGCCCACATCCGGCGGCCCGACTTCATGGTACATTCCCGCGAGCTTGCTTGGGCGACGTGCGCCATTGCCATACCGCCGCGCGAGCCCGGGCACACCACGCTGGCGATCGGCAATGCTGACCTGTACGGATTGCGACGCCGCGAATAAAGCCGTCACGACACCAATTGATTCGATGGAGGCCCCAATGCTGAAGATTCCCCGCCCGATGCTCTGTGCGGTGCTCTTGTTCGCCGCTACCTTGCCGGCAATCGCACAACAGGAACCGATCAGAATCGTCGGCCTGGTCGAGCTGTCCGGAACCGGCACGACGTCGGGCACGAACTTCGACAACGGGATCAAGCTCGCGGTGAAGGAAATCAACGCGTCCGGCGGAATTCTCGGCCGCAAGATCGAATACACGTCTATGGACACCCAATCGGCGCCGCAGACCGCGAAGGCGCTGGCGCAAAAGGCGATCGACCAGAATGCCTACGTCGTCATGGGCCCGGTCTTTTCCGGGTCGATCATCGTGAGCATGGCCGAAACCAGGCGCGCCGAGATCACCAACTTCACGGGCGGCGAGGCGGCGTCGATCACGCAGCAAGGCAATCCCTACATCTTCCGCACCTCGTTCACCCAGTCTACGGCGATGCCGAAGGTGGCGCGCTACATCAAGGACGACCTCAAGGCGAAGTCGGTTGCCATCATTTACGTCAACAACGACTTCGGCAAGGGCGGCCGCGACGTGATGATGAAGGCGCTGGAGGCGCAGGGCGTCAAGGTCGTCGCCGACGTGTCGACCGACCCGGGCCAGCTCGATTTCTCGGGCGCGGTGCTCAAGGTCAAGCAGTCCGGCGCGGACGCGCTGTTCGTCTACACCAACGAGGAAGAGTCGGCGCGGGCCCTGCGCGAATTGAAGAAGCAGGGCTACGACAAACCGATCGTCGGCGAGACGACGCTCACCAGCCAGAAGGTGATCGAGCTCGCGGGCGATGCCGCCAACGGCGCGATCGCGCATGTCGGCCTCACCGCCGACGCGCCGCAGCCGACGATCAAGGCCTTCGACGAGAAATTCCAGAAGGAATTCAAGTACAAGTCGGATCACAACGGCCTGAAGGGCTACAGCGCGATGTATATCGTCAAGGTGATGACCGAGCGCAACGGCAAGGTCGATACGAAGGCGCTGGCGGCGGCGATGCACGGCGCCAAGATCAGTGTCAGCGACAATCCTGGCGTGCTGCTCGACGTGACCTACGACCAGAACGGCGACCTCGACCGCGCGGGCTTCATGACCAAGGTAGTCGACGGCAAGCAGCAGGTCATCGCCATCATCCCGGCCGCATCAGGGAAATAACTGGCTGGCGAACCGTACTGCACGGAGACTTGGACATGGCGGAGGCGAATGCGAACGCGTTCGGAATTGCGGGACTGCTGGGGTGGCCGGTAGCGCACTCGCGTTCGCCGACTATCCATAACTACTGGCTCAAGGAGCACGGACTGGCGGGGCGCTACGTCCTGTTTCCCGTGCCTCCCGAGAAGCTGGCAATCGCCTTGCCGGGACTCGCGGCGCTGGGCCTGCGCGGCTGCAACGTCACCACGCCGCACAAGCAGGCGGTCATGCCGATGATCCAGGAGGTGGATCCGTTGGCGAGGCGCATCGGCGCGGTCAACACCATCATGGTCCAGAAGGATGGAACGCTCAAGGGTTTCAACAACGACGGCAACGGCTTCATCCAGAGCTTGCGCGACGCCAAGCCCGCATGGCGGCCCGACAGCGGCCCGATCGTCGTGCTCGGCGCCGGCGGTGCGGCGCGTGCCGTCGTGGCGAGCCTCGCCGATCAGGGCGCGCGCGAGATCCGGCTCGTCAATCGCACCTTCGAGCGCGCGCAGGCCATTGCCAGCGAATTCGGGCCGCCGGTGACCGCGTACGGCTGGGAACAGCGCGGCGAAATCCTGGCCGACGTGGCGCTGCTGGCCAACTGCACCAGTCAGGGCATGGCGGGCAAGCCGGCGCTGGACATCAGCCTCGAGCGCCTGGCGCCCGGCGCGATCGTCGGCGACCTGATCTACACGCCGCCGGAGACGCCGCTGCTCGCCGCGGCGCGAGTGCGGGGCAACCTGACGGTCAATGGACTCGGTCTGCTGCTCAATCAGGCACGGCCGGCATTCCAGGCGTGGTTCGGCGTCCTGCCGGAGATCACGCCGGGCCTGCTGCAGGCCGTCGCAGCGACGTTCTAGGCCGGCCCGATCGCGTTGATGGCCGGCGCAAGGCGGCAGCAGCGATCCGGCACCCCGACTGCGCATCGATGAGCGTCTTCGACGAGCCCAAGATCGACTGCCACAATCACGTCCTCGATCCGCTGAGCTTTCCCTATGCCGCCGACGCGACCTACCGGCCCGCCGGGCAGGAAATCGGCACCGTCGCGCAACTCGCCGCCGTGCTCGAAGCGTACGGAGTGCGCCATGCGCTGATCGTCGGACCGAATTCCGGATACGGTAACGACAACCGCTGCCTGCTCGACGCCATCGCGCGCAACGGAACCCGACACAAGGGTGTTGCCGTGGTGCGCCCGGACGCCGACGCCGGGGAATTGGAGAACCTCAGAGCCGGGGGCATCGTCGGCGTGACGATGAACGCCACATATCACGGCGAAGCGTATTTTGCGGATGCGGGCCCGTTGCTGGCCAGGCTCGCGGCGCTGGACCTGTTCGTCCAGGTCCAGGTCGAGCGCGATCAGATGGTGAGCCTCGCGCCGCTGCTGCTGCGCTCTGGCGCGCGCGTCGTGATCGACCATTGCGGACGACCCGCGCCGGAAGCTGGAATCGGCCAACCGGGCTTCAAGGCAGTGCTGGAACTCGCGCGCAGCGGGCGTGCCTGCGTCAAGCTCTCCGGCTATGCAAAATTCTCCCGACTGCCGTATCCATACCCCGATGTTCGCCGGTACGTTGACGCGCTGGTCGACGCCTACACGCTCGATGCCTGCGTGTGGGGCTCGGACTGGCCGTTCCTGCGGGCAACCCAGCGTTTGGATTACGGGCCGCTGCTCAAGCTCGTCGAAATTCTGCTGCCCGATCGCGCCAGCCGGCAGAAGCTCTTCTGGGACACGCCGCGTGCGCTGTTCGGATTCAGAGCGTGACCACCTGGTGCGGCGTGCGACGCGCACCGCGGGCCGCAGGACCTGGCAAGACGCTCCGCTCGCCTCAGTCGGGTTTGATGCGCGCCTGCTCGACGACATGCTTCCAGCGCGCGATCTCCTTCGCGATCTTTGTCCCGAACGCCTCGGGTGTCGTCGGCGCCGCCTCGGCACCCTCGGCATCCATCCAGGCCTTCAGCGCGGGCGCCCCAAGCGCCCGATTGATCTCGCCATTGAGCAGCGCGATTACCGCCGGTGGCGTTTGCGCAGGCGCGACGATTCCGTACCACTGGACGGCTTCGAAGCCCGGCACGCCGCTCGTGGCGATGGTCGGCAAATCGGGCATGCTGCCGACCGGCTGCAGACCTGACACCGCCAATCCGCGCAGGTGGCCGGCCTTGACCTGCTGCTGAACCGCAGGTACGCCGGTCATGATGATTTCGACCTGTCCGCCCATGACATCGGCGATGGCCGGGGCGGTGCCGCGGTACGGGATGTGTTCGATGTCGGTGCCGGTGCGCAACTTGAAGTACTCCATCGCGATGTGCGCTGCGCTACCGTTGCCGCCGGATGCGTAGCGCAATGCGCCCGGCTTCGCCTTGGCCAGCGCAATTAGTTCCTGCACGCTGCGCGCCGGCACCGCCGGATTCACGACCAGCACATTCGGGACAACGGCGATCATCGCCACCGGGGCGAAACTCGTGACCGGATCGTAGCGAAGATTCGGATAAATCGACGGGTTGACCGCGAGTGTGCCGATGTGTCCCATGAGCAGGGTGTAGCCGTCGGGTGACGCGCGCGCGACCTCGGTCGCGCCGATGGAGCCCCCCGCGCCGGGCCTGTTGTCGACGACGAAGGGTTGGCCGAGCGCGTCCTGCAACCTCTGGGAAATGGCGCGGGCGAGAATGTCCGTCGAGCCGCCGGGCGTGAACGGAACGACCAGGTGCACTGGCCGCGCCGGCCAGCTCGATTGGCCTCGCGCCCACCAGCTTGCGCCGGCGACAAGCGCTGCCCCGCCGACAAGCAGGCGGCGGCGTGGCCCCGAATGCGCGCCACGGGCCTGCTCCAAGGCGTGCCGACGGCAGTGCGCACTCATCGGGCCAGCGCGTCAGTGGTCGTCATTGCCATTGGCCCGGTCCGGCTGCCGATTCGTCTGGCGTTTCTCCAGCTGATTTATCTTCTTTGCCAATTCGTTCAGTTTCTTGAATTGGACCATGTTTCGCAACCACGTATGGTGCGGAACGACGGGCACGCCGGAGGCATAGATGCCGCTCTGATCGATGTCGGACGGCACGCCGCTGCCCGCCAGGATGCTGACTCGATCGGTCAGGTGCGTATGCCCGGCGATGAGTACGCCGCCACCGATGAGGCAATTGGAGCCGATCGCCGCCGAACCCGCGATGCCGGTGCATGCGGCAATGGCGGTGTTGCGCCCCACCGTCACGCCATGGGCAATCTGGATAAGGTTGTCCAGGCGCACTCCCGAATCAATGAAGGTATCGTCGAGCGCGCCGCGATCGATCGTGGTGTTGGCGCCGATTTCCACGTCGTCGCCGATGACGACCCGTCCGATTTGCGGCACCCGCTCCCAGTGATCCCCGGCCCATGCGTTGCCGAAACCGTCGGAGCCGATGACGGCGCCGGAATGAATGCGGCAATGATCGCCCACCACGCAGTTCGCATAGATCACGACGCGCGGCATCAGCACGGTGCCGGCGCCGATCGTCGAGTTCTCGCCGACGAAGACGCCCGCCTTGAGTTGTGCGCCCTGGCCGATCTTCACCGCAGCTTCGATGACCACGTTGGGGCCGATTTCGACGTCGGATGCGAGCGTGGCCGAAGGCGCTATCACTGCCGTCGGATGGATCGCCGCCCGGGATACCGGCCTGGGATTGAAGTACTGGGCAATGCGGGCAAAGACCAGCCCCGGTTCGGGGCAAATCAGGTACGACATGCAATCAGGCAAGCCGGCGGCGTTGCGAACGACCGCCGCGGTCGCCGCGCTGTCGACGAGTTCGGCGGTCAATTTCCGCGTGTTCAGGAACGTTATCTGGCCGGGCCTCGCCGACTTTAGTGCAGCCACGCCGTCAATCACGGCGTCGGCGCCGACCAGCTCCGCCGCAAACCGGTGTGCCAGTTCGGACAGCAGTTTCGATTTCGGTTCCGACATCATGGGTCCATCCATCGCTTCAACGCCGAAGTGCCCGGAAGTGCGGGCCAACAGTTG
>Ga0209048_10001209_pt1 | contig 26850 bp, 27 predicted proteins | sample FrelakmetCRP12CR_FD_187146 | JGI IMG/M metagenome (GOLD analysis project Ga0209048, IMG submission 187146) | Freshwater lake sediment microbial communities from the University of Notre Dame, USA, for methane emissions studies - CRP12 CR (SPAdes)... | ecosystem: Environmental > Aquatic >... | reverse complement strand
GGACATGGATGCCTACCGCAAGGCCGGCATGGCACTCTACAAGGCCTGCAAGGATGCCGAGGGCTTGAAGGACTGGACTCGCTACGGCACAACCATCGTTGTTTCATGGTGCGACGAAGTCGGCGCGCTGCCCACCCGCAACTTCAGCGCCGGTTCCTTCGAAAACGGGAAGAATCTCTACGCCCCGGTGATGCGCGAGAAAATCGTCATCACCGACAAAGGCTGCTTTGGCTGTCCCTCGCCGTGCGGGAAGTACAGCCGCAGCAAGAAATACAACAGTTACGTTGAGGGTCCGGAATATGAGACCATTGGTCTGATGGGTTCCAACCTGGGGATCGACGATATCGAGGCGGTGGCGCAGGCCAACCTACTTTGCGATGACCTGGGCATTGACACCATCAGCACTGGCAACGCCATCGGCTGGGCGATGGAATGTTATGAAAAGGGAATCTTCACGAAAAAGGATACCGACGGACTGGATCTTAAATTCGGTAATGTGGAAGCAACTTTTACGCTCATAGAGAAAATTGCCCGTCGTGAGGGGCTCGGCGCATTGCTCGCGGAGGGCGTGAAGCGTGCTTCCAAAAAGGTGGGCAAGGGCAGCGAGAAATTTGCCATCCAGGTCAAAGGTATGGAGCAATCTGCTTACGCCACCCACAACGCCACAGCCATGCTTTTGGCGTACATGACCTGCGACGTGGGCGCGCACCACAACCGCTCGTGGGCCATCACCTACGATTTGCAGGTAGGCCGCGAGAAGGTTGTCCCTGAAAAAGTGGCGCGGGTCATCTGGCTGCAGAACTTCCGCCCGATGTTCGATGTGCTGGGCGGCTGCCGCCTGCAGTGGGTGGAATTGGGTATTGACCGCGACCTTTACGTCCCAGCGTTAGAAGCCATCACCGGCATCCACCGTTCCTGGGATGACCTGGATAAGGTTGGCGAGCGCATTTGGAACCTGACCCGCCTATTCTGGGCACGCGAAAATGAAGGCTTTGGCCGCACTTGGGATATGCCCTCCCCGCGCTTTTACGAGGACGCCCCCAAAAGTGGCGCCACCAAGGGCCAGATCACCAAGATCGAAGACGTTAACCGCCTGCTGGACATGTATTACGAGCAGCGCGGCTGGACCTCGGATGGATTGCCGAAACCCGAGACGATCGAGAGCCTTGGCTTGAAAGCGGTGGTCGCCTGAAATGCCTGCAACTCTTCGCCCCAGCGGATCCCTGCGTGACCTGGTCGGCGGACAGGATGAAGTCCAGGTAGAAATCGGGCGAACTGTTCGGGCGACGCTGACCTCACTCGGCATTGTGCCAGAGGTAATCGCGCTGGTGGTGGTCAACGAGGAACAGCGATCAAAGGATTATGTGATACAAGAGGGAGATATTATCCGGGTTCTCGCCGTGATCGGCGGCGGATAAAAAACTTCGGACGGCATCCAGACTGCCGTCCGATAAATTTATATGTGGGGGTTTGGATTACTTTACAATCGTCTGGATCTGCTCGTGCATATACAGAGGCACATAGTACCGTCCACCGGAGTTCTTGCCGCTGGAACCGGAGGCCTTCCACCCGCCAAACGGCTGGAAGCCCGGCCAGGCACCGGTCGTAGCACCCTGGGGACGATTGGCATATGCAACGCCCGACTCAATCTGATCGAAAAACCACCCAGTTTCATTTTCACTGCCGTAGAAACCAGCCGTCAACCCGTAATTCACTTCGTTGGCATGCTGCATGGCTTCTTCGAGGTTCTGTACTTTGCCAATGGTTGTAATTGGCAGGAACATTTCGTGTTTCCACAGGCGGTGCTGGAGCGGCAATTCAACTGCCAGGGACGGCTCACAATACCAACCTTTGTCAAACAGGTTGCCGGTCCGCACGCGCCCGCCGGTCAGGAATTGGCCACCGCCAACCGTTATTTCTGCGCAGTATTTCTGGAAGTCTTGATAGGCGCTTTTGTTGATGACTGGCCCCAGGTAAACGCTGCGTTCGGTCGGATCGCCGATGGTCAATTTTTCGGTCATGCCTTTGAGGCGGGTGGTTAATTCGTCATATACCTGCTTTTCGATAAAGACTCGGGAGGCTGCCGAGCATTTTTGCCCCTGCAGACCAAATGCCGAGCGGACGATGCCCAGGGCAGCGCGTTCCAGATCAGCATGACGCGAAACAATGACAGCATTCTTTCCTCCCAATTCCAAGAGGATGGGACGCATCCAGTTGCAGGCCGAGAAGTCGCGGTAGATTTTTGCGCCTACATCGAAAGAACCCGTGAAGGTCGCCCCATCCACGGCGCAGGTGACGAGTGCCTGGCCAAGTGTGCTACCCGGCCCGGTGACGAAGTTGAGCACTCCTTCCGGCAGGCCTGCATCCCGGAAGCATTCCGCCAGCAGGCGCACGATCCAGGCTGTATCGGTGGCAGGCTTGATAACGACCGTGTTGCCAGTTACCAAGGCCGCGCCAGTGGGACCGCCGGTCAGTGCAAAGGGGAAGTTGAACGGGCTGATCACCAGCCAGACACCGTAAGGTCGTAAAACGGAAAAGTTGGTCGTGTCGTAGCCAACCAAAGGGTCCTTACCCATCTCGATTGTGTAACCCTGGTTGGCCTCCACCTGGTTGCAGGCATATTTAATAAGGTCGGCAGTTTCCTGCACGTCGCCGAACGATTCCATGCGGTTCTTGCCCACTTCCAGGGACATTGCCGCGCTCAACTCGAAAAGCCGTTCTTCGATCAAGGCGGCGGCATTACGTAAAATGCGGACGCGTTCCTGCCAGGACGTGTGGCTCCAACCCGGGAAGGCTTTGCGGGCAGCCTCCAAGGCCTGCCCGGCATGCTTTTCATTGCCTTTTTGCATCAAGGCCAATGTCCAGTCCAGGTTGACAGGCGAAAGGTCTTCAAACTTTTCATTCGCAAACACATCCTTGTTATTGATGAGCATCGCATATTCTTTACCGAGGCTGGCTCTGACTTTCGCCAGCGCAGCCTCGAAGTGGGTGTGCATTTCCTCCGGCGGATTGAACATGGTCGCGTAGGTAAGTTTGAATTCCATTTTTTCTGTCTCCTGTACAAGAACTTCCCGGCAGTATATTTCCCTGAAAGATATTCCAAGTCAAAGTATAGTGCAGGGGAGGACCGATGTCAATATAAATAGATAAAAAAAGTCCTAATTATGATAAATCGTTAATAAGATGAGTTCACAACTGGCATTTGCCTGCCAATATTATTAGTCGTAACGTATAATTCCAGCCATGAAACCCGACCGCATTTCATCCTTTTTGGCGGGATATCAGGAATGGTTATTGGCAGGACAGTAAGAATATCGTTATTTCTCTCAGACCTGAAAAGGAATCTGCATGGTTGAATTGCTAAAAAAATTGCTGGCTCGCTGGGGGAGAGTAACGCTCATTATTATTTTTCTGGCAGCGATTGGCCTGATGACCCGGTATTTGGCCCTGCCGAACCCCGTGGTTGCGGTGGCGGATCTGAAACCGTTCTCGCTCGATGGGTACCACCGTCTACTTATCCTTGCCCCGCACAGCGATGACGAGACACTAAGTTCTGCGGGGTTGATCCTGGAGGCGCAACGGGCCGGCATCCAGGTGCGCGTGGTGATCGCCACAAACGGCGATGGCTTTCTGTTCGCCACGATGCAGGATTTCCGGAAAATTTATCCAAAGCATTCGGATTTCATCCACCTGGGAGAACTGCGCCAGCGGGAATCACTGGCCGCGCTGGCTACTCTGGGAGTACGGCCGGACCAGGTCACTTTTTTAAGTTATCCTGACCGCGGTACGCCTGCTCTGTGGAACGACCACTGGGCGGCAACCAACCCCTATCGCTCACCCTTCAGTGGTGATATTAAAAGTCCCTATTCGATCACGTACAACCCGCAATCGGTTTATGCCGGTGCCGATTACCTGGCAGATGTGACCTCCATCATTGAGACCTACCGCCCTGATCTGATCGTTTACCCGCATCCCCAGGATGTTCATCCGGATCACTGGGGAATGAACGTATTCACCCGCCTGGCGCTCACGCTCATCCGACACAACGACCCATCTTACAATCCCACAGAATTGACCTATCTTGTCCACAGGCCGGATTTTCCGGAAATCAAGGGCCTAAAACCGCAAGACAGCCTTACTCCCCCTACAATCCTGTATGCACTTTCCTCCGATTGGTATCGCCTGGATTTGACCCCTGCCGATATAACCCTCAAAGGCAGGGCGTTGCAAGCCTACCGCAGCCAATTGCCGCTGCTTCACAACCTGATGAATAGCTTTGTGCGCGCCAATGAGACTTTTGCTCCCGTACAATATAAGGAACTGGCGACTGCTGCACAAGGCGACCCGTACGACCCTTCCACCTGGGTGGATGCTTCCGGTCAGCTGGTACCGCCGGTTCAACTGGACCCAGTCGGAGACTATGCAACCCGTAGTTTCGTCCCGGCCGGGGACCTGACCGCGGTTTACGCAGCCCGGGATATAAAAGGCAACTTGCTGATCTGTGCCCAGGCACGGGAAGAAACCATCCCAGAAATCACCTACATCCTGCACATGAAGGTGCTGAATGACAATGGTATCGTTGCTTACCAGGCCCGGACAGGGGTGACCCACACCGGCTGGTATGCACTGCATCGTTCCGGTGTCTATTCCTGTGCCAAAGTTTCCCTGGTGGTCCTGAGGAATTCATGGGCAGTCTTCGTGGGGGCTACCACCGAAGGCGGGGGACGCATCGAGGACGAAACCGCCTGGCAGATGGTCTATATCAACAGGCCATAAGAAATGCCTGATCTGGTAATTCGTCCGTACCAGCCCGCTGACCGCCAATCCGTCTTCCGAATTGGGGGAGACACCGCCTTCTTCGGAGCCCTCATCGAAGCCTACATGGAAGACCGGAATTCTTTCCTGGATGCCTTCTATGCCTATTACACCGATCTGGAACCGGAGCACACCTGGGTGGCCTGTGCAGACGGTAAAGTGGTCGGCTTCCTGGCTGGCTGCGTGAACACCCGCGTCCATAACCGGAAAATCCTGCGCGTAATTATCCCTCGAATGGCTGGCAACCTGTTGCGCGGCAAGTACCATTTTGGGAAACTCTCCATGTTTTATTTTTGGGGTCTACTGGGAGGCCTGCTTCACAGGGAATTCACCCAGGTTGACCTGGACATCTTTCCTGCCCACCTGCATATTAACGTGGATTCTGACTGGCGCAGGAACAAACTCGGTTTGCGGCTGATGAAAGCCTACCTCGGGCAATTGCGTGAATTGGGCGTATCCGGTGTCTACCTGGACACCACAAGCTTGAACGAAGTTGCCTGCCGGTTATATGAGAAAATTGGCTTCCGTCTGCTGGATACCCGTCCGAATCATTTTTGGGGAAAATGGTTCGGGCGTCCGGTGAACAATCTCTGCTATGGATTGAAGTTATCGACATGATCTGGATAAAGCAGAGGGCTGGATGAATTTAAAAAACGCTGAGTCTTCCTGGACTCAGCGTTTTACATGAGGGTGGGCATTAGCGTCAGAACATTCGAGACTCCTGCCCAAGGAGGATACCATTTCTGGCAACGTGAACTGAGTGGAAAGTTACAAAGTAATGAGGGGAGTAATATAAAGGAGATTGGTCATAAACATGATGACAAAAACCCTCAAAATGGGGTTACGCAAAGATTAAGAGACGAATAACATGGATGATAGTCATTGTGCATTGCATGATTTTCCAGGGGATCCTGCCGGGAAATCGAAAGGAAAGCGATTCATCATGCTCCATCGAGGAAGGAAATAATGCGAATCCAACATAGCTACGGTCCACATAGCTTTCCTTACAACTCCAGAGGTGATATTGGTTTTCAATTCAGTTTTGCATTTCAACCAATTGTGGATGTCCGCAATCAGGAAATCATTTCTTTTGAAGCGCTGGTCCGAGGACCACATGGTGAACCTTCCAACTCCGTCTTCGCCCAAGTAAACAATCATGATTTTGGAAGATTTGATGAGGCATGTCACCAAAAAGCAATCCACCTAGCCAGCAAGTTAAAGATTCCAAACAGTTTATGTCTAAACCTATCTGCCCAAGGTTTATACCAGATAGACTCAAGTATTATAACGACCTTCCACGCATCCATGGAAAGTGGCATTCCAGTAGAAAACATCATATTTGAAGTACTCGAGACGGATAACCTGACTGATCAACAAACTTTACTTCAATATTTAAAACTGATCAATGACTTTGGTTTTAAAACCTCCATAGATGATTTTGGAGCCGGGTATTCCGGCTTGAAGCTGTTGGTAAAATACCAACCGACTTATATAAAACTAGATCGCCACTTAATTGGCAATATTCAAGAAAATATGATCAAGCAATGTGTTTTTAGGGGCATCCAGCAGATCTGCGACCGATTATCCATAGAAATTGTCGCTGAAGGGGTTGAACAGGCTGCGGAATACCGTTGGCTGAACCAAGCAGGAGTAAAAATCTTTCAGGGATATTATTTTGCGCGGCCAGCCTTTGAGGCATTACCAGAGGTTTCTCATAAGGCTTTTGCAATGTGAAGGTTGATTTTTTAATAATTAATAAGACGACTCTCCAGAATAAACCAAAGTGGGTGGCTCGTAAGATTGCTTTCTCATCAGTATCTTATCAGGCAAATTTGAGGAAAATATTATAGCTCACAGGAAGGGGCGAGACTAATTTCCATTAAAGCAAATCTCCTGGAGCACGGCTTATCATCAGCGGCATTGTTTGTTTTGAGCGGTATAACTTTCATACTTCACATGTGGGGAAAAGTGTATCTGAGCGGACGTCATTTCCCCGCATTGGGTTCGCGGTTGGTCCGAGATTTGGCGGATAAAACTCTCAGCCAGAACCACACTTTCAGGGTAGAATCTCACACAACCAAAAAAATATAGAAAGTAATGGATGCAGTTGTCGATAAGATTTCACAATGCCCATCCTAACCCTCACCACAGACTTCGGAACAAAAGATGGCTTCGTCGGCACGCTGAAAGGCGTCATCTGGGGTATATGCCCCGCAGCGCAGATCGCCGATATCAGCCATGAAATTTCCCCACAAAACGTGCTTGAAGGCGCATTCGCCCTCTGGCGCGCCTATATGTTTTTCCCGTCTGGAACCATCCACGTGGCGGTCGTTGACCCCGGGGTGGGAACATCCCGCCGCCCGATTGCGGCGCGTCTTGGTGTCTATACCTTTGTGGGTCCGGATAATGGCCTGTTCACTCCCATGGTCGAGGACGCTGAAAAGCACGGCTGGCCGGTGGAAATCGTCCACTTGATGAACGAGAAATACTTCCTGCCAAACGTCAGCCGTACATTTCACGGACGTGATATTTTTGCTCCGGTGGCAGCTCACCTCTCTAATGGTGTCCCGCTAGCGATCCTGGGGCCAGCCCTCACGGACCCGGTGCGGCTGCAAATGCCCAAACCCAAAAAGACCGCCGATGGTTGGGAGGCACATATTACTGTGATTGATATCTTTGGCAACTGCACTACCGACCTGCCAGCTCCTGCGCTTATCAAAGTCAATCAGGTCACCTTCCGTCTTCGCGGATGGGAAGTGCACGGCCTGGTGACTTCATACGGCCATAAAAAACCCGGCGAGTTGGTGGCGCTGGTGGACAGCGAAAACTATATCGAGATTGCCATCGTCAACGGCAGCGCTGCGAAAATTTTGGGCGCGCAGGTGGGGGATGTGGTGGAAGTGGTAACGGAGGTAGTAACAATTTAGTGCGTTATTACGGTTTCTACATGAATGAATACCCTCTCGTGGTTGAAAACCTCACCTTCCAATATCGTCGCCGGTCTGAACCGGCGATAGAAAAAATACAATTTTCCATCCTAGCGGGCCAGGTGATTCTGATCGCAGGTTCGAGCGGCTGCGGTAAGACAACGCTAATGCGTTGTATTAACGGACTCATCCCGCATACATATCAGGGGGAGATGAGCGGCGATATTCGCCTGTTTGGCAAGTCCGTGGCAGGGATGGGACTGGCTGATATCTCTCAAACAGTCGGCACCCTGCTTCAGGATCCCGAACGCCAAATCCTTGGCAGTTATGTGATGAACGAAGTCGCTTTCGGGCTGGAGAGCCTGGGGATCCCGCGAAAGGAGATCACCCCGCGGGTCGAGAAGGCTCTTGATCGCCTTGGCATCCTGCATTTGCGTGACCGTGAGACCTTCAGCACTTCCGGCGGAGAAAAGCAGAAAATTGCCCTGGCCGGGGTGCTAGCAATGGAACCCAGGATTCTCCTGCTGGATGAACCACTTTCCAGTCTTGACCCAGCCTCAGCCCAGGAGGCGTTGCGGGCTTTCCGCCAGCTGGCCGACGAAGGTATCGCAGTAATGATCGTCGAACACCGGGTGGAAGATGTGCTTTCCATCCACCCGGATGTTTTCATGTATTTGGAAGAGGGGAAGATGATCTATCTGGGCGACACGGACGGGTTGATGGAGGTGGTGGACTATCGCCGCATCAAACTCCCGGCGCGTGTCGTCCTGGAACGCGCCCGCCGGGATCCGGCCCCGGTCTTCGTGCCGGCAGCCAAGCCCAAGGTCCGGCAGGAAACGCTGGTGCAATTTGAGAGGGTCCACTTTCAATATAATGAGGATGGACCTGAAGTCTTGAAAGGTCTCAATTTTAATATCAACGCTGGAGATGTAATTGCTGTCCTGGGACACAATGGCTCGGGCAAGACAACCATGGTCAAGCACGCTCTGGGCTTGCTCAAGCCGACCGAGGGACGCGTCATGCTCGAAGGTCAGGAGACGCGCAAGATGACCGTGGCTCAAGCTGCCCATACAGTCGGTTATGTCTTCCAAAGCCCGTCGCAGATGTTGTTTGCCCCAACAGTGAGAGATGAACTAGCTTTTGGCCCGAAGAATCTGGAATATTCAGCGGAAACGATTACCAAAAATGTGGATTGGGCTATTGAAACTGTCAACCTACGAAGTGAAATGGATATGCCGCCACTGGCGCTTTCGTTCGGCCAGCAGAAGCGCATCAGCATTGCAGCAATCCTGGCAATGCGCTCACGGATCCTGATGATGGATGAACCCACCGCTGGACAGGATTACTGGAACTATCAAGCCTTCATGGACGCCATTTTACAGATGCCAGGATTCGACGCGGTCATCTTCATCACCCACGATTTAGACCTGGCGGTGATTTATGCCAACCGCATTTTACTGGTCTACAGCGGTGAGATTGTGGCAGATGGAAAACCCCAAGAGGTGCTGAAAGACGAAAATCTTCTTCGTTCGTGCCGCGTTTTACCAACTTCATTGCTAAAATTGAATATGGAATTCCTGCCGAAGACAGGCAGGTTCTATCGGGCAGAAACTCTGGCACATGTTCAGAGTTAATGTTTATGTAACCCCTATTCTCATTTCTCAAAAGGAGGAAGAAATGCAAAAGAAGTCATGGAAGTTCGGGACGCGTGAGGTGGTCTACTCAGCCATCGGCGCGGCGTTGTATGCGGTCCTGAGCCTGGCAACCAACTGGATCCAGTTGCCGTCGGCCGGGAATGTTTCTTTCCGCCCCGCCATCGTCATCCCGATGTTCTTTGGCGTGGTCTTTGGCCCCATTGTCGGTTTCATTGCCGGCTTCCTGGGCAACATCATCAGTGACCTGATCGCTGGCTACGGTTTCTGGTTCTGGTGGGATCTGGGCAACGGTATCATTGGTATGATCCCCGGCTTGATCGCGGTCACGATGACGACCTACAACGCTGTCAAGGATATCGTATGGGCCGAGTTGTTCTCAGCCATTGGCGTTCTGGTAGGCATGGGTATTGCTTCGGTTTCCGAGATGTGGGTCTCCGGGGCGGATATCAGCACGGTCATCTTCGCCAACTACCTCCCTGCGATCATCCCGGACCTGATCAACGGACTGATCCTCTTGCCAATCCTGATGATCGCTTACGCCGCGATCGTTAAACGCTCCGGACGCTGATTTAATACCCTCACTCCTTGCCTGATTCAGGGGGTACCCATAGAGGTTGATATTCCCTTTGGGTATGAAGTACTTTTCGAGGAGAGGGGCAAGGAGTGAGGGAAGCGAACCACTGATTTCAATCTAATAAATGCTGGTTACCTGGCGCTACCGTCTTCGTAACGGGCTGATGGAGAAGTTTGATCCGCGCGCCCGCTGGATCTTCTCCCTGGCCTTTCTTTTTGCCGTCACAATGTTCTGGGACGCGCGGTTTTTGGCATTTTTCTTTATTATCGCATTTACCTGGTACTTTTCTTCCCGGGCCAGGTGGAAGGAAACACGCCGCGGCTGGTACCTGATCGGGTTTATTCTTTTCATGATGATCGTTGTCAACACCATAATCACCGGCGGAGGGGCGGGAGGTGTAGTCCCGCCGGGGGGCCATCCAGTCTGGCCGCAGGGAAGCACTATCCCGCTGTTCGGCTGGCATTTCCATTTCGGTCTGACATGGGAGCGGCTCTGGTTTGCCATTTGCCAGATTCTGCGTATTGGTGGGATTTCAGCAATCTTCCTTATCATTCCCTATACAATGGACCCGCGCGTCTATGGCGTGACCTTTCGCGGGCTAGGTTTGCCGGACCGGTTTGCCTACTCGATGGAACTGGCCTTTCGCTATGTCCCGACCCTGGCGCGTGATTTCGGTACCACCCTCGACGCTCAGCGCGCGCGCGGCTACGAGATCGAACGTGTCAAGGGTGGGATAGTCAAACAAATCATTCGTATCGCCCCGTTGATCGTCCCGGTGACGATGAATTCCATCCTGACCGGGGAAGACGTGACCAATGCGATGGATTTACGCTGCTTTGGTACGCGTCCACGCACCTGGCTGAATAAACTGACCTATCACTGGCAGGATCATGCCCTGATCGCTTTTTCCATTTTCCTGTTGTTGGGTGGGATCGTGACGAAATATGCATTCCATATTGGCAACTTCTGGGTCCCGGATTTCTGGCTGAGGCTGGCGGGAGGATAAAAAAACCAGGGCCTGCACCGAGTTGTGCAGGCCTTTTCATTTTCGTTGCTGATTATTCCAGTAGCGACTTCCAGTCCAGCGTTTCTGCGGTTTTATGCAGGCGGTGGTCATCGTCAACGACCATATAGGTCAGGTGTGTAAAGGTTTTTTCGGCAAGTACTCGCGTGGCTGGCAATTGGATGAGTTCATCCTGTGTGCCCTGGACAATAACAGTGGGAATATCTATTGTCACCGGTAGAATCAAGGTGAACTCGGGCAGGGTCAGTGCCGGAGCCAGTAACACCAGTTTCCGAACTTGACCGGGAGCCTGCGTTGCAAATAGTGCAGCCATCAGCCCGCCCAGGCTGGAGCCGATAAGAATCCAGCCGGTCCCGTTTCCGAGAATGGCTTTGAGTTGGTTCATTCGCTCAGGCAAATCCCCGTCGAAATTGGGCGTAACCATGCCGGGAAACATCCCGCGCAAAAGTCGGGCTTTGTACGTCTGGTTCTTTTCCTTGCCCGAGCCATGAATAAAAATAATGCGAGTGGGATCAAGCATTTACTGATTATAAAGCAACCCGGATCTCTCCATGAAATCCGGGTTGTTGATTTACGATCAGAATAATCTTATTTCGCAGTGACGAAGACCACAGCCACCATCCCCGCGCCCGTGTGGACAGACAACCCCGGCGTAATGTCAGTGAAAATAATTTCGTCCGGGCAAGGCAGTGCGGTGCGCAGCAGGTCTTCGAACTGGTGGGCCGCTTCCGGGGCCTTGACATTCAGGAGAGCCATTTTCTCAATTTTACGCCCGGCAGCTTTTTCAACGGACAGCTCAATGGCGCGGTTCCAGGCTTTGGTCTGGGTACGGATCTTTTCCAGCAGTTCCAATTTTCCGTTCTGTATGGTCAAGACAGGTTTGATGTCCAACAAACCAGCCATGCCTGCCGCCAGATGACTTACGCGTCCACTCATGGCGATGTATCTTAAAGTAGCCAGTGCCCCAAAGAGATGGGTCCGGCTGCGGACATCTTCTGCGACTGCAAGAGCCTCCTCGATGGATGCGCCGTTCGCGGCTGCTTCAGCCGCCGCTAAAACCATGTAGCCCTGTCCCATGGCCAGACTGCGCGTATCGAGCACTTCGATGCGCTTGCCGGGGAGCATCCCGGCTGCCTGATGGGCTGATGCATATGTTGCGCTCATTTCGCTGCTGATGTTCATGCAAAGCACCGCATCTGCACCGGAATTGAAGGCTTGTTTAAAGGCTTCGACAAATTGACCGGGAGAGGGAGCGGCTGTGGTGGGGAGTTTCCCTTCCTTGTCGATCCGTGCAAAAATTGCATCGTTGTTGATTTCATAAACGTCGCGAAAACTCTCATCTCCAAACTGGATGAGGATGGGGACTTGCACAATACCATGTTTCTTCGCCAGTTCGAGAGGCAAACTTGAATCAGTATCTGTGATAATTGCTATGTGAGACATTTTTTCTCCAAAGTTGACTTGTTATATTTAACACAATGTTGAGCGCCAAGGTTCGTTTTTCATATCTTCCATGTTTTGGCTACGCCATATGATTTTCAAGGTCTTTTTGGAAATTCCATGATAGAGAGAAAGATATGTGTTTGTGGGATGGGCGAAATCCCCCAATAAATCCAAATTCCCTTTTGCCGGTGTGATCCCTGGAGAACATTCTTTATCTTGACAACAGGAAGAAGTTTGGTGTATTATTAGGTACCCCACCCCCCCGGGGGGGATAGGAGCGAAAGATGAAGAACGAAGAATCCTTGAAACGGTTGAAGATCGTCGAGGGTCATATGGGCGGTGTGATCCGCATGATGGAAGAGGATGCCTATTGCATTGATGTTATCCGCCAGATCCAGGCGGTGCAGGCGGCGCTGAACAAAGTCAGCGCGGGCATTCTTGAAGATCATCTCAACTCGTGTGTTACCACTGCCATCCGCGGGGAGAACCCGGCGGAGCGCGAGCGCGTGTTAAAAGAAATCACGGATGTGTTTGAGACCGCTACGAAAGTGTAGCGTTTACCCAAAATTAATAATAAGGAGAAAACCATGACCACCATTACTTATGAAGTTCCCGCCATCAATTGCATGCACTGCGTGCACACCATCCAAACCGAGGTCGCGGATCTGGCTGGCGTCAAGTCTGTCAAAGCGGACGCGACTTCAAAGAAAGTCGAAATCGTCTTTGAAGCTCCGGCATCCGAGGAAAAGATCAAGGCGCTGCTGAAAGAAATCAATTACCCCGTAGCAGCGTAAATAACCAGCAACTTTTGGGGCACGGCAGCAGCGTGTCCCAATGCAATTATTGGTGAATCATGCCTGAAACAAAACAGCTAACACTCCCCATTACCGGAATGACCTGCGCCAATTGTGTGGCCACGGTCGAACGCGGCCTTAAGAAGCAAGATGGCGTACAGGTGGCAGTGGTCAACCTGTCATCTGAACGGGCGACGGTGACGTTTGACCCATCGGCGGTGGGCCTACCAGACTTGGTAGCCCGTGTGGCGCGCGCCGGGTACGGGGTCGCGACCGGCGAGGCAGACCTGGTCATCAAGCGGCTGGCGGACGACAACGATGCCCGCCGCCTGGAAAAAGCCCTGGCGAAACTCGAAGGTGTTCTCGAAGTTTCGGTTAGCATTACGACAGAGCGGGCACGGGTGAAGTACGTGCCGACCGTGGTGAGCCAGGCTGAGATCCGGCAGGCAGTTGCCAGGTCCGGTTTTGAAGCTGTGGAGCTGGGTGGCGAGGCTGAAGATGCCGAAGCAATGGCTCGCGAACGTGAAATTAACGAGCAGCGTCGTCTGCTCATCATTGGCCTGGCCTTCGCCATCCCGCTGTTCCTGTTCTCGATGGCGCGGGATTTCATGCTGTTGGGTGAGTGGGCGCACGCGGGTTGGGTGCAATGGCTGATGTGGGCAGTGGCCACGCCGGTGCAGTTCTACGTGGGTGCCCAGTATTACGTGGGCGCGTACAAGTCGCTGCGCAACCGATCGGCCAACATGGATGTGCTCATTGCAATGGGCTCGTCGGTGGCGTATTTTTATTCTATTTTTGTGGTACTGAATGTTATTTCCGGGCACGTCTATTTTGAGACCGCGGCGGTCATCATCTCGCTAATCCGCCTGGGAAAATTCCTCGAGGCGCGCGCCAAAGGGCGTACCAGCGAGGCAATCAAAAAACTGATGGGCCTGCGCGCCAAGACTGCCCGAATCGTGCGCGAGGGTACGGAAATGGAAGTGCCGGTGGACGACGTTAGGGTGGGGGACCTAGTGCTTGTCCGCCCAGGCGAAAAAATTCCGGTGGACGGGGTGGTTGTCGAGGGTCACTCGGCCACGGACGAATCAATGCTGACCGGAGAGTCGCTACCGGTCGAAAAAAGCCCCGGCGACCCGGTCATCGGCGCCACGCTTAATAAGCTCGGTCTGCTCAAGTTTGAAGCCACCAAAGTTGGCAGGGAAACCGCTCTGGCGCAAATTATCCGCCTGGTAGAAGATGCGCAGGGCAGCAAGGCGCCCATCCAGAAACTTGCCGATCAGGTATCAGCGTGGTTCGTCCCAGCAGTAATCAGCATCGCGGCGGTCACTTTTCTGGTCTGGTATTTTGCCATACCACAGCCGCTTGCCGGGGCAGAAATCACCGGCTTCACACGCGCTCTCATCAACATGGTCGCAGTGCTGGTAATCGCCTGCCCGTGTGCGATGGGATTGGCTACACCGACAGCGGTCATGGTCGGGACCGGGAAAGGTGCCGAACTCGGGATCCTGTTCCGCACCAGCGAAGCGCTCGAACGCGCCGGAAAGGTTTCGGTCATTGTTTTGGATAAGACCGGGACAGTCACGAAGGGCCAGCCAGCAGTGACAGATGTGGTCACTAATGGAAGGATAAATGACGAAGAACTGCTGAAGTTGGCAGCCTCCGTAGAGAAGGGCAGCGAGCATCCGCTTGGGGAGGCGATCTGGGCAGAAGCCACGAATAGAGGCTTCGAGTTGTCTGCATTGAGCAGGTTCAAGGCCGAAGCCGGGCAGGGGGTTGAAGCGGAAGTCGAAGGTCGCAGCATTGCAGTCGGCAATCTCCGCATGATGGAAGCCCGCAAATTTCCGCTCAACGGATTTGAAAATGAAATCGAGCGGCTTCAATCTGAAGCCAAAACCGTCATGCTTGTAGCGGTGGATGGACAGGTGCGCGGGATTATTGCTGTGGCTGATACCGTCAAGGATGGCTCGAAAGAAGCAATTACCGAACTGAAGAGCATGGGGCTTAAGGTGGTGATGATCACAGGCGATAATCAGAAAACTGCCGAAGCAATGGCGAAGCAGGTTGGAATTGATGCTGTGCTGGCTGAAGTGCTGCCGGATGGCAAGTCCACCGAGGTGAAGAAACTGCAAGTATCGGGTGCAGTGGTGGCGATGGTGGGCGATGGAGTCAACGACGCCCCAGCCCTGGCACAGGCGGATGTGGGGCTGGCGATTGGGACGGGTACAGACGTGGCTATGGCCGCGGCACCGGTGACGCTCATCAGCGGTGATTTGCGGGGGGTGGCACGCACGATATCACTCTCGCGCAAAACGCTCGGGACCATCAAGCAGAACCTGTTCTGGGCATTTTTCTACAACATCGTCCTCATCCCTACCGCAGCCCTAGGTTATCTCAACCCAATGTTGGCGGCGGGAGCGATGGCATTTAGCAGTATTTTTGTGGTGAGTAACAGTCTCAGATTGCGAAAGTATAGAATTCCATGAATCAACTTATCGTAGCTTTTATCACCGGCTTGACCACGGGTGGATTATCCTGCCTGGCTGTCCAAGGTGGTCTGCTTACCAGCTCGCTCGAACAGCAGTTGGAACAGCAACTCGACTTGCAGATCGAACAGGAAATAGCAGCGCGGCGGGCTCACCGACACGGGAAGAACAGGGATCGGATTCTGGTGCATCCCAGGCTGGCACTGCCCATCCTTCTGTTCCTGGCTGCCAAACTCGCTGCGTATACCCTGCTTGGGTTCCTACTTGGATGGCTGGGTTCGGTACTTCAATTGAACGCAGTCACGCGTGCCATCCTGCTGATCGCCGTGGGCATCTTCATGCTCGGCAACGCGCTGCGGATGTTTAATGTCCATCCCATCTTCCGCTACTTTGCCATCGAGCCACCTAAATTCATTACTCGCTATATCCGCCGGAAGGCAAAGAATGGCGAGAGTTTCTTCGCCCCCTTGTTGCTCGGTGTGCTGACGATTTTCATCCCGTGCGGCGTGACGCAGGCGATGATGGCCGTGGCTGTCGGGACCGGCAGCCCGTTTCAGGGCGCAGTGCTGATGTTTGCTTTCATCCTCGGTACCAGCCCGGTGTTTTTTGTGGTGGCATATCTTGCCATGAAATTGGGTGCACGGCTGGAGAAGTGGTTTATGCGCTTCGTGGCGGTGGTACTCCTGGTGCTGGGACTGGTCTCGGTCAACTCCGGGCTGACGTTGATGGGTTCCCCGCTCTCGGTGACAAACATGCTCCAGTCTGTAAAAGCAGCCCAGCCAGACCTGGCGTCCGCTGCCCCCATTCCCGCATCGGACGGTGTCACCCTGTACCTGAGCGCCGGGAACAGCGGTTACTCGCCGCGCCTCCTGCACGCCCGGGCGAACACCCCGATCACGTTGAACCTGGTGACGAACCAGACCTTCTCCTGCTCGCGGTCGTTCGTCATCCCCGCGCTGGGAGTGGAAAAACTCCTGCCCTCATCCGGGACAGAGACCATCTCCATCCCGGCCCAGCCATCCGGGACGGTCATGCGTTTCTCATGCTCGATGGGCATGTATACAGGCGAGATCGTTTTTGACCAATAGAGGCGGAACTGGAGACTGATATGATGAAAATAACTTATCGTGTGGAAGGAATGCACTGTTCCAATTGTGCGATGAACATCGAAGGCATCGAGGATGACCTGCCGGGCATCAAGCAGGTCTTGGCGAGTTACCAGAAGGGGCAAATGGTGGTGGAATTCGATGAGGCCAAGGTGAGCGAGGCGCAAATTCTGGCCGAGGTGGTAAAGCGCGGCTATGAAGCTCTCCCGGTATAAAAGCAACAATCGGATAATAAAAATCCCTGTCACGTTTATTGTGACGGGGATTATGTTTTCTGTTATGGAGCAGTCGGACACGATGTTGATTGAGAAGGCACCAGAGCAAATTTATAATTTACAGCCGGGCTGCCATCATAACCTTTAAACATCACATGATCCTTGCCTGTCATCATCAGCTGCAGAGTGCCGTCAGCGCTCACTTGGCTGATCGTGTAGGTGCCGGCTGCGTCATGTGTTTCACCTGCCTTGGGGATGGAATAGGCATACACCCAACTGCCAAGATCGGCACCATGCGGAGAGAAGGTGAAGATCCATGAGACTTCCGGGGCGATGGCGTTAACGGTAAATTGCAAAGTCAGGTTGCATACCTGACCGGAAATCGTTTCATGACCCAGGCTTTCAATTTGTTTGACAATATATGGAAGGGGAGCTGAATTAGGAGTTAGCGTAATTTGCGTGCTGGGGCCATTCCCGGTACCACCGGCCCCGCTTCCACCCCCACCACCGCCAGCTCCATTTTGACCATTTCCTCCACCGTTACTACCACTGCCAGGTCCATTTTGCACATTTCCACCTGCGCCATTATTTAATGATGAAGTGGTCGGGGTGGGACTAAAAGCTTGCTGTAAGGAAAAGGGCAGCGCACAACTCAGCATCAAGATCATGACCAGCGTCAGGGTAATTGTACGCAAACCAAATATCTTGTTAATCATTAAAACATCGCTCTTGTTGTTGTGCTGATCTTGCCAAGTTAATCAAGAAATGAAATGGAGGGCAAAGAGGTGGTCGTCAAAAGCGATTGGGACCATTACAACGGATGTCGCAACGGTGCCACCGGATTTCTTTTTCCAAGTTACTTTGATATTTGCAGCGATAAATTTCTCCATCGCCTGGCGATAAGCGTTCACGAGTGTTTCCTGGCTGCTTGGTTCAACAAAGGCTGGAAAAGAATCTTCCACCTTTGCCCATTCCTCTGGAGAACGATACCCCAGAAGGGAGGAAAACTTTTCATTACATACCTTGTGGATATCATCCAAGTAAATATAAATCGCTTGTTGGGAGGAATCCAGAATAACTTTCATTTGCTTCGATATACCTTCAATAAGTTCCTCGTGATGGCGCTGTTCGTTTGTCATTCAGACCTTCTTTCTCTAATTTGTCATAATTATAACTGAATTCGAGAAGATAAGCAAGGTTGGCGGGTCTCTGGGAGTCGCATCGGTGATGGGAAAAGAACGTTTTACTTTGGGTGTATACTTGCCGCTTGCAAAGGAGTCCATAACGCATGAACAAAGGTATCTGGTATGCCCTCGGGGCCTACGTCACCTGGGGTTTGTTCCCGGTCTACTGGAAACTACTGGGGGGCATCCCCGCCTTGCAACTTCTGGGTCACCGCATATTCTGGTCGTTCCTGTTGCTTTTTGGGATCGTCCTGGTCGCACGGCAAGGAAAGGCCTTCAGGGCTGCACTGAACCGGCGCGTTCTACTCATCTACTCTGCCGCGGCGGTGCTCATCGCAATCAACTGGCTGACCTACGTGTGGGCGGTGGGGGCGGGGTTTATCGTCGAGACCAGCCTGGGTTATTTCATCAACCCGCTCCTGGTCGTACTGCTGGGAGTGGTTTTCCTGGGTGAACGTCTGCGGCCGCTGCAGTGGCTCCCAATTGGCCTGGCGGCTGCAGGAGTACTCTACCTGACCTTTGCCTATGGTTCCCTGCCCTGGGTAGCCCTGACGCTGGCTGTCTCATTTGGTTTTTACGGACTGGTCAAGAAGACCGCACCCTTGGGCGCCCTGCATGGTCTGACTCTGGAGACAGGCATCCTGTTCCTGCCTGCATTGGGATTTTTACTTTTCTCCGAGTTCACCGGGACGGGTGCTTTCCTGCATTCGCCGACGCTTATGGACGTGATGCTGGTCGGAGCGGGGTTGGTGACGGTGGTTCCGCTGATAATGTTCGCCTCAGCCGTCCAGCGCATTCCATTGACCATGATCGGCGTCCTGCAATACGTCAACCCGACCATGCAGTTCCTGTTAGGCGTGTTGATATTTAAAGAACCCTTCGACCACCACCGGCTGATTGGTTTTGGCGTTGTCTGGGTGGCATTGATCCTTTTCGGGGTGGAGGGCTTTCTGGCGCAACGCAGGTCCAGGATCCTGGCAGGGGCGAATTGAATCAAGACCGCGGGCCAGCAGCAGGCCCGCGGTCTTTTTTAGTGCAAGTTATGCGCCTAGTTGTTCTGTGGTTCTACAGATCGTTTAAACAAAGCTAGGACGACCAGCAGGATGCCAATTGCCAGCACAATTGCCGGACCAATCAGGCGCGTGATCCAGAGCGAAGTGACCAGGATGGAGGACATGGCGACAAAGGCCAGCCCAGCGAAACCGCACAGGATGATGCCGGCCATTTTCACACCCTCGATCTTTTTGAACATGCCGATGAGCAACAACGGAAGGCCTACTGCAAACGGCTCCACCGTCCACAACACAGCCCAGGAACTCCACCAGCTGGTAGCGGCGCAAAATTGCAGCACCAGGCCAGTCAGACCGAGGATGGATGCCGGGATCATCAGCCAGGGAATTTTCAGGAAGATTGCCAAGAGAACAAAACCGAGAGCCAGGCTGATCACTTCCAACGGCCACAAATAAGCCCAGATGGACCAGCTGCTGGTAATGCTGGCAATAAAGAGCAAGATGCCCGTGGTCAAGGTCGGGATTCCGGGAATGAATAGACCGCTCAAGCCGCGTATATTCGAGAAAATGATAGGGGGCAGGCAGAATAGCAGCCCGGCGCCTACCACGAAAATAGGCCAGGCGCGGAATCCAAGCAGGAATCCATTACCGACTGCCCGGATGAGCAGGTTGCCAGCCAGGGCAAGCACACCCAGCAGGATCAAAGTTACACCAAAGAGAAGAGAAGTTTTCTTTTGCATATGAACCTCCTTTAGGTTCTAATTTGAATCGGTCGCGTTTAATAGAACTGGCAGCCTATGCATCCAGCGAATAAAAATGAAACCTGATGAAAAGATCGTGAATTACTTAGAAAGTGTCCCTACCACCAGCGAGACAACGAAGACAATCCCGGAAATAATTAGCAGGATATTACCGGTGCGGCGCGTCAGCCAGAGTCCGCTTGTGCCGCGGCGATTAAGCAGGAAGGGCGCTATGATGCAACCTGCAAGGAGAAGCGGTTCCAGAGGCCAGAGAAAAGTCCAGTTTTGCCAATTTCTGCTCAGTGCGAAATACGAAAGTAGAAACCCATTACCAAGCACGATCCCGCCCGGGATAAGCAGCCATGGGTTGGGCAGTGAACTCATCAGGGCGGCCAGCAACACCCCCACCACCACCAGTTCCATCGGCCAAATGCGCCCGAATACTTTCCAGCCAAAGATCCCGCTCACCCAAAGCATAAGCATGTTGGCAATCACAATCGCTGCCACTGAAGAGAGTACCGCACCTCTAACATTCTGCCTTGGTACCTCGTTCAAGCCAGCTGGAGGCACGAAAATTGTTTTAGCTTTGCTGAAAATATCGCCAGTGCTAGCCCGAGGCTTACGGAGTTTCCTGCCGGTGGTGACGTCGGTGTCACCGGAAGCAAACCCTGCATCCGGGATTTGCAGACGCGCCGTGCCAGAGAACACGGCCACCGCTGTAGGTCTGACCGATGAACTGCCACCAGATTGCGGGAGCGTGATCGTTTCCGGAACCTGGATCCCGGCTTCCTGAACGGCGCCTGTTAGAGCCTCAGCCATCGCCATCGCACTCTGGAAGCGGTCATCAGCGCGTTTAGCCAAAGCCTTGAGTGCCACACGCTCGAACGGTTCCGGGATGTTCGAGTCAAACTTGCGGGGCATCGGCAGGGGATCGTTGATATGTTTCAGTAAAACTGCCATGGGTGTATCAGCATCGAAGGGGACGGTGCCGGTCAGCGCTTCATAATATGCAATTCCCAGGGAGTAAATGTCGCTGCGCACATCGCAATGACCATCCAATCCCTGTTCGGGGGCCATGTAGCTCAAGGTGCCCATCAACGCGCCTGAGACGGTGTAATGCGTACCGCCGATGATCTGGGCAATACCGAAGTCGGTCAGCACGGCCTGGCCGCGCCTGGTCAGCATGATATTGGCCGGTTTCAGGTCACGATGGATGATGCCTTCGCCGTGGGCGTAGGAAAGGCCATCAAGCGCATCGCTAAATATGCGCACAGTTTCTCCCAGCGGCAGGCGTTCACCACGTACCCGCATGGCATTCAGATAGTTTTTAAGCGTATCGCCTTCGAGCAGTTCCATGACCATGTAATACAGGTCATCCTGTACGTCGAAGTCGTAGATCTGGACAATATGAGGATGCCGCAAGGCGGCCACTGCGCGCGCTTCCCGTCGGAAGCGAGCCAGGAATTCCGCCTCTTCCACCAGGTCGGAGCGCAGGACCTTGATCGCCACGTAACGGTCAAGCTGCGGATGGTAAGCTTTATAAACCTGTGCCATCCCACCGCGTCCCAGCGGCTCGAGGATGCGGTATTTACCGAGGTTTTGTCCTTCCAGATATTTAGGAGCCATTCCTTTTTTCTTCACTTTTTTTGCGGTCATAGGTTTCATCCGATGCAGATGATACCTGAGACGGCTGGAATCAACCTATCAACTGGCTATTATTGGGCTAATGGGTTGCGATGAGAAGATTATCAAACGGATGGGACCAAGTTTGCAATAAAGCTCTCAATGGTTTTGACCATTCACATCGATGGGGGCGGGTATTTGCAAATCTTAGGCTGTCATTAGTTTGTATCCCAGCCCGCGCACGGTGAAAAGTAATTGCGGGCTGGCCGGGTCGAATTCTATGCGGGTACGCAAGCGGCGAACCAGGTTTTCGATTTGATAGTCAAATATTCCACCGGCCTCGTATTCCGGCCAGACAGCGCGTCCGATGTCATCTTTTGAACAGACCTGACAACGGCGTTCGTAGAGATATGCCAGCAGCAGGTATTCCTTGGGGGAAAGGCCAACCGCTTTGCGGTTCACGCGTACCACTCCGGCCGTGGTATCCACTTCCAGGTCAGGGACGGGATTTTCGCGCGTGGTCGTATCGGGGTCGTGGAAGATAAAGGTAACATCCCCCACCTTGATACTATCACCGTCCCGCAAGTTCATTGCAGTGATGATCCGTTCCCCGTTCAGGTAAGTCCCGTTGGTGGACCCTAAATCTTCCACAAACCAATGACGCCCCTCCCGGCGGAGGCGGGTATTCTCGCGTGAAATGCTCTTACTGGCGATGACGATATCGCATTCCATGGCGCGTCCGATGGTGGCAGTTTGCGCGGGCAGGCGGTGTTCCTGACTACTGGGGTCGGTGAGAAATGGGCCGGCATTATCTAGGGGCATAGCTCTCTCGCGTTGTCTCTTTTCTTGGTAATTATACTCGCGAGGATTATAATTACGACCAATTGCAATCATATTATTTTTAAGAGGAGTTGAACATGATTAGAAAGAAATCGGGAGTAATTGGTATTCTTACTGGAGGCGGGGACGTGCCAGGACTGAATCCGGCCATCCGAGCAGTTACCATTCGGGCGATACGCGAAGGCTACAAGGTGGTAGGCCTACGGCGGGGTTGGGCGGGTATTACAGAGATCATCCGGGATAAAGACGCGGATAACAGCAACAATTACCAAATGCTAACCGAAGAAATTGTCAATAAAACAGGTCGCACCGGCGGTACCTTCCTGCACACCTCGCGCACGAAACCGAGCAAGATGAGTAAAGGTGATGTTCCGACACACTTGAAGGACAAGTACAATGCCGAAGAGAACGACCTGACACCCGAGGTTTTAAAGAATCTAGATTGGCTTGGCGTTGATTATCTGATCCCGATTGGGGGCGACGATACCTTGAGCTACGCCGTGCGCCTGTATCAGGAGGGCTTGAAAGTCATTGCCATCCCTAAAACGATGGATAATGATGTGCCAGGCACCGATTATTGCATTGGCTTCAGCACCTGCGTCACACGCACAATTGCGCTGACCAACAGCTTGCGCACCATTGCCGGATCGCACGAACGCTTTTTGGTCCTGGAAGTTTTCGGACGCTATGCTGGTTTTACCGCCATGTTGCCTACGATGGCAGGTGCGGCACACCGCTGCGTTATCCCGGAATACAAATTCAATATCGAGCAATTGACCGAGTTGATGATCAATGACCGTAACCATAACCCAAGCCGCTATTCGGTGGTGCTGGTCTCGGAAGGCGCAATGTTCGAAGGCGGAGAGATGGTCTTTGCAGACCGCTCGACGGATGCGTACGGGCATGCCAAATTGGGCGGAATTGGCGACCTGGTGGCCAGCCGAATCAAAGAACTTTCCGCGAAGCACAATAATGGCAAGACCATAAACACAATTGATCAAAAACTGGGCTATATGGTTCGGGGTGGTGACCCGGATGCGATTGACTCGGTAGTACCCATGGCATTCGGCAACCTGGCACTTGACATGCTCCTGAAAAGCATCCATGGGCGACTAGTAGTGCTAAAGAACGGTCGCTATGACAATATGCCTCTGGATGTGGTCACCGGAACAAAGAAAGTCGTTAATGTGGATCACTTCTATGATACTGAGCGCTACCGCCCCAAGTATGAGAACTTCGAAATGAAACCGCTGTTCATAATGACCAGCGAAGGGTAATCGATACCATACAGCGTGCCAAATGCCGGCTTGAAGTGGAAGGGATGTGAAAATAAGTTTCGTCTTCGCTCTCCTTCATTAAAAAAATAATAGAAACTCCCGAGACCTGCCACAAATCTCGGGAGTTTGATTTGAATGGGATTTGATAGAGAGTCTTATTTGCGTTTACGGAAAAGGCGGATTGCCAATAAAACAACTCCGATTATTACAATTACACAACCACAAGCTCCGAGACCGATAAGTAATAATGCCCGCTCACCCAAAGTCTTCGCCTGTTGTTCAATTTGACTGATGGCGGGAATTCCCTGGCTCTGACAATAGGTCGTGATCGGATTCTCGCCTGTGTAAAGGCGCTCACTGACTTGAGAATCCACCAACAATTGCTGTCCCAGGTTTATTTCATCCTGAGCGAGACAAAGGACCGGGCGAATGGAATCAACAAGAGAAGGTTGGCCAGGGGATTGGGTCGCGTTAAAATCGTTAAAGGCAAGTTTATCAGTAAGAGCCCAAACGGCAAGTTGAGCCCCAAGATGACCTTGTGCAGATTGAGATTCTATTACTTGTGCCAGTTTCAGTAAGTCTCCCTGGGCCATCTTACCAAGAGTATAGGTTATCCCGGCAGAGGGAGAGTGCCTAGACTCATTGGTACAAAATACAGGTAAATTGCCTTCCACCGACTGGTTGGGAGCAAGATTTAAATCCACCGCCACAATTTGGTTCGGTAAAACCTGGCCGAGGTTTAGGCCTAGATTAACTGTATTCGCCAAAACAAAGGCTTGGTAGGCGATATCGTCAGGGATAAATAATTGTCCTACCGGGAATTCGATTTGAAGCGGATTGGAGGTCAGGTTTTCGACTAAATAATGGAGTGGACTGTGATAAAACAATTCGCCATTGGCGGTGAGGGTTAACCTGATCAACCCTCGATTCACTGCTTCTTTGACTGTAATTGACCCATTGTGGGTGGGCGTTGGCGAACTGGCTGCCAGAACCGGAGCAACCGCGAACTGCGGGCTAATGACAATCGCCAGAACCAACAGTATGATGCCAAATAAATTGAACTTGTTGAAACCAGACATATAACATCTCCTTTGGCTAATTTTCATTATACTTTACCCAGTTCATTCGAACAAGCAAATTTGGACTCGAGTAACACTTAACCCAATGACACCCCGAATTCCTCGGGGTGTCATTTTATCGATCGTGTGGTGGAATTTAGCGCAAATTCATCACAGCAGTCAGCATCACCGCTGTGCAACCAGCGATGCACGCCAACAAGACGAGGGCAGTCGCAATGATCGAAGTAATTGCAACGGCATGATTTTGCTTGTGGGGTTCTGGCATCTGGATGACACTTGTTTCGTTCATTTCAGCCTCCTGAAAAGAGAACCGATTAATTCACTTAATATACGGCTTTTTCCTTTCCCGGTTGCGATTCGGTGTTAATTGCTTTCCGTGTCAATAAAAACCGCGCCGTGCGGCGCGGTCTTTAGAAAAAGATCAGAATCCCTATCTTCCCATGAAGATCAGGCCCTGGCGGCGGCCAGTTCCACCTGGGTGTATTTCAGGCGTTCCAGCACGGCGGTTGCCACGTTGCGCATCAATGCATAGCCAAGCATTTTATCCACCTGCATCAAGGCACGAACTGCCGCCCCATCAATTTCCACGACCTTGGCCGGGAGTGTCGCCCGGGCGGACGAAATGTAAACATACGGTTCGATGATCGACGAAACTCCCAGCATTTCGCCTGGGGCGATCGAACCGACCAGGGCATTAGAAATAGCTCCTTCGCCACCGCCGCTGTAAATGAGATCCACATCGCCTTCGAGCAGGAGGATGAGTTTGGTGGCGGGGGAGTTTTCTTTTACCAACAGGGTCTCTTTGGGATATATTTTTTCCACGGCGACCATGGCAATCGCCTTGAGCTGGTCATCTGTGAGCAGGGCAAAAAAAGGATATCGCCGTAAGAGTTCGATGGAAATCATATTTCTCTCCTTATTTTGATTCAATCAGTTGTAGCACAGTCCCCACCGCCTTAGGTAAGGCCGCTTCGATCGGCGGGGATAGTGATTCGGAGAAATCGTAAACCTTCTCAGCCTCGATGGCAACGATGAGCACTTCCTCATCCCGGGGTAGGGGGATATCCATACTGCGGCCCACATTCAGAGCATTGCGCAGCGAAGTGTCGTGGACAGCAGTAGTGTGACCAGATGACAAGTCCGGCAGTTCGGTCAACTTGAACAGGCTGACGGTCCCGATGGGTTTCTCTCCGGTGAAAATTGAATCCACCAGGATGACGCGCTCGCAGCCGGTCAGCCGTTCCATCAGGCTTAATCCGCCCAGGGAGACACAATCCACCTCAACGTCGGGCTGGTTGGCTGTTTTACGGGCAATTTCCTCCACCACGCGCCAGCCCACGCCGTCGTCACCTAAAATGGGGTTACCGAGTCCGATCACCAGAGTTTTCATTTCTGAAGGTTAATAAGTTGGAAGGTTGAAGATCTCGTAACCTTCAACCTTCCAATATGCAACTTACTCGCAGAACTGTTTCAGGATATTGACCGGGTTCCCGTCTGCGTCACGTATGGTGACTTCCAGCGGCATCTGGCCGGGGAGCGAGTGGGTGGCGCAGCCGAAGCACGGGTCGTAGAGCCGGAACGCCATCTCGACGCGGTTGAGCAGCCCCTGGTGGACGACCGTCCCCTTGTGGATCAGGCTCTCGGCCGCCTTCTTGATCGACATCGCCATCGGTGCGTAGTTGTTCGTCGTGCCGACGACGAGGTTGACCTTGGTGATGATCCCGCGCTCGTCCGTCCAGTAGTGGTGGGTGAGCGTGCCGCGCGGAGCCTCGACCGTGCCGACCCCCTCGGTGGGTTTCTCTGTCGGGACGGTGCGGACGTGCGGCGAGGTGATCTCCGGGTCGGTGGCCAGCTCGACCACGTGCTCGGCCGCATAGAGGAGCTCGACCAGGCGGGCCCAGTGCGTCGCGAGGCGCCCGTGGACGAGCCGCTTCCGTCCGTCGACCGGCGGTGCCAGCGTCGCGTAGAAGCGCTCGTACGCCTCCTGCGCGCGCGGCGTCGCCATCCCGTCCGAGACGTTCAGGCGCGCCAGCGGCGTCGCCGCGTACACGCCCGACCCCT